>FTBG01000426.1_pt1 | contig 16035 bp, 18 predicted proteins | sample 1639311 | NCBI WGS metagenome assembly FTBG01 (sample SAMEA3914864, study PRJEB12502) | metagenome | biome: forest; material: soil | place: USA | collected 2012-03-12 | depth 0.3 m | reverse complement strand
TAGCCCAACTGGCCTATCGTTCCTTGGAGAAGAAAGACCTGCAGGTCAGCGTCTTCGCGCCCGGCGGGAAACCAAGCTTTGTCGCAAATTGCTCGCCCGACGTGTCCGAAGCATGGCCTCTGCCAAATGGTAGCGGTGTGCTTCTCAAAATCGTGGAATCGGGCTCGCGCCGCTTCGATTACATCCCGGCTTCCGGCCGGCCACAGACGCTTTCAGGCGATAGCGATCCCGAGCATTCCCTTGGTAACGGCGCCAAGGTGGTTTTCTATACGGGCGCAGCTTACCAACTCATCGACTGTTCCAATGGGAAAATCCTCTGGCAAATCCCCACGCCAATTAAGCCGTTCGACAACTGCTTTCCCTTCTCCTTCGTGGTTAACCCCAGCCTCATTATTATCTACGGCAAGGACTTCGCCGCTGTGAACGCCGAAACCGGCGAGATCATCGCCCGCTGGAAGCCTAATACCAAACCGGTCGACTTCGGCCGTATCATCCGCCGCGGAGATCGCCTGTTCTTCGTTAGCGATGGCGGCTTTTCGGAAATCAGGAGAAAGGACATCCTATCCCACACCGACGGTTGGGAGTAAGGGTGGCTCGATCCGTCGCGCTTCCGCTCTTTTTGTTAAGCCATCGTCAGCCCGCTCTCGTTCGCCCGCGATTCCCGGTCATGCAACTCGACCACCCCGCGCAGATCATCGTGAATTAATCCGGAGCCGAGCGACTCCGTAAAGCGGCAGGCCGCAAAACCCGCCGCCACCTTCTCGTAGTGCTCGACCCATTGCTGGCGGAAGGGAAGGCGATCTGGATGGACGGGCCATGTGCCGGGGCGGGGACGCATGTGTTGGGAGATACCGATACGCCACGGTTTGGCGGTTAGTCTGGCGCGAAAGCACTTTTGGTTCGTGCACATTTGCACGTAGACCGGATCCGTTCCCACCGCCTCGAAAAACTGTTTTACCTCTGCTTCCGCAGGATCAAACGGCCGGTGAGTCGCGAGCAGGCGCAGCCCTGCCGGCGTCTCGTATATCTTGAGGTTCCATTCGGAATGCTGTTTTACAAACTGCTCCACTCGTTCCCGGGCGCTCCGCTCAGCTTTCTCTCGCGCGGCTTGGCTGGTGCGAGCTAAACGGGCAATCACTGGGGGCACTACGGAGAACGAGATCAGGAGCAGTACGATGACCAGCGGCCAGCGCCCATAGTGCAGGCCCGCTACTCCCGCCACCGCTGTCAGGAGCGCGCAGGTCACCAGCGCCACTCGACCGCTGCGTTCCAAGGCAAAATCCACATCCGCAAAAAGCACCCGCGGCGTATTCAGGCAATGAGCGCCATAGGAGTTGCGCGTGATCACCTCTTCCCCCTGGCGAAAGAGCACCTCTTCGCGAATCGGCACCCCAAACGCCCCGTTGTACGCCGTCTTGTTTTCCTGCCGGGGGAGTTTCTCTCCCGACAGGATGCGCATGAGCGCATCGGCCACCCGGCTCTCCGCCATGGCCTCGGCTTCAGCCTGGTTCAAGGTCGCCCCCCCAAACCGCCGCACTGTGACCTGCTTATTCTTCTCCCGGTGCTGCTTGCGGGCCTCCGCCCAGTAGTCGGGGACAATCATGGAAGTCTGGTTGGCCGGTTTCTTCCCGCTTTCGGAAAACTCTAAGGCAAGGCAGCCTACTTCCCGGCCGCCGCGAGCGAATCCGTATCCGCAATCCAAACATTAGGCAGCTTCTTCAGCGCCTCCAAAGTCCGGCGCATCGCGGCCGCGCCATTCGGGCTGCCTACCACAAAGGGATGAATGCCAATCGCCACTACCGTCGCCGGCTGATCGGGATTCTTCTCCGCTTCGCGTGAGAGCTCCGTCACATAATTGATCCACAGCTTCTCGAGGTCTTCCGGCTCCAGATTGCGCCCGAGATACTGACCCATGTCCACCGTCACGGGCGGGTAGGGGATCAGATCGAGCTTCCCTTCCGGGGTCGTCATCACGGTGAGAAAATCCGTGTCCATCGCATCCAGCGAATACTGCATGCCGTTCGCGGCGCAGGCTCGGAAGGTATCCACATTGTTATACACGCTCGGGCTGCTCCAGCCCTTGGGGCGCACGCCGGTGTCCTTTTCGATCAGGTCGAGCACCTGCTTCACATAGGTCGTCTGTGCGATGAGGCCCTTGCCCATGGGCAACTGCGCGGATGAGTTATTCATCCCGTGCGCCACGATCGCCGCATTCGGCTGCAAGGCGCGAAATTTCTTCCACGCCTCCGGCTGCTGACCGGGGAAAAATCCGCTCAGCGCAATGCTCAGCGGAGCATCCTCTTCCTTGAAAACGCTGCCCACCCGCGGCACGCCAAAATTGATCGCATAGTCGCGAAACGCCTCGTCCACCAGATCGGGATTCCGCGACGCCATGTCCGGCCGGAAATTCGGTCCCTGCCCAAACCCCCATACCTCCACGTAGAAGAGAAAACAAACCGCCACTTTCTTCCCCGGTTTCCATTCCTTCTTTAACGAGACCTCCCGCGGAAACCCCGTGACTGGATCCAGCGGAGCCTCCGCTCTCGTGGAGACGAGGTTCCCCGCTAGTAAAATTGCCGCCAGGAGAAGTGCCTTAACCGGTGCGATGCGCATATGTTTTGGAGGTGGTCGCATCGCTTGCGATGCGCGGTCGTCAGGTTGCCTAGCGACTTTCCCTGAGTCAACCGGCAAAGCAAGGGAGGCTTAGGATTCGCGCTTCAGCTCTTCTTTCATGTATTTCACCGCAAAGTCCACAAACGCCCGTACCCGCGCCGGCAGCCGCCGGTTCCCGGCATATACCACATGGATCGGCAAGTCCCTCGCCTTCCACTTGGGAAGCACCCGCACCAGTCGTCCTTTTTGGATGTCTTCTCGAATTAACCAATCTGGAAGTACCGCCACCCCCAGTCCCTCGCGCGCGGCTTCGCGCACACTCGTCACTCCTTCGGAGATCAGCACGGGCGAGATGCGGAGCGCTTGCTCTGCGCCGCCGCGTCCCTGCAATTTGATTTCCTTGGCGCTCCAAAATTGCGTCCCCGCCAGCGCCAGCCACGGCCAGTTCTTGAGATCCGTCGGCTTCCTGGCCACGGGCCGCCCTTTGATCAGGGCGGGGGAGGCCGCGAGATGCAGGGTGATCATCCCCGCCGGGCAGGTCACCACGCTCTCATCCGTGATTCGCCCCGGCAGGATCCCCGCATCGCAACCCTCCTGGATCATGTGCAGCGGCCGATTGGTCAAGGCGAGCTCCGCCGTGACCTTGGGATGAAGCTGCAAAAACCTGCTTACCAGCCGGGTCACCACGCTCTGCCCGCAATCGATCGTCGCGAACAAGCGCAGATGCCCGCTCAAGGCCGTTTGGTCTGCCCGCAGGCGCTGGTCCGCTTCGTCGGCGTGGGCCAGCACGGCCATCGCATCCGCCAGCAATCGCTGCCCGGCTTGAGTCAGGGCCATCTGGTGGGTGTCGCGCCGCAAGAGGGTGCCGTCGCAGCGTTCTTCCAACGTGCGCAGATGCCGGCTCAGCGTCGGCTGAGGTATCTTCAGGCGTCTGGCCCCGGCCGAAATGCTGCCGCACTCCACGATGGCGACAAAGGCGCGCAGCAGCGTGAGATCGTCAAACGCGGTCATTCACTTTCTGCATAGCTGTTATGAAAACTCCCTGGCTACACAATAACTACGCGATGAGGCAGAATCGCCGCCATGAATAAACACCTGAAAATCGTAGTCATTGGCGGTACAGGGCTCATCGGCACCAAGCTCGTGAAAAATCTGCGAGCCCAGGGCCACGAGGTGGTGGCCGCTTCTCTCTCTTCCGGAGTCAATATCCTCACTGGTAAAGGCCTGGCCGAGGCGCTGGCCGGTGCCCAGGTCGTGGTCGACGTGGCCAACTCCCCGTCTTTCGAGGATCAGCCCGCCCTCGATTTCTTCACTGCCGCCGGCCATCACATCGCCGCTGCCGAAGTTGCCGCCGGCGTCCGCCATCACGTCGCCCTCTCCGTCGTCGGTACCGAGCGCCTTCTCGTCAGCGGCTATTTCCGCGCCAAGCTGGCCCAGGAAAATCTCATCAAGGCTTCTCCGATTCCCTACACCATCTTGCGGGCGACTCAGTTCTTCGAGTTCGTCAAGGCCATCGCCGACTCCGCCACGGAAGGGAGCATCGTTCGCCTACCCCATGCGCTGCTCCAGCCCATTGTCTCGGACGATGTCGCCGCCGCCCTGGCCGGTATTGCCACGCAGGAGCCGCTCAACGGCATGGTTGAAGTCGCCGGCCCCGACGCCATTCCCCTCGACGACCTCGTCCGCCAACAACTCAAGGCCTCGGGGGATTCGCGCACGGTTGTTAGCGACCCTCGCGCCCTCTACTTTGGCATCGAGATAAACGATCAAAGCCTCACTCCCGGTGCAAGTCCGCTACTCGGCCCGACTCGCTTCCAGGATTGGCTCGCCCGCTCGGCTTAGCCGTCGATCAGCCAGTCGTTGCTGCACGCATTGAGGCGGCGCTTTTCCCGGACTTGCAGGTAGATCAACCCGCCGAGCGCCAGGGCGTAGAGCGGCATCACGATTCCCATGTGCATGGAGATGAAATTGGGCAGTTCCAGCAGGCCGGATAATGACATGAGCCAGGCGGGCGCATCCTGGGCGTGGAAGTAGCTAATGGACTCGCCGGAGTGGGTGGTGAGCCCGCCGATGGCGAGGCCGCCGCTTGAGACGAGCCCGATGGCGAGGCCGCCCATGGCCACGATCCCGACCGCCATCCCCGCCAGGGAAATAACGCCCAGTCCCAGACCGCCCCAGATGAGCAACCCGAGCGCGAGGCCGCCAATACTCACGGCTCCAATGGCGACACCGCCGATGGCAAACACGCCGACGGCCACGCCGCCGAAGGCAAAAATCCCCACGGCCCGAGGCCCGATGGCCAGCACGCCCCGCGCCGTGCCCTTGGTGCGGATATCCACCCACGGAAACCCGCCGCGCAGGCGGTACCCGATTTCGCTGGGCTGGCCGTGCGTGCGCAAGGCCTGGAAGACGGCTTCCTCACGCGCCATGCCCTCTGCGCAAAGATCCTCGATCTTTTGCAGGAGATGGTCCCTCATCTCCTTCCGAATGGTCTCCGCTTCCGCCTCCGGTTTGTTCGCATAAACCAAGACCCGATCAATGTACTTCTCCACGATGCTGTTCATAGATTTCCTCCTGCTGGTTGTGGGGCCGGCCCCGGCCCGCCCATGACGAGATTCATCACGCCGGAAAGCGCCTGCCATTCCTGAAAATTGCTCGTGAGCGCCGCCTTCCCCTCGCTCGTGAGGATATAATAGCGCCGCTCCCGGCCCGACTCGCCCTTGCGCCACTCGGAGCGCACGAGCCCCCGGGCCTCCAGGCGGTGCAACACGGGATAGACTGTCCCTTCGCCCGTTTTCAGCACCCCTGGAGCCTTCCCATTCAAGTCCTGCACGATCTGGTACCCGTAGCTGGGCCCTTCCTGCAGCGTCGCCATCAGCAGCGTTTCCATGTGCCCGTCCAATGCCTTCTTCGACAGTTTCATTTTTATACCTTTCGGCATCATGCTTTATGGTATAAGGTATGTCGAGAGATTTTTAAAAAGTATGTGATTAATGACAGGCGGTCGGCGGACAATAAATTCGTCTTTTCCGGCGATTTGGAGCAACCTTTCCCCAAAAGGAAGGTTGAACCATTTATGAGAAATCCAAAGGTGATGGCGCTGGGCGCCGTTTTAGTGCTGCTCCTCGGTATCGTTACCTGGCGATGGATTTCCAATTGGGGCCTGGTGACCTGCAATTTCAGGGAGGCTCCACTTTCCAAGGTGATCAAATCGATTGAGTGGCAGGGCGGGGTGACGATCGTCACCAATGCGGATCTGAGCAAGCCGATGACGCTCATGCTGGATCATGTGCCGGTGATGGAGGCCGTGGACACGCTCTCCCTGCGCCTGGACGGCGATGCGCGTCTGGCCTTTGTGGGGGCGCCGACCTCCAAGCAAATCAAGGAAGTGCTGGCGGCTTTTTCGACGAACAACAACCCCGGTGGCTGGACGGTCTTTTCGGGCGGCGGCTGGGGTGGGCCGGGAGGCGGTGGCGGAATGATGACCGATACCCCGGTTGATCCCTTCAAAGTCACTTGGAAGGTCTCCGAGACGAAGGACAAGAATTTGCAGACCCTTCTCGACCAGGGCGCGCAAAAGACCGGAACGCTCTTTGCCGTGCCGAAGGATTGGAATCCTGAGATCGCGAGTGTTCCCCTGGGAGGGAAGGTGACGAAGGTCGCGAAATCGCTGTTCAGCAAGGCGAGCGGCACAATGGAAGAAGTGTTTTTGGTGACGGTGCGCGGCCCGCGGAGCGACAACCGGAGGCCCGAGCCAACCGTATTTTCGCCCGCCTGGGATGGCCGGCGCGGTGGCGGCAACCAGGAATGGGCGGCCGAGCGAGTAGCGGCGCAGATCGCAACGCTGCCACCCGCGGAACAGGCCGAGGCTCAGAAGCAGGTGGACGAGATGCGGGCTCTCTTTGACTCCGTGCGGAACCTGCCGGATGACCAGCGGCGGGCCAAATTTGAAGAGGTGATGAACCGGCCGGACGTGCAGGACAAGATTCAGGATCGGATGGAAACACGGGACTCCAAGAGAACCCCTCAGCAGAGGGCTGACCGGTATCGCCAGTATGTCCAGCGCAAGGCGGCAGCTCAGGCTGGAGGAGGCGCGGCCGGCCGCTAATGAAGAAGTCTTCTTTTAGAGGGTTCACCCTCATTGAATTGCTGATCGTCGTCTCGATCATCTCCATCCTGATCGCCCTGATGGTTCCCGAGGTCGACAAGATGATCGCCAAGGCAAGAAGCGTGACCTGCATGGGCAATCTCAAAAATATCGGAGTGGGCGTGACCTCCTATCTGGGAGAGCACGACAATACCTTCCCCTATGTTGAGCCGGCTCCGGAGGATCCGGTCTACACGACAAATTACCAGGCGCAGCCCATGCTGGACGAGTTGGTCTCCTATGGCGTGACGACGAGCGTGTTGAAGTGCCCGGCGGATGTGGCCGGTCCCAACTACTATGCCACCCGGACCAACAGCTACATGTGGACCCCGATCGCAGACGGAGAGACCCTGGTCGATATCACCATTTTTGGTCGTCGCGGAGGCACACGAGTGGTCAAGCCCAGCCGGGTGCGCATTTGTACGGACTACGATACGGTCCACTTTGGACGGTTGAATTCCCTCTACGCGGACGGCCACGTGAAGTGGGCCTCCAAGTAGCCCGCCGCAGTGGCCCAGAACGGCTAGTCCCTTAGACTAGCTGCTGATCTTTGGATAACTGCCGAGGACCTTCACGGCCCGGCAGCAGCGGGAGAGTTCGCGGAAAAGATCCACCATCTGCAAATCGCGCAGGTGGCCGGCGGCTTCCACAAAGAAGAAAATGTCCTGGCTGCCCTTGGAAGCGGGGCGGCTGGCGAAGTGGCTCAGGTTGATGCTGAGAGACTTGAAGGGTTCCAAAGCGGAAACGAGCGCGCCAGGTTTGTCTTCGATCCGGAGCATCAGCATGGTCACGTCCTTCGTAGAGGGCGGATTGGCGTTGCGGCCGACGACAAAGAAGCGGGCCTGGTCCTGGGAGCCGCTGTCTTCCTGCGCGAGGAAGATCTCGGCGCAAATGGAGAGATCCGTCTCGGCGAGCTGGTCGAGCGTGTAATTGATCAACCCGTGCTCGGGATCATCAATCGGCACCACGCCGCAGTCGGCCTCGTCCTTTTTGACCTGCTGGAACACCTCGGCGGCGTCCGCGAAGAAGAGATAGCGCACGCTGGAGCCAAATTTGCTGCGCGCCGCTTGGTGAGACGCCGAACCCGCCGGTCCGAGGCAGGCGATGGCTACATTTTTCTCAATGGCCAGCGCTGCGGACATGATCTCGCAATAGATGGCGCGGATGGCCTCGGGGGTAAGGGGGCCCTTGCTGCGTTCGATGAGGCTGCGGATCACGCGGTCCTCGCGCTCCGGCGAGTAGATGGGCAGGCCCTCGCGATTTTTGATCGCGCCAATTTCCTGGGCAATGGTCGCCCGTTCGTTGAGCAGGCGAATCAGCTCTGTATCAACGGTGTCGATTTTTTCCCGAAGTGGGGCTAGGTCGCTCATTTGGTTTCGTGCGGGTCTGACTTTTCCGGAGCTTCCTCAGTCGGCTCGACGTTTTCAACAGGAATCTCCATCGGAGCCTCAGGTTCTGGCGCGGCCTCGGCCAGTTCTTCCACCGGGGCTTCTTCGATGGGTGGCTGCTCGCCGAAATAGGCCTCCGGCGAGGCGGTGGAACCTTCGCGGTCGATCTCCTCGACCGTGGCTTCCGGGGTGGCTGCTTCGGCGACGGCCGGCTCGGTCGCGGGGGCTTCTGCGGCCACTGGGGCGGGAGTCGCCGCCGGCTCTTCGGGCACGGGAGCCTTGGGCAGATTGATTTTGCGCAACTCGGTCGCATTGGGCAGATCGTCGAGATTCGTGAGGCCGAAATGCTCCATGAAGTGCTGCGTGGTCTCGTAAAGGAGCGGACGACCGGGAATCTCGGCGCGACCGGCGATCTTGATGAGCGAGCGGTCGAGCAAGGTCTGCATGACGCCGTCAACGGCCACGCCGCGCACAGCCTCAAGATCGGCCCGGGTGATGGGCTGACGGTAGGCAATGATGGCGAGGGTTTCCATCGCCGGAGCGCTGATGCGGGCCGAGCGATTTTCGGGAAACAGTTGGCGCAGCCAGGGCGAAAACTCCCCTTTGGTCACGAGTTGCCAACCAGCGGCATTTTCGCGGACATCGTAGACCGACGAGGGGTCCTGACGATCGATCCTGAGCTCCTCGACGGCGGCACGAATAGCTTCTGCCTTGATCTTTGCGAAAGGCAGGGCGGGAGATTCCGGGTTCTCCTTGTCGGCTTCGGCAGCGCCCTTGAGAATGGTGACCAGTTCTTTGGCCGAGACGGGCTTCTGGGAGGCAAAAAGAATGGCCTCCACAATGTGCTTGAGCGGCATGGAGGAAACAATTTCCTCGGCCGCCTCTTCATCTGCGGCGGGTGCTTCTCCTTCAAATAGTTCGCCCTCGGCGGGCTGTTCCTTTTTGGCTGGCTCATCGAGAAGCTGATCCAAGGAGACCGCCTCTTCGGCTGGCGCTTCGGAACCCTGGGCATCCTCTTCGGTCTTTTCGCCTTCCTCGACCGAAGGCTCTTCTTCGCCCACGGGAGTTTCCGCTTCCTGAACTTCGATCTCTCCCGTGGCCGGCTCGGCTTCTACTGGCTCAGCTTCTTCCCCGGCAGGAGTCTCCTCTGCGGCGGGAACTTCTTCGGAGGCTGGAGTTTCCTCTACAGGCGCGACAGTCTCTTCCGGCGCGGAGCCTTCAAGGGCTGCCTCCTGCACCACCTCTTCGGTGGCGGGCTCTTCGGCTTTGGATTTTTTGGCCTTCTTCTTTTTGCTCACGCCAAAACCTCCTCGAGGGTCGTGGCGGGTTTGTCGGAAATGCGGTCGATCCAGATTTCGTCGAAGGCGGCGGCTTGGCGCACGCGCAGTTGTTTCAGGCGGATGAGTTCGAGCATGGCAAGAAAAGTGACCACGATTTCAGCACGGCTGGAGGAATCGGCAAAGCATTCCTCGAAGCGCATGGAGGTTCCCCCGTTGGTCAGGCGCAGCAGGTAGTCGATCTTGTCGGAAACCGTGTAGTTTTCCTCGAAGATCTCGCGCAGATCCTCGGGTTTGTTCTTCTCGATGCGCTTCAGGATCTTCTGGAAGGCATTGATGAGGTCGAAGATATTGACCTCTTCGACCAGCAGGTTGGCGTCCGGGGCCAGCTCCGGCACGACCGGGAAGCGCGGGAACATCTTTTCCTGCATGGCTTCGCGGGTGCGGAGCAGGGAGGCTGCTTCCTTGAATTTTTTGTACTCGATGAGCTGGCGAATCAGCTCCCAGCGTGGATCATCTTCCTCGGCGTCTTCCTCGGCCATCTGCTGGTCGCGGGGCAGGAGCGTGCGGCTCTTGATGTAGAGCAGGTTCGCGGCCATGACGATGAATTCGCCCGCCACGTCGATGTTGAGCACCTGGAAGGCCGCCATGTACTCGAGGTATTGTTTGGTGATCCGCTCGATCGAGATATCATAGATATCCACCTCATCGCGCTTGATGAGGTACAGCAATAAGTCCAGCGGGCCTTCAAAGACCTCCAGTTTGACCTTGTAGTCCACCCGGGCGCTTTTCTACCGGCGCGCCGCGAAGCCGCGCTTCTTCGCCTCGCTCGCCAATTGCGTGCGATGCTTCTTCTGATCATTCAGGCGAGTCTTGCGCTTGCGCAACTGCTGGGAAAGTTTGCCCACCACTTTGTCGATCGCGGCGTAGAGATCGTCCTCCGCATCCTCGGCATGGATATCGGGGCCCGGCACGGCGAGATGGCACTTCACGATGTGCTTTTTGGTCTTGGTCTCATCGTGCATGAGCACGACATGCGCCGCCACGATGGTGTCGGTGAGTTCTTCCAAATGGCCGACTTTATCGGCAACGTAGGAGTGAATGGCGGCGGTGAGGGTCAGGTGCCGGGGGCTGAGGTGGATTTGCATAGGTAAAGGATATCGATTCTCGGGTGGCTCGCCAGTCTAGAAATTGCGTTACTTCGGGCGACTATTTGGAGCGGGGAACGATGGCGAGATAGTTGGCGACGGAGCCGAACGAGGGGATTTCGATGAGGGGCGTGCCCGTGGCACCGGCGTAAAGCGAGGTGGAGGAGCCGCCATCGAGATTGAGGGCGTTTGCGGTGGCCCAATGTTCAAGGAACTCCTTGCGGAGGAGCAAACCGGCGGCGTCGGCCAGGGTGACGGGGGACATGGTGATGAGAGCCCAGCCGCCTTTGGCGGTGGTGGAGATGAGGGTGCGCCGGGCGAAACGTGCGGCGTTGAGGCCGGGGACGGGAGAGCCATTTTCGACGAGCCAGGGGCCGGTTTGGAGAGCCTCCTGAATGTCAGGTCCAAATTTAAAATGTTCGGACCGAACGAGTTGTATTTTTCCTCCGCGGACGACGAGGAGGCCGCTCAGGAGTTTGGCCTTTTCCTGAGGGTGCAAAATCTTGCCGGAGGCGATAACAAGGCCGAGCGGAGTGAAATCGGGATGAAAATAGTTGCCGTTGGTGCCGGCGAAGGCGCCGTGCGCGGCGAGGGCCTCGCCGAGGGGCTTCCGGTTGGCGATGGGATTGTCGATGACGCGAAAAACGGCGGAGGAAGCGGAGAAAGAGACCCCGGCGACGTGGACCGGGCGATCACCGACGGTGGTATCGTATTCCCACGCACGGGCGCCGGTGGGAAGGGTGCCCAGATCCTTCCAGCCGGCCTGGGCCGTGGTGAGACCAAGGAGCAGAAGCAGGGCAGACCGGAAATGAAACATGGGGAGGGGATCAAACCGGCCTCCCCGCCTTTCACCAAGTTAAAAAATCAGGCCGCCTGAATTTCGATGCGGCTGCCCGCGTCCACCGAGATCACGGGGTGCCGGGTGGCATCGAGCTTCTGCTGATGACCGGCGGTCAGCATGTAGTCCGTGCGATCATTTTCCATGGTGATCCAGGCTTGGCCGCCCAGACAAGTGACCGTCACGTTTTCGGTGGGCAGTACAGCCACCCGCACCCGGGGTGTCGCGCCGAAGAGGCGTTGAAGGAGATTGGGCTGTTTCATGCCCCTAACCTAGCGGGCCTCGTCGTCCCCGACAGATACAGGACGACGGATTGTAAAGGTATACAGATGGAGCGCTAGCGGGAGGCCAGCGGACTGGGAACCTTGCGGGAGTCGGTCGCGAGCACACCGGGCTGAGTGCGCTCGGCGGCGCGGAGGCGGGGGAGCTTCTCGGTCACGATATTCACGGGAGTGCCGACGGCGACCAGATTGTAGACATCAACGACGTCGCGGGAGCGCATGCGGATGCATCCGTAGCTGGCGGGTTTGCCGATGAGGCGTTCCACCGGGGTGCCGTGAATGTAAATGCCGCGCTGGCGGGCGTTTTGGTTGCCGGGGTCGGTGCCTTCGAGCCAGAGGATGCGGGTAACGATGGGATCGCGGCCGGGAGCATTGACCGGGAGAACCTCTCCAGTGGCAGTGCGGTTCTTAAAAACGGCACCCACCGGGAGATTATTGCCCAGTTTGTTGCAGACCTTGAGGTGGCCAAGCGGGGTGCGGTAGGTGTTGAAACCGTCGCCCACGCCGAAGCGCGAGGTGGAAATGGGAAATTTTTGGACGATTTCCCCATCGCGGACGACCGCCAAACGCTGTTCGGCGACGCTGATGAGAATTTCGGTCTGAGCCGGGGCATGCTCCTGATTTTCCGCGTAGGAAAGGCCAGCTCCCAGGAGGAGCGAACCGGTCACGGCGCACAAAATGGATTTAAAGGATTGGGTCAAAGGCACAAGCAGAGCGGCTTTTTGGTTGGAAAAGCTATGCACAATCCATGCCAAGTTGCATTGCGCAAGTGAAATTTTTCACAACTACGCCCGATACGGCTCTCGGGGAGGAGTATTTTGGCCAAGAAAAGGACTCGGCGAGCCCCGGTTTGGGCAGATAGGTTGCGGAATGGCGCAGCCCGGCACGGCGGAACTATTTGATGCGAAGTTTCTCGCACGTTTGGAGCGCCTGCGTCTTCAGGTCCGGCGCCGCATGGCGGGAACCCTGCGGGCGGAGCGGCGTTCGCGCCGGACGGGCTCTAGCCTGGAGTTTGCCGATTATCGCAACTATGCCCGCGGCGACGATCCCCGGCGGATCGACTGGAGTATCTACGGCCGGGTCGAGCGGCTGATGGTGAAGCTTTACGAAGAGGAGGAAGACCTGGATGTTGCCATCCTGATCGATCGGAGTGCGTCGATGCGGTGGAATCCGCCTGGCTCAGACGCCCCCTCGAAGTTTACCTTGGCGAGGCAGACGGCGGCGGCGCTGGCTTATGTCGCGTTGCGGGGCCTGGATCGGGTAGGGGTGTGGTTTTTTGACTCCTCACTGCGGGCGGAGAGCGGTTTTTTTCGTGGCCGGCCGTCGTTTCGCCAGTTGCTGACCTTCCTGAAGAATGGAGAAGAGGGTGGAGGGGAGACGGATCTCGGACAGAGCCTGGGAGCCTTTGCCCGGGGCCAGAAACGGCGTGGCCTGGCGATTGTGCTGAGCGATTGCCTTGATCCCGCAGGCTACGAGCGGGGCCTGGGGGCTTTGACCGGGCGGCATTTTGCCCTCCACGTGCTGCACGTGATGGATCCGCGGGAGTGTGAGCCCACGGAATTGGGAGATCTGGATTTGAGCGAGATCGAGAGCGGCGCCGAGCTACAGGTGACAGTGGGGGAAGGGCTGCTGCGGGCCTACCGCCGGGAAGTGGAAAGGTTTTGCGATGGAATCAAGACGTGGTGCGGGAAGCACCAGGCGGGTTACTCCTTTTTGTGGAGCAGCGACTCCTTTGAAGATGCCGTCATCAGAATCATGACGCAAGATCGTCTGCTCCGATGAGGCCGAAGGTTGCTGGCGCCTATTTCTCCCTAAAATTCCAAAGGTTCCTTTTCCCACGCCGAATCAGGCTTCCCAGGCTGGAAGGTTGCAGAACGTCTTGATAGGCGATGGCAAAGCGGCGGCCCGCTTCGAGTTGGGAGGCCGCGGTCATATGATGCGGCATGAAGCGCTCGAGATCGTCGATGTCGATCCAGTTGACGAAGCTGGTGGTCTGCGCCACCTCGACCTGGCTTTTTCGGATGGCTCTCATCCAATCAGGATTGGCGAGGGGAGAAAAAACACTGCGAGAGAGAACGAAAGGCAGGCTGGAGTCATTGAAGTGCCGGCGGATGGATGAAATGAAATTGCGCAGATTTTCCGGATGGGCCTTGCAGCGAAGCTCGTTAAATCCATCATCAATTCCCTGATCCCAGACCACGCCCGCCACCTTAGCGTCCCAACCCAGCGCGCCTAGTTCAGCGAGGCGCTCCTCTGCAAATCTTATCGAATTTGCGTAGAATGAGCGGCCTTCTTCCCACAACCAATCATTCTCCGCAGCGGCGATATTGCCGCAACATTTGATGACAGCCAGGGGGTGGCCGGCGAGGAAGAGTTGCCGACAAAAGCCCACCTCGGGACCGATGACATAGCCTTTGGGGTGGGCGCGTGAGGGAACGAAGTGCCCTCGAATACTTTCCCATGGCACATATTCGGTTGAAGTCACGTCGCCCGGGCCGGGGCCGTAGGTAAATAGAGAGCCCTGGTCGGCCTCTTGCTGGACAAAGCCAGCCCGGCCATTTTCGATGACAGCGTCGGCTCCCGCGATATTTGACTGGCCTAAAAAAAGAAAAACGCGGATGGGGCCGAGACTCATTTTACCGGTACTTTGGCCAGCCCGGATTCCCTCCAAAACGTGCGGTACCGGCGCCCCAGTTTGGCGAGAGTGCTTTGGTCGGGCTGTCCGAAGTTAAAGAGATCGTAATCGGCCTCGTAGCGTTTGCGCAGGGCCCGGATCTGCGAAGGGTCGAGTTTCTTGAGATAATCTGCCGAGGAGATGACGACTTTGCGCACTTTTGGGTCGGCATTGGAATTCAAGTGCGGCATGGGAGGCAACTCATGACCCAGGCGTGACCAGACCCGAGCGAGGTCGCTGGGCAGAGTGTTCATGTAGCCGACATAGTCCACGCACTTTTTCCAATCGCGTGAATACAAGAAGAGATGTTGGGAACAAAAATGGTGGTCGGCCGTGGCATCGCGGCCCTCCGTGGAATTGAGCCAACGAATAAAGTCGTTCAATTCCGTGGTTGGCTTCAGGTTTTGGTAGCGCGCAAAAAGCTTCACCTTTGCGATGCTTCCGTCGTAGTTCACGCACTTGTCGAAATAGAAGGACAGCGCCCGCTCGATGGGCTCGCGGACAAAGGCAAATCGAAAAGGCGAGCCTTCGATGGACTGGCAAAACTCCGGGTGAGGCACGTCTTTTTCCTTGATTCGAAACCCGTCGGGAAAGGTTGTGGTACACAAACCCAGAATTGATCGGCTGGCTACTTTGGGCACGCAGTAGTAAAGAGCGCTACCTTCTCGGGAATAGAAGGAGTCTCCGCTGATATTTACGGGAATACTGGATGAATCGGGCATACGATTTTTCCGGGATAAGCTCAGATCGAGCCAAGGCATGGCGCGGACCCTTTCTCCCGTGGGAGGAGGATAGTGTGAGCCACCGCCGTGGTGGCAAGCAAGAAGAAGCCCGCTTTTGGCGTGGATTGGCCCCTTCCTTTGTTGGGGCCAGGTGAATTCGAGATGCAAAGAAAGGGCTCGGCGGATAAAAAAATTCTCCCTATCCCTTTGGGCTAATGTGGCGGGATGTGTTGGCGAGCGATGTGGTCGTGAGGCAAGGGTCTTCGCTTCATCGGTTTAGAACTGGAAAGATGACGGGCCCCAGGCCGACCTTGGCAGTAGGCGGGGGGCAGGTATGAGCTTTCTCTATCCCTGGGCGTTTCTATTGGCCGGGCTAGTCCCGGTAATGGTAGCCCTCTACTTGCAGCGGCCACGACGGCGCAAGATGGAGGTCTCGACGCTGCTTTTCTGGCAGCGATTGCTGGAGCGGGAGCCGCATCGCAAATTTCTCGGGCGGTTGAGACATCCGCTGTCTCTCCTTTTGCAACTGCTCATTTTTCTCCTGCTGTTGCTGGCCTTGGTGAGGCCGGAAATTGGGCGGGCCCGCCAAAAAGGCAGCACGGTGGTGGTGCTCGATACACGGGCGCGCATGCAGGCGGACGGGGGCGCGGTATTTTCCGAAGCGCGGAAAGAGGCGGGCGCGATTTTGAGCACGGCGGGACCGGATCGGGAAGTGGCCGTGGTGGGGGTGGAGGGATCGCCACAGATTGTTTCGCCATTTTCGTCCGATGCAAAGGCGCTCCGCGAAAAGCTGGCCGGGATGAGCGTCTCGGACGGGGGTGGCTCCATCGAAGACTCGATCTCTCTAGCCAGGCAGCTCCTGGCGGGCCGGTCAGGCGACAAGCGGCTCGTGGTTGTAACGGACCGGCCTTTGCCGGATGGAAAAGACATCGAGCAGGTGCTGGTGC
>FTBG01000520.1_pt1 | contig 16088 bp, 7 predicted proteins | sample 1639311 | NCBI WGS metagenome assembly FTBG01 (sample SAMEA3914864, study PRJEB12502) | metagenome | biome: forest; material: soil | place: USA | collected 2012-03-12 | depth 0.3 m | reverse complement strand
TGGAGTTTGAGCCGCGGAGAAGCAGGCCGGCGGTGTCAGGATGAGTCCCATTGACGGTCCCTACATTTAACATTCCGGAACCTTTCAGCGAGCCGAGGAGGATCACATCCTGAGGCGTGTCTCCGGAGATTGGATTGAAAGTATCGATCGTGGGATTTCCGTTAACAGTAATTGAGTTCGCCGCGGGAAGTGTCAGTGCTCCGCCCGTCGCGCCGAGCGTGCCGCCATCATTAAGCGTGATGGGATTGATCACGCCTGTGGCCAGGACCAGCGTTCCGGAACTATTTACCGTGATCGTGCCCGCGCCTCCGGAAGCCGAACTAGTCAATTTAACGAATCCGCCATTGACGATCAGTCCGCCGGTAAACGTATTGGCGCCGCCGAGATCGAGTTCGCCGTTGCTAGTTTTGATCAGCGTTCCCTGTTGGCCGGTGATGTCGGAAATCACACCGTTGTAGCTCAGGACAGTGCCTGCGCCGGAGACGTCGATGGTCGCTCCCTTGCCGGTAACGCCGCCCACTTGAATCCCGCGATTTGGATCGAGGGTGAGGCTGGTGTTAACAGCCATCGTTCCGCCGGCGGCAATCGTCAACGATCCCGCGACAAAAGAAGACGGAGCCGTGCCCAGGCTCGAATCATCGGCAATGTGAAGGGTCCCCGCATTGATGACGGTGGGGCCGGTGAAAGTGTTTCCTGCACCGAGAGAGACCGATCCGGAGCCGTTGAGCGTGATCCCGCCGGCGCCGCCAATGGGCTGGCCAGACAGGCTGTAATTCACAAGGTTATTGGAAAAAACCATGCCGCCCACGGGCGCTACTTCCGCATTGATGGTGATGGTCGTGTTGTTGCCCGAGTCCGTGAAGTTTACTTGATGGCTGTCGTCGTAAGGATTTGTGGACCAGTTGGCGTCGACAAAATTCCATACGTTACTTGTGTTGCCTGTCCAGGTCAGTGTCGGGACGCCGATATGCAGCACGATGGAGTTTCCGACGACCGAGACGGATTCCGTCAGGCCTGCAACATTGCCTGATCCGCTGGCGTGGATGTCGAAGTTCGGCGTGCCGGTAATGCCTCCCGCCGCTGTGAAGAGCGTGTAGTCGCCGAGGGTTACGCCCTGAAGCAGATTCAAATTCAGGATCTGCGTATCGGTCAAGGTGAGCCCGGCAGTGACAGCCGTGGTATCTCGTGAATTGAGCCCGCCGATATCGTAGGCGAGGATAGCGCCGCCGGAAAGGAGGAGGCTGCCGAGGTTGCTTTGGCCGACGGTGCCGGCGCCGCCCGGCGATAGCGTTCCTGCAATCGTGATCGCTCCCGTGAAAGAGCCGGTGCCTTGGAATGTGCCGCCGGCGAGAACGTTGATCGGGCCGGAGGCGATGCCGGTGCCGTCCAGAACGCCTCCGGATTGAACATTGATCGTGCTCGTGCCGGTGGCAGAACCTGTGGAGTTTTGCACGACGAGCGTGCCGCCCGCGATCGTCGTCGCGCCGCTATAGGTATTGCCGCCGTTAGTGAGCGTAAGCTTGCCACTCGCGATGTTGATTCCGCCGGTGCCTTTAAGGGTGCCGCCAAAAGTGTTATCCGTCGTAAAAGTCAGCGCGGTGCCGTTGAGGGTCACGCTTCCACTTCCCAGCAAGGTGCCCACACCTTGGGTGGCATTGTTCAAAGTTACGGCTCCGTCCACCGTCAGATTTACATCGTTACTTAACGTTCCGTTGGTCCCGACATTGAGCGCGCCGTTGGCCGTCACGTTTACTGAGGGGGTGAGCAGCATGCCATTGACCGCCAGAGTGCCGCCGTTGACTTTGGCATTGGAACTGGCCGTAACGGTGTGGCCCGAACCGACGGTGAGCGTTCCCGCGGCAACGATGACGGTGGGTGTCAAGATGTCGCTGTTTAAAGTAACGGTTCCTGACTGATTTTTGGTGATGCCGCTTGCGCCGGTGACGGTCGTGCTTTCGCCGCTCAGAGTGTAGGCGGCGGTGCTGTTGTTGAAGGTGATCGAGTTGGAGGAAAGCCCGGCGGCGACGGTTACATTCCTCGTTCCACTGGCGGTATCATCAAAAGTAACATTGCTGCCGTTGATGAAAAGGTTGGTTGCGGACACGGAACTCCAGTTGGGCGTCGTCGTGTTCCAATTTCCGTCAACGCTGCCGGTCCAAACCAGATTGGGATTGCCGGTGAGCACTTCGAGATAGATATCACCCAGCGGGACGGTTCCGCCGCCCACGGAGGCGTCGAGAGCACTGCCTCCGGAGAGGATTTGGTAGTTAAAAATGGACGAACCGTGAACCGCAAATGTCCCCGTATTGGTCAAACCTCCCGAGTTGATCGAATTGTCGAATAACTTGTACGCGCCGATTCCAAAGCCCGTGGAAACCGGGTTTACGTTGAGAGTGATCGCGCCGTTGAGCGAAAGGTTGGGATTTGTTCCGCCGAGAACAACGAGATCGCTCGTACCTAGCGCTCCCGTCGTGATGGTGGCAGGCGCCGCGCCGAAATTGAAATCGAGCGTCCCTCCATTGACGCTCAGATTATTGTTAATCGTGAGCGTATTTGTGGTGGTCGCCGACATCGCCGGCGCCAAAATGCCCGTGGAAGAAACGGTGACCGCTCCGGCGATGGTTCCATTGCCGCCCAGTGCGCCTCCGGCAACGAGAACGCTGGTGCTGGCGATGCTCGCGTTACTTGTGATTCCGGTTCCCGAGCCCACCAAAAGCGCGCCGCCGTTGATGGTCGTCGTTCCAGTATAGTGGCTGGCGCCCGAGAGAGTCCAGGTGCCCGTGCCGTTTTTGATCACGTCTCCGTCACTGGCAATACTCGATGACTTAACGTTATTGGCTGCCGTGAAAACAGAAATCGGCGCAGCCCCGAGATCGCCGGAGTAGGTCGTGGAAAGATTGTTGCTGCCGACCGTGAGGCTGTTGGTGATGTTATTGGTTTTTCCACCCAGACCCTGGATATTGCCGCTGCCCGAGAGTGAGCCGATCGTTTCGCTGTGTCCGTTGAGATCAATCACCGTGCCCGAATGGTTCGAGTCGCCGACGGTGACGGCTGAGTTATCGGGGATTTGGTTATCCGCACCCCAGAGAATGATTCCCGTGCCCCCATTGGAAGCGTGGGTGCTCGTGTTCAAAACCGTCGCTCCCTGGTAGTCGTTGGGACGAGTGGTGCTGGCGTTTGCCAGTTGAATGATATTTTGGGTGGCCGCGCTGTTTGTATTTGAAGCAGGGTCTGCGAAAATGGTGGTGCCGCCCGCGCCGGTGATGGCCTGGCTGATGACCCACGCTTGCGAACCGGTATAACTGAGCAGACCGCCCTGAGCGCCCACGCTGATGCCGCGGTTCGCTGCGAGCGCAAAATTGGTCGCGGAAGTGGAGGCCACTCTGAGTTCGCCGCCGTTTAAAGTAACAGCATTGGCGGTAAATCCGGAAGGGGCCGCGCCAAGATTCGGATCGCCGGAAATCTTAATCGTTCCGCCATTGATCGTGGTAATACCTGTATAGCTATTGGTGATCCCTGAGCCGGTGCTTTGGTTGCTCAAATCCAGCAAGCCGGCGCCTCCCTTGGTCAAACCGATATTGCCGGTGATGACGGCATTGATCTGCAAATTGCTCGCCGCGGTAACGATAAGATCCGAGCCGTTGAGAGAAGTCAGAGTGCCGCCTCCGGAGTTAATGATGGCGGCGTTTGTAATGGCCGGCTGATTGTTGTTTGCGGCAATGGTCAAGGTAGCGCCGTTGGAAATCAGGCCCCCGCTGCCCAGCACTAACGCCGTGCTTGTTGAGCCCAAGGCAACCGCTCCATTGGCCGTCAAATAAAGGGAATTGATCGTCGTCGGGCTCGTTACCGGCGTTGATGCGCTCAATTTTACATTGTGCGTTGCGTTACTTGTAAGATCGCTTGCGTACGAAGCCAGCGGGATGACGTTTCCACTTCCGTTCACCGTGGCAAAATCGAGCGCTCCGGAGTTGTCCAGGCTTCCAATCGTTGCCCATCCTCCGATGAGGGAATTGGTCAGCGAGATATTCGCCAGGTTGATCGTGCCTGCGGAGGTCGGTGAGAAATTCACGGTACCGCCGGGAGCCGGGGCGTTATTGCCGGATGCGCCCGCGGTCGTTCGGGAAAGGCTGGGCAGGGAAGGGGAGCCGATGATCAGCGTGGCGCCCTGCGCCACCGTGACGTTCGTCGCTCCGGAAACAAGGGTGAACGTTCCAACCTTTTGGGTGGTCGCTGGAGATCCGGAAGTGCCGATCAGATTGAGGGTTCCCCCCGCCGACGTAATTCCCACGGTGGACACGAGCCGTGAGCTATTCGCCGCTGCCGTATTGTCGAGTGTTAGCGTGCTTCCTCCCGCCAGAGTGATCGCGCTCGTCTGGAGCGCGCCGTTTGTGCCGCTGAGGGTTAGCGCCGTGCCGGCTGTGCTCAAAGTGGTAGTTCCCGTAAAACTATTCGCACCGGAAAAATTGAAGGCGCCGGGACCGCTGAGGGTGAGGCCTGCCGTCGCGCCGCCGGAGATCACTCCGGTCACGGACAGCGCGTGCGCGGTGGAGTTATTCGTCCAGGTCTGCGTGGATCCCAGCCCAATTTTGCTGCTGAGCGTAATCACGGCGTCTGAGCTATTCACGATGCCTCCCGAGCCGAGAGTCAGCGTATTTAGGTTCGTCGCCCCGCCGCTGATGGTTACGGGATTCGCCGACAGCGCTTGCGGAGTGAAGACGAGCCCCTTGATCGAAGTATCGGCTCCCAACAAGGTGCTGAGATTCGACGCGCCCGGGATCGCGAATACCGCCGTATCATTCACTCCGGGGACGGTCGTGGAGTCGCTGTCGAAATCGGAGGCCGACGACCAATTGGTGCCTGCCACTCCGGCGGTAGTGTTCCACGAAGAGCCGTTGTCGCCGGTCCAATAAAAGAGACCGGCAAACGTGACCGCCGGAACAGTAATCGCGGCGGCAGCGCCAATCCCGGCACGGCAAATTTGAAGCCAGGGCCGTTTCACGGAATCGACGTGCAATTTGTGGGAACGAAATCTCATCTTAAAGTTGAACTTGGAAGAAATTAAGAATTTATCAACCTACTTTCGGTGTGAAGGTGAAACCCGAAAAGCGAGGTGATAAATTAATTAAACTACCGGCGTCCTTTGAGGAGGCGGTAAAGCACCCCCGGGCCCTGGACGGTGATTTCAAACGGGCCCGGCCTTTTAACCCGGAAGCGGATAGCGGCGCGTGAGCCCGCGGACTTCTTCCCGAACCTTTTCCAGCTCGGTGTCGTTGTCCTTGTTTTTCAAAGCGCGATGGATGAGATCGGCGATCTCCATCATCTCTTCCTCTTTCATTCCGCGAGTCGTGACTGCAGGCGTGCCGACGCGGATGCCGCCGCCGAGCGTGATCTTTTCCGTGTCGAACGGAATGCCGTTCTTGTTCGTGGTGATGCCCGCTTTATCGAGCGTTTCCTGGGCCACCTTGCCATTCAGGCCGTGCGGGCGCAGGTCCACGAGCATGAGGTGATTGTCCGTGCCGCCGGAGACGATGCGGTAGCCGCGATTGGCGAGCGCGCCGGCGAGGGCGCCGGCATTCTGCACGATCTGCTTGGCGTAGTCTTTGAAGGAGGGTTGGAGCGCTTCGTGGAAGCAGACAGCTTTGGCTGCGATGACGTGTTGAAGCGGTCCGCCCTGGATGCCGGGAAACACCTGGCTATCGACGCCTTTGGCAAATTGCTCCTGGCAAATGATGATGCCGCCGCGCGGCCCACGCAGGCTCTTGTGCGTCGTCGTGGTGACGAAGTGAGCGTGAGGCACCGGCGTCGGATGCAATCCACCTGCGACGAGTCCGGCGATGTGCGCCATATCGACGAAAAGCAGCGCGCCTACGGAATCGGCGATCTCCCGCATCCGCTGAAAATCGATGATGCGCGGGTAGGCGCTCGCTCCGGCGGTGATCATCTTTGGCTTAAAATCGCGCGCGTGCTGGGCGAGAGCATCGTAGTCGATGCGCTCGTCTTTTTGCGAAACGCCGTAGTGCGAGATTTCGAAAAATTTGCCGGAGAAATTCGCCTTGTTACCGTGGGTAAGGTGGCCGCCGTGCGAAAGGTCCATCGTGAGGATACGATCGCCCACTTGCAGCACGCTGAAGTACACCGCCATGTTGGCTTGCGAGCCGGAGTGTGGCTGGACGTTGACGTGATCGCCGCCGAAGAGTTGCTTGGCCCGATCGATGGCCAGTTGCTCAGCGACATCCACATTTTCGCATCCCCCATACCAGCGGCGTTTCGGATAGCCCTCTGCGTATTTGTTCGTCAGGCAGGAGCCTTGCGCTTCCATCACCGCCTTGCTCGTGAAGTTTTCCGAAGCGATCAGTTCGATGTTTTCAAACTGGCGCTTCTTTTCGGCTTCGATGGCCGCGAAGATTTCCGGATCGATGTCCGCCAGTGAGGGATGCAGGGCATTTTGGGCTCCCAGGTGCTCCAGCTTTTCGACCCGGCGCTCGTGGCGGCCGCCTTCGAACGTCGCGTTGAGAAAGGCATCGACGATTTTGCTCACATTCTCCGGCGCGACATGGTTGGCCGCGAGGCAGAGGACGTTGGAGTCATTGTGCTGCCGGGTGGTCTTGGCGTCGTCGGCATTATCCACCAGGGAAGCGCGGATGTGCGGATAGCGATTGGCGGCCATGCTCATGCCGATGCCGCTTTTGCAGACGAGGATGCCGAAGTCAGCCTGGCTCGCGATCACGTTTTTGCAAACCGGCTCGGCGAAATCGGGGTAATCGACCGACTCATGAGAATACGCGCCGAAATCCGACACTACGAAGCCTTTCCGGGAGAGATGCTGATGGATGGCTTGCTTCAGTTCGATGCCGCCGTGGTCCGCGCCGATAGCGATACGCAGCGGGCGATTGGCGGTTTCTTTCGTGGCGGAGGATTGCGGTGATGGGGTCATGGATGAATGAGACGCGGCAGCAGGGGCCGATGCCGCAGCGGGAGGGTTTTGAGAGTCGATGAATTTCAGGAGGCTGGGCACCGCGTTTTTCAGGGTATCCCGGCTTTCGAAATAGGCGTGAATCCCGAGGCCGATCGGGTCGGGCACATCCAGCGAGCGGCCCCGGAGTTTGTCATCGAATTCGCAGACCAGGTGCGCTTTTTCCGCCGTTTCGGGGAAAATGAGGCGAATGGTTTCCAAGTGGCCGCGCGTCATGACGAAAACGTGCGTGGCCCATTCCATCAGCTCATCCGTGAGCGGCTGGCTGCGGATGCCGGAAATGTCGATGCGCCAGGGTCTCAGCACCTCAACGGCGTGCGGGCTCGGGGCCTGGCCTGCCGTGGCGCCTACTCCCGCGGAGGCGACCGTGATGTCCTTCCGTTCCTTCGTGGCGTCGCGGAAAATGCCTTCAGCCATGGGGCTGCGACAGATATTTCCCGTACAAACAAAGAGGATGTTATTCACGATGAAGAAGAGCGGAACGGCGACTTTACCGGCGTGCCTTTGGCAAGTCAAAGAATCCTCGGAAGCAGGGCTCAAATCCCCCTGAAATCCCCGGCGCTGAAGCCTGACAGTTTTGCAATAGTAATTAGAAATTCAACGAAGTGCTTGATTCATTTGCGGGATTCGTGTTTTCGATTTGCCCCCTTTGGACGAAGAACGCGACGGGCAAGCGGCCACACCGGCTCCCTTTTGGGAGCTTCCGGATGAGGCCAAGGCCTTTCCAACTCCGTTTGAACGTTTTCGCGTTTCGTCTGTCCACACGCTCCCCCGCGCATAAGAAAAACCGCAGGGTTCCCCTACCATCTCTCTCCATGATCAAAGTTCGAAACCTCAAAAAGAGTTTCGGCCCAAAGGTCGCCGTCAACGGGATTTCCTTCACCGTTGAGCGAGGCGAAGTACTCGGTTTCCTTGGGCCGAATGGCGCCGGCAAGTCCACCACCATGCGAATGGTCACCGGGTTCATCCCGCCGAATGACGGCGAGATTAAAATCGGTGACCATGACATGCTGGAAAATCCCATTCCGGCAAAACGTCTCATCGGCTATCTGCCGGAAAATGCGCCGTCTTATACGGACATGTCGGTGTACGGCTTTCTGAGCTTTGCCGCCGAACTGCGCGGCCTCGCCGGTGATGCCATCAAAAAAGCCGTGAACCGCGTGGTGGAGATGTGCTTCCTCGAAAACGTCATCCACCAGAGTGTGGATACGCTTTCGAAAGGGTACCGCCATCGCACCTGTTTTGCGCAGTCGATCATTCATGATCCGGATGTGTTGATTCTCGACGAGCCGACGGATGGTCTCGACCCGAACCAGAAGCACGAAGTGCGGACACTGATCCGCCGCATGGGTGAAAAGAAGGCGATCATTTTCTCCACGCACATCCTCGAGGAAGTCGAAGCGGTGTGCAGCCGGGCGATCATCATCGACCGCGGCCGCATCGTTGCCAATGGCACGCCGCGTGAACTCAAGCAACGCTCGGATCTGGCGGGCGCCGTTACTTTACAACTGGTCGAAGGCAGCGCCTCGGCCGTCACGGCGAAGATCAATCAAGTATCAGGTGTGGAAAGGTCGTCGGTGATCAGTGAATCGCCGTTGACCGTCCGCGCCTTCCCCAATCGGAAGAACGGCAATTCCGCCGATCTGGCGCGCGCCATCGGCGAAGTGGCGCAGCGTGAACAATGGAAAGTGCAGGAGCTGCATACCGAGGAAGGCCGCCTCGATGAGGTTTTCCGCAACATTACTCTCCCTGATACCACTGCTTCGAAGGAGGAATCGAAATGACCTGGCGAAATATCTGGACCATCATTAAACGCGAAATCATGGGCTTCTTTTCGTCGCCCGTCGGTTTCGTTTTCATCTTTATCTTCCTGCTGGTGCTGGGCTTCTTCACCTTCATGGTGGCGGGCTTCTTCGAATCGGGTGAAGCAAACCTGCTCACCTTCTTCACCTGGCATCCGTGGCTCTACCTGTTTCTTGTTCCCGCGGTGGGGATGAGGATGTGGTCGGAGGAACGCCGCCTCGGCACGATGGAACTGCTCCTCACCATGCCGATCACGCCGTGGGAGGCGATCATTGGCAAATTCCTCGCCTCGTGGGCCATCGTCGGCGTCGCGCTGGTGCTTACTTTCCCGATGATCATTACGGTTAACTATCTCGGGCATCCGGATAATGGCGTGATCCTCGGCGGATACATCGGCAGTTTCCTCATGGCTGGAGCTTACTTGTCGATCAGCTCCATGACCTCGGCGATGACACGCAACCAGGTGGTGAGCTTCATCATCTCGGTGGTGATCACACTCTTCCTCATCCTGGCTGGATTCGCGCCGGTTACGGATATGGTAGTCAACTGGGCGGCTCCGTGGTTCGTCCAGGGAATCGCCGGCGTCAGCGTGCTTACCCATTTCCAGGGCATCCAGAAGGGCGTCCTCGATTCGCGTGACATACTCTATTTTCTGTCGGTGATCGGGTTCTCGCTCTTCACCACAGGAGTTGTCATCCGGGCACATCGCGCGGGGTAATCGAATCAAGTAACCAGTTTAACTGAACCTCCTTCCAGGAAAATGAAAAACAAAGGACTAGAGACTTATCTTTATTCGACGGTGGGCGTGATAGCCGTGCTCATCATCCTCGTCGCATTCAACGTGATCGCCGCCCAAGTAAAGCAGCGGATCGATCTGACCCAGGAGCGCGCTTACACGCTGTCGCAAGGGACGCGCAACATCCTCGCCAAGCTGGATACGCCGGTGCAAATCCGCTTTTACTGCACCCGCAGCGATAGCCGCATGCCCGTCGGCCTCAAGACCTACGCGCAGCGCGTGGAAGATCTGCTCGATGAATATCGCCAGCGATCCAAGGGCCAGATCGAAGTGCAAAAGCTCGATCCCCAGCCGGATTCGGACGCGGAAGACTCCGCCAAGCTGGACGGCGTCGAAGGGCAGATGCTCAGCGACGGCGATCGTATTTATCTCGGGCTCAGCGTGAGCATGCTCGACCAGAAAGAAGCGCTGCCGTTTCTTGCGCCCAATCGCGAACGGTTACTTGAATATGATATTTCCCGGGCCATCTCACGGGTGGCGACGCCGGAGAAGCCGGTGGTCGGCATCATGAGCGCGCTGCCTGTTGCCGGGCAGCAGATGAATCAGATGATGATGCAGATGGGTCGCAGCGGCACACCCGCATGGATTTTCTACACGGAATTGCAGCGCGATTTTAACGTGAAAAAGGTCGAGATGACCGTGGATAAAATTCCGGATGAAGTGAAGGTGCTGGTCGTCATTCATCCTAAAGGAATCACCGATGCGGGCCAGTACGCTATCGATCAATTCGTCCTCCGTGGAGGCAAGCTGATCGCGTTTCTGGATCCGCTGGCGGCGCTCGACAAGCAGAGCCAGAATATGATGGGGAACTCGAGCAGTTCATCGCTCGACAAACTAGTGAAAGCCTGGGGCCTGAGCTTTGATGCCACCAAAGTCGTGGCGGACATGGATTTCATTGGCCGCACCCGCGCAGGCCGCGCACCCGCAGTCCTGGCGTTGAACGATAAGGCCGTGAATAAGGACGATATCGTGACGGCGGATACGGACAATCTGTTCATGATCTTTGCAGGCGCCTTCACCGGCACACCCTCGGATGGCCTCAAAGAGACGGTGTTGATCAAGTCCTCCAAAAATTCGCAGCTCGTTGATCCGATGTCGGCGCAGATGGGCGGTGAGCAGATCATCAAGGATTTTGCTCCCTCCAATATAGAGTATCCGCTGGCCGTGCGCCTCTCGGGCAAATTCAAGACGGCGTTTCCGGATGGAAAACCGAAGTCTGATAAAGACAAGCCGGAGGATAAGAAACCGGAAGACAAAGATAAGAAAGACCAGCCTGCGGATAGTCTCAAAGAGTCCACGCAGGAAAATACCGTCGTTCTCATCGGCGATTCCGATGTGATCGAAGACGCCATCGCGGTGCAGGAGATGCAAAATCCCTTCGGCGGGCAGCGCATGGTGATGCCGGCCAACGGCAACCTGGCTTTTGCGCAGGCCGCCGTCGAGCAGCTCACTGGAGATAACAATCTCATCTCCGTGCGCAGCCGGGCGTCGCGCGAGCGTCCCTTCACGGTGGTGCGGAATATGCAGGCGCAAGCTGAAGAAAAGTACCGCGATAAGAACAAGGAACTGAACAACAGCTTGAACGAAACAAGGCAAAAGTTAAGCGAACTTGAGCGAACGAAGCAGGGGAACGGTGGCCAGAAATCTATAATTTCTGCCGAACAACAGCAGGAGATTGCTAACTACAAAAAGAAGGAAGTGGATACCAAAGCTCAACTCCGGCAGGTAAGTAAGAACTTGAAGGCGGACATCGATTCGCTCGAAAACCACTTGAAGTTTTGGAATATCGGCTTGATGCCGGCGGTGGTCGCGATCGCGGGAGTCGGCCTCGCTGTTCATCGGAGAAACAAACAAGCCGCACGTTAATTCTTCACCCACATGAAAGGTAAACAACTCGCAACTCTGCTGGCCCTCGTCGTCGTCATCGGTGGCCTCGGCTGGTTCCTGATCAAGGGCAATCAATCGTCCTGGAAGGAATCCAGCGGGAACGCCGGAGGCAAGATCCTTAAACTTCAGATCAATGATGTCGCGGATGTCGAGATCAAGGCGACGGACGGTGAACTGGGCGTCGCCAAAAAAGGCGATATCTGGGTGGTGAAGCAACGCGCTGATTATCCCGCGAATTTCGAAAAGATCGGCGATCTCGTTCGCAAATTTTGGGAGCTGAAGAGTGTTCAGGAAGTGAAAGTCGGGCCGTCGCAAATGGCGCGCCTCGAGCTCGTCGAACCGGGGAAGGAAGGCAAGGCCGGCACCGTGATTGAATTCAAAGACAAAGATGGCAAGCGCCTTGCGGCCATCTTGCTCGGCAAAAAGTACATGAAGAAGTCGGACTCGCAGTTTGGCGATGCCGGCGGATTTCCTGGCGGACGCTATGTTCTGGCTCTCGACGGGGGCAATCGGGTCGCACTGGTCTCGGAGACTTTCGACGAAGTCGATACGAAGCCCGAGCAATGGATTGCGCACGACTTCTTCAAGCTGGAGAATCCGAAGGCGATTACCTTTAACGGCACTGCCGAAGGTCAAAAATGGAAGATGACGCGCGAAAGCGCGACGGGCGAATGGAAGCTCGACGATGCCAAGCCGGATGAAAAGCTGGACGGAGGCAAAATCGTTTCCTTCGCTACGTTACTTGGCAATGCCACATTTAGCGATATACAGGCGCCTGATGCCAAACCGGAGGACAGCGGTCTCGATAAACCGAGCGTGCTGACTTTCGAAACCTTCGATGGCTTCACCTATGTGCTGAAGATCGGCAAGCCAACACCGGATAGCTATCCCGTGAAGCTGGAGATCAATGCGACTCTGGCCAAAGAGCGCACGCCCGGCAAAGACGAAAAGCCTGAGGACAAGGACAAGCTCGACAAGGAATTCGACGCGAACAAGAAGAAGCTCGAAGAAAAACTCGCCGCGGAAAAGGAATACGAAAAGCGCGTTTACTTGATGCCGAAATCGACGCTGGATAACTATGTGAAGAGCCGTGCGGAACTCCTGGCGCCAAAGACCGAGCCGGCTCCGGCCAATTCGGAAGGAGCGGCGACGCCGCGGATACCAGGTGCTCCGGGTGCGCCCGGCGCTCCCACTGGGGCCATGCCTGCTCCCGGCACGTCCATTCCCGTAATCGTGTCGCCTAAGCCAGGCTCCAAAGAGCCGGCTCCGGCGCCCCTGAAAGCGACGGTCGTGACGCCGCCTGTCGCGGTGCCGCCCATTCCGCCGAAAACGGAGACCCCGGCCCAGCCAGCTCCTGCCGCTCCGGCACCGGCTCCGGCGGCTCCCGCTGCTGCGCCAGCGCCGAGCACGCCCCCGGCCGTCCCGCCTGCCGCTGAGAAACCAGCGCCTGCTCCCGAAACGCCGGTACCCGCTGCTGAGAAACCGGCGCCTGCACCGGCCCCAGCTGCTCCGCCTGCGGAGACTCCAGCGGCTGCACCCGGCACTCCGCCACCAGCGGCTGCGCCCGCAAGCCCCGCGCCTTCCGCGCCACCCGCCGCTGCTCCGGCTCCTGCTGCGCCCTCGTCGGCGCCTGCGAGTGACTCGCCCGCGCCAGCACCGGAGAAGCCTTCTTCGGAATCCAAGTAACGCGCCCCACCCTGGGAGCGCCGGCATCCCTGCCGGCGAGTTGAGGTAGATTCAAGTAACGCGCTGAGTAATCGGCGCGTTACGCGTTTTTAGAGGAAAGCGTGTTTGAACACGCTGGCCCGGTAGGGCTGGCTGTCCTCAGCCAGCCAATGTGTGTGGAGTGCACTGATGACTTCGGTGAGCAAACGCGCATTCGTTACTTGAAAACACGCTCTTTCGTTCACCAGAGCCTGAGAACAATTCCATCCACATTGTCCGGCTGAGGACAGCCGACCCCACCGGTCTCGGCGTTTCGACTCCAAACCTAAACCCGGCAAAGAGTCTGAAATTAACGGAAGACGGGATCGTGTTTACAACGCCACTTGCCAGGCGCTTGAAAACCGCCTGGCGCAAACCGTTGCCTCACGTATTATGAAGAAAGCGTTCCTATTGGGTGAGTGCACCGCTAACTAACTTCGTCCAGCTCCGCTCTCCGAATCAGCCGACCCTCATCGCCTTCGTGCCCTCTTCCCACCGCAGCCCCCAGTCTCTGATTTCTTTGAGCACAGCGCGCAGTGCATTTCCTTTCGGTGTCAGCCGATAGGCCAGCCGCTTCGTTCCATCTTCGGCCGGCATTTGTTCCGCGATCCCGTTTTCACACAGCCGCTCCAGCCGATCACTCAGGATATTCGTGGGAATGCCTTCGGGTGACGCCGCGAAGTCTTTAAAGCGGGACCGGCCAAGAATCAGGTCGCGGATGACGAGCAGCGTCCACCGGTCGCCAAAAATATCCAGGGAACAGGCGACGGGGCAGGGAGAGCGGCGCGGTTCGCGGGAGGGCTGGCGTTTTCGGGAAGCGTTGGACTTTTGCATCGCAGAAAAAATCTGCCACGAAGGATACTTGCAATCCACAAGTATTATTACTTGCATAATGCAAGTAATGCGTCAACCTTCCGCATCTATGACCACGCTTTCCGAACCACAATTGGCTGCTCCAGGAGCGGGCTTGCCCAAGATCGAGCTTTTCGTAGCCCGCCTCCGTATCGCCTGGCATGTGCACCGCGGATCTGCGGCTGCGTTTGCGCGTCATTTTCAGGAGGAACAAAATCGGATTCTCGCGCTGGCGCAACCGCTCGATGCTGCTGCCGCCGGGAGGCGCGTGCTCATCAAACGACTGCGAGGATTGGAGGACAGCAGCCGCTATTGGTCCGTGTGGATGACGCTCGACCATTTGCGCATTGTTAATCAAGCAACCACTGGAGTGATCCGGGCTTTGCTCGCGGGACAGGCATTGGAGCGAAAGGCCAGCACTGCCGCCGTAAAGCCGTCGGCGGAGGTGAATGAATCGGCGGTATCCGGATTCAAAGAATCATGTGCAGCGTTTGTAGAAGCCGTGAGCTCCGCGCCAGACTTGCGCACGAACATGCGTTTCGCACATCCTTGGTTTGGGCCGCTGGATGCGAACGGCTGGCATGCGCTGAGCGGGATTCATATGGGGCTGCATCGGCATCAAATCGAGTGCATCCTGGCGCAGGCTCGTTAAGGTGCTGCGCTGTGTCTCTGACCACCAGCCCCATCCCTCAACTGACGCGCAGCATCGCCATCCCGGCGAGCGTGGGGATGTTTTTCAATACGATGTACAATTTCATCGACACGTATTGCGCGGGGTTGATCAGCACCGATGCTTTGGCAGCGCTTTCCCTGTCATTCCCGCTTTTCTTTATCCTGCTCTCCGCGGGCAGTGGGATCAGCCAGGGTGCGACGGCGCTGGTGGCCAATGCGCTCGGCGCTGGTGACAAGGAGACCGCCCGTCGCGTCTATGCGCAGGCTTTGATCTTTGCCGCGGCCGGGGGCGTGGTCGTTTCCATCCTGGAATGGCTGGCCGCTCCGGCGCTTTTTCGGTTACTTGGGGCGGAAGGCGAATATCTGCGGATCGTCCTGGCTTTCATGAATGTGCTCCTGGCGGGCGGTGTATTTTTCCTCCTCACCATGACAATCAACGTGCTGCTAAACGCACAAGGTGAGACGCGGCCTTACCGTAATTTTCTGATTGCAGGATGTGCGGCAAATGCTGCGTTGAATCCAGTGCTCATGTGGGGATTGCTGGGGACGAAGCCGCTGGGTGTGGCGGGAATCGCGCTGGCCACGGACCTCGTCCAGGTTGCCGGCTGTATTCTGCTTTGGTGGCTGGTCCGTCGGAATGAATTGGGCCACGACCTGACCTGGCAAATGTTTCGACCGAATTTCGAATTGCTAAGGCGCATCGCCGGCCAGGCGGTGCCGGCGGGGTTGAATATGTTAACAATCGCTTTGGGAATCTTTGTGATCACGTGGTTCCTCCAAAGTTTTGGGAAAGAAACGATTGCCGGTTACGGCATCGCCGTGCGCATCGAGCAGGTGGTGTTGCTTCCGACCATCGGGTTGAACTTTGCCGTGCTTAGCATTGTCGGACAAAATCACGGAGCGGGACTTCCGCATCGCGTGCATGAAGCCTGGCACACGAATCTGAAATATGGAGTTTTGCTGATGCTGGTGGGCGGAGTGCTCGTTTACTTTGTGCGAATCCCGGCGATGCGGTTTTTCACTTCGGACGCGATGGTTCAATCGCGAGGCGTGGAGTACCTTGAGATCGCGGCGCTCACACTCGCGGCGTATCCGATCCTTTTTGTCACCGTTTTCGCGCTGCAGGGGATCAAGCAACCGGCTTACGGCTTGTGGATCGGCTTGTATCGGCAGGTGATTGCGCCGCTGGTGGTGATCCACACGCTGGCGTTCACGATGGGTTGGGGGCAGTGGGGGGTGTGGTGGGGGATTTGTGTAGTTACTTGGAGCGCGGCGCTCTTTGCGCTGTGGTGGGGGAGCCGGCGGCTGCGGGCTTTGGTGGCGGCGGGGTAGGTGGGGGTTCTTTGAACCTAATCTTTATCTTTAACTTAATCTTCGGGCGGAGCGCGAAACGGCAAAGTG
>FTBG01000112.1_pt1 | contig 16335 bp, 14 predicted proteins | sample 1639311 | NCBI WGS metagenome assembly FTBG01 (sample SAMEA3914864, study PRJEB12502) | metagenome | biome: forest; material: soil | place: USA | collected 2012-03-12 | depth 0.3 m | reverse complement strand
TCCGAGCTCATGGATACAGGGAATAAAGGGTGAGACGCGGGGTTTGTTATGCTCTGAATTTGTAGGGGAAGAGCAGGCGTGCACCGAGCCGCCAGAGCTGATCGCTGGCGATGGCGATGGTGACGATGACGATAATGATGGCGAAGATGGCATTGGTATGCCCGCGCCGCTCGGAGATGGAGATCAAGTAACCAAGGCCGTTTTGCGCGTTCACCACTTCGGCGAGGATGATCCAGCCCCAGCCGACGCCATAGACGGCGCGGAGATTTTCCCAGATTTGCGCCTGGGCCACGGGAAAGAGCACGTGCCAGACGAGTTGCCATTGCGTGGCGCCTTTGGTCACAGCGACATCGAGGAAGGCGCGAGGCACATCGTCGATTGCGCGGATCACCAGCGGCAGCAGAGCCACAAAGCAGCCGATGAAAAGAAACGCGATCTTTTGCGCTTCACCCAGGCCAAACCAGGCGAGGGTGAGCGGAATGAAAACGACGATCGGGACGTACGCGCCGATGAGCGCGAGCGGTCGGAAGAAGGCGGCGACGCCGGCAAAACTAGCCATGTAAACTCCCAGCGGCACAGCGACGATGGCGGCTAAAATGAAGCCGATGGTGACGCGTTCAAACGATCTGATGGCGCTGCGCACGAGCTCCTGCTCGAAGTGCAGGCGCGGGAATGCCTGGAGCACTTCCAGAGGGCTCGGCAAGATGAGCGGCGTGAGCATCCGGCTCTCGATGGTCTCGCCGCGCGTGACCAGCCACCAGCCGAGGAGGAGCAGGCCGATGAAGGTGCATGTTAACAAAGTCGCGCGGCTCTCGGGCAATTCACGCCGCACGCGCAGGCGGGTGAAGCGGACGATCGCGGTGAGGACGATCGAGAAGCCGGCTGCAAAGATGAAGAAGGGGATCATAACAGGGCAGGGGTTTGGGAATTGTGGCGTCCAGGGGGACTGGACGCTACAGTAGATAGTGAATTCGTTCGCGAGGGCGCGCACGCGGAGTTTTCGGCGAGGCGCCGAAAACGACGGATGGGAGACGTGCGCGCCGCAGCGCGGAGACTATTCTTTCTCGAGCGGGAAGACTTTTACTTCGACCCGGCGATTCTTCTTATTGTTATCCGGGTTGCTCGAGTCGGTCGCACCAGCCACGGGATTATCCCAGCCATTGCCCACGACTTTGAATTTGTTCGGGTCGAATTTGTATTTTTCCAGGATGCTCTTTCGCACGGAATCGGCGCGATCGTAGCTAAGTTGGCGGACGAGGTCGGCCGGGACGATGCCCTTGCGGCTGGCGTCGGTGTTGCCTTCGATGACGATATAGGCATTGCCGAACTGGCCGGCGAGTTTCCCGATCTCTTCAAGGGTCGCCGGAATGGTGGCATCATAGCTGGGATTGAGACTCGATTTATTGGCCTCGAAGGTGATGATGACTGCCTTGGAGAGGATTTCTCCGGTATCAGCCTCGGCATTTTTAAAGATCGCGCCGGGCTTGAACGAAGGCTGCGACAAGTCACGCACATCGCGATATTCCTCGCTCATCTTGGCCAGGATCTGAGCCGCCTTCACTTTGGCAGGTGAGACCGGAGCAGTGATGGCGCCGAGCGATTTGTAAATGGTGGAGGCGCGATTCCACACCACCTCGAAGTTCGAGGGGTTGAGCGGATCGAGGAAGAAGTTAGTGTTCTCGCGATAATTAGTAAGATGCGCATCGCCTTCCGCGATGCCGCCGTCTTTGCCGATCATATTGGTGCAATCTTCGACGGGAATGCCAAAGGCCACGGAAAGCGCCTTCGCGGCGGCGGGGATATTTTTCCGCTCCATGTCCATGCCTTCGAAAATGCCGCGCGCGAGATTTCCCACGATGTCGGGGTGATCCCGATAGAAATCGTTTCGCACCGCCCAGGTATCGGCGATCATGTGATTGGCGCTGCTCGTGGAGAGCACGAGGCGCGTTTCCTTGAGTTGATCGGAGACCGTATAGATATCCGGCGACCAGCCGATGAAGGCGTCGAACGATTTATCCTGCACAAAGATTTTCGCGGCGGCAGGCGCGTCGCCGGCCCACCGGAAATCCACTTCCGCCGGGTCGATGCCGGCGTCGATGAGCAGCGACATGATCAAGTAATGGCTGGGCGAGTTCTGCGCGAGTACCACTTTGCGGCGCTTGCCGTTCCGCGGATGGAAATCATTGATGCTGCGGATATCGCCGCGAGCGACAATGCCGTCGCCGCCGGCGGACCAGTCGATCTGCTGGCAAACAACCGGGACCGTGCGCGAGTCCTTGGCGAGCTCGGGCGAAAAGAGTGCAATCATATCCAACGTGCCCCAGAGGATGTGGCTGTGCCCGCTGGCAAAGAGATCGCGCGCTTTTACGGGATCATCGACGATCGAGAGCTTCACGTAGAAGCCGTACTTTTTGAAAAAGACGCTGCCTTCGTTGGGCTCCAGGCCGTTGTTCGCGACAATGATCGGCGCCCATCCGGGCCAGACGTTGATCGGGAATTGGACGACGAGTTTGCCGTCTTTCATCGGCTTGTCGTAATCGCTCACGCCGGTGACCGCCGGAATGGCGGAGCCATCCACGAGCGAAACGGCTTTATCGCCGGCCAGGAGTTTACTTGTGACCGCTGCCTCCGGATTGGAAGCTTGGGCGAGCTGTTGCTTGATCTGGTTTGGATCGATGGAGCCGGTGCTCTTGGCACTGGGCGCAATTTTGTCCCACCAGCGGCTGCTGCCATAGGCAACCACCGCCAGGATAAGGATGGTAAGTACGAATTTTCCGCGACTAGTCATAGGATGGGATTGGGTGAGGGTGTGGGCTGGTTGGAGAAAAATCCGAAACCAGAATGACGAATGACGAAGGAAGCCCGAAACCCGAAGTCCGAAATTGCGCTGTGTGATTCCACACGCATTGCCCATCTTCGAGCTTCTGATTTCGGATTTGTTTCGTCATTCGTCATTCTGGTTTCGTCATTGTGGTTAGATGGTGGTTCGCTTATTCCGCGACTTTTTGGCGTTGCTCGGCCGGTGCCGGCGTTGCTGGCGCTGCCTCTGCGGGCGCCGCATCGCTCTGCACCAGGCCCATCTTCTTCTTATATTCCTGGAAAAGTAACGAGCCGCGCGCTTTGCGCATCTCCTGCTGGCGTTGGATGCCGGAGCCCATCTCTTTGGCAAGATCCATGGTCGCGCGCATCTGGCCTTCGCCGACGGCGGCGCTCTTGCGGAGTTGCTCCATGGATTGCGACATTTCGCCACCGATCATTCCCTGAAGCTCGGTGATCGAGCCTTTCATCATCGTAGATAGATTTTCGAGCGACTTGCCGACGGCGACACGCACCTTCACGGTCTCAAATTCGCGCTGAAACCGCTGCACTTCGCGCAGGCTTTGCGCGATGATCTGCGTGTTTTGTTGGTAGAGTTCATCGAGGCTCTTGAGCTGGCTGTCGTTATCGTTGATGTCCTGATCGAGCCCGGCGAGTTCCTCCGCGTAATGCGCGCCATTGTCCTCGTCATTAGCGGCGGCGGCGGCTTGCAGCAGACCCTGCAATTCCTCGCGCTGGCGCTGCTGGCGCTTGATCTGATCTTTGAGCAGCGCGATCTGGCTCGCTAGTTGTCCGTTAGCATAGTGCGCCTTGTCCGCCTTGGCTTTCGCATCGCGAATGCCGCGCTCGACGACCGCCTGATTGATCGCATCGTTTTCGGTGGCCTTTTCAGCCATGAGGCCGAGATAGATGAAGATTCGTTTGATGGCTCGGAACATTTTTCGAGTAGGGTTTGGTGGGGTATGGGTTGGGGCTGGCTTACGGCTTGGCAGCCGCAGTCTCCTCGTCTTCGAGAAGAATCTTTTCTTCGAGAATCATCGCGAGCTGAGTGTCAAGATGTTTCTCGTCCGCGGCGGAGGCCACGGTGACATTTAGCTTTTTCAGCGGAGCGAAAATCATCGCGTCGGTATCGAAGGCAATCACGTGAATGCCAAGCACCGCGCCGCGTTTTCCCGCCATCTTATATAGGGATGGGATCACCGCCACCGGGTCCGGCCCGGAGGTATTGATGCCGTCGGTAACCACGAGCAGATGGAGATGTTTTAAGTCGGAATCGAGCAGCGGCCGCGCGGCATCGCGCATCGCAGCGCCAAGTGGGGTCGCACCGGTCGGTCCGGAAAAACCCTGGATCCAGGCGCGCAGGCGCTCCGGTTCAAAGTCGCCGAAAGGCACCACCCCGCGGCCCGAGTCCGCATTAAAGATAGTTAAGCTCGTGCGCAGCGGGCGATCGGGATGCGCTTTGTGGAAGGCCTCCAGACGATCGACGACCGAGGAAAATGCACGGTTAGCAATCACGTACTTCGCTTCCATTTGGCCGGAAGCGTTTTTCACCGGTTCGCGCATGCTGCCGGAGGTATCGTAGAGAATTCCGAGAGCGATGCCGCTGGAGTTTTGCCCGGAGGCGGATGTTAAAAAGCTTCCTATCGCCGCCGCCGTGGCGATGAGAGCGCCGATTGCGCCCCTGGAGAATGACCTTTTCAAGATTTGATTGAATGCTAGCAATCCGCTCCAAAGCGTCAACGGATTTATCGATCGTGGGTAAGCTGTTTTGGCATGGAAATAGCGTGGAACAGTGGTTTCCAGAAGCAAATCGGCGCGGTGTATGGAATTTATACAGCGCTTTTTCTGTTGTTGTCGGGTGCTTTTAGGAGGAGAACAGCGGCGACGTGTTGCTTGTCATGCGGGGTGAGAGGACCGAACGAACTCCAGTTCCGCAAGAAAGAGTGAAATCTACCCAAGTTCGAATTGGAAAACTATGGAAGCGTCCCCACGCGACGCGGCGTTGCTAATATTGTGCGCAAAAGGCGACCGGAGCGGCGAAAGAGGAGAAGCCCGTTAAACAACCTTTTGCTCGAGATTTTCCAATGCGCCTCGCAGAAAATCGACATGCCGCGGGGCAGTATACAATTCGAGGAAGCGTGCGCGCAATTGTTCAAATGGGCCATCCATGATCACTTCGCTAAAAACGCGCGCGATTTCCTGCGGTGCTTGGGGCGGGACAAAGTGTGGATAATCTGCCGGCAGCAGATCAGGAATGGCGCGCCAGCGAGTCGTCACAATGGGAAGTCCGGCGCCCATGGCTTCCAGAATGACCAATCCAAAACTTTCCGCGTGATAGTAAGTGGGAAAGCAAAGCGCATCCGAATCGCGGAGAAGCGCTGCTTTCGCCTCGTTATCGGCAAAGCCGGCATAGGTTACTACGGCTTTGGTTTCCGCCACTTCAAGCCGGCGGTGAAATTCTTGTTCTTCCGCATCGTTCACAAATTCTCCGGCGATCGTGAGATGATAGGAGATGGGGCATTTGAGCGCGCGATTGCGGCTATTGGCAAAGACGACCGCATCCAGTGTATCGAAGAGCCCTTTGTCAGCGGTGCAATGGGCGAGATAAAGTAACCGAAAAATCTGTGGATCATCGCCGGCCTTTTGTAATTCCTGGGGCGAGGGTGTTTTGCCAGCAAGCAATTTCTGCCGGGCCGCGAGCCGCGCCCGCCGTTTGGGAGCGACCGTCGTTTCAAAATCCGGACACGGATCGGGGATGCCATTGGGAACGATCTCCACTTCGCGCGATTGGAACCAGAGTGCGTCGCGCATACTCGGGATGGCCAGGACAATGCCTAGGGAAGGACTGCCGAGGAGGCGATGCGTAATCCAGCGCTCAATGAAAGTGCCCTCGCGTCGCAGCCAGTCGCCGAGTCCCACCGCATGCCAGTGATGAATGAAGTGTCGAAAGAATGGCCGGCAGAGCAGCATCACGATCCAGTCGCGATAAAGCGCCGCTCGTTTGCCGGGAGCGGGCACATAGTAAAAAGCCTGGATGCCGTGGCGAAACCGGCACCAGATGGCTTCCGCGCAATAGCGCAGCACGAGCAGGACTTTTTCCAAACGAAATGCACCGACGTCTTCGAGGCCCTCGGAGAAACGTGCATTCACATGAAAACAATGGATGCCCGAGGGTGGCGGCGGTGGTTCCATGGCGCGGGTGCGCCAATCGCCGCCGAGTCCGTCGAGCATGAGCTTCACCATGTAGCTTTGGCCGTGATGCGGCGGAGGCGTGTGGGCGAAGACCAGGAGATTCATAAAAAGGGGGAGTCAACTCTCAACTCTCAGCTGCCAACTCTCAACTCTCAATTGGTGGGGCTTGCGCCAACTGCCAGCGGACGGAATGTCGCCTTATTCCCGAAGGTTTGCTATCGTGTGCCGTCTATGAAACATACCAATGAATCGGAAATTCCCTGCGTGGAACGCCGCTCGCCCGGTGGGCGTTTTCATCTCTTCCGCCGCCACATTTCACAAGCGCTGGGAGCGCCGGCTGATGCTCCACCGGCGAATGGCGGGCATCCTTTCGATGTGGAGCTCACTAAACTGCCGCCCGGCGCGACGAATTTCCCATTTCATTTCCATGCGGCGCAGTGGGAGTTTTACTTGATTCGCAGCGGATCGGGTGAACTCCGCACCAGCGATGGGATGGTTCCCATCAAGACGGGCGATGCTTTTATTTGTCCGCCGGGAGATGCGCATCAAATCAAAAACACGGGCTCCGAGGACCTGGTGTACTACGTCATCGCTGACAATCAGTCCGCGGACGTGGGTTACTACCCGGATACCGGGAAATGGTTCATCAAGCCTCAGCGCAAATGTTTCACGCTGCAGGAGGCGGATTACTATGCCGGAGAAGAGTGAAGCTACTCCCAGCGCGCCGCGCGGCTGCCCATGTACGCGAGAAATAACCCGACCACGACGTGAGAGAGCAGCACCCAGATACAGAGCGCTTGAGCGGATAGCCCCGTCTGAGTCACCAGCTGCACGGTATCGTAGAAGCGCGTGTCGCGCAGCGTCTGGATGAAACCAGACCAGCCCCAGTAGGAAGCAATGAACGGCCGTGTCAAGTAACTGAGCGCCTTGGGGAGCGCCAGCACGGCACCGGAAAGCGGAAGCTGAAAGCCCACGAGATAGATGGAGACGAGCGAGGCCTGATCCGGGCTGCGCATGAGCGCGGAGATGCCGAGCGAGACCGAGGTGAGCGCGGCGTTGACGGCGGTGAGCAGAACAATTTGTTCGCTGAGATTGCCCGGAAATCTCACGATCCAGTTCACAAAGACGGCCATCCAGACCGATTGCGCAATGACCAGAATGGTGAGAAACGCCGCCTTGGACATCACATAGGCCAGAGGCCGGAGTCCCGCGAATTTCTCCTTTTCAAAAATCAGCCGTTCGCCGGCGATTTCGCGCGCGGCGTTGTTGGATCCCATGAGCGCGAGCAGGATCACCTGGAACATGATCAGGCCGGAGACCAGGCTGCCGGCGTGCATCGCATTGGTCCGCTGGGCAAATTCGTTCTGCATCTGCTGGAGGAAATTGCCCGTCGGCGCCGCGGCAAGACTCTTAATCTGCGGCAAGCCATCGAGGGCAAAGATGACCACGAGGAGCGGAAAGCCAAAAAGTAACGCGATTTGCAAACCTAGCTGACCCTTGCCCCGCAGGAATAGCTTCCAGCGCCGGTCGAATAGGATGAGGAATTGCGTGAGTGCCGAAGGCGTGATCTCTTCATCCGAGGCACGCTCGGTTTTTTCTTCCTCTTTCTCCTTCGCCGCTTCCTCGGGCTTTTTGTCTTCCGGCTTGGCCGCTTCTGTTTCCGTTTTTGGGGTCTCAGTGGACTCTTCCGCTGTTTGCAGTTTTTCGAAAAGTTGCTTGATGCGGTTGTCGCCAGATTCTGCCGCGGCAGGTTCGGTCGCCGTCTCAGTGCCAGGAAGATCGGCGGGATTGGCAGTTGCGGCCGGCTTCGTCCCGTTACTTGTCAAGCCGGACTGCTCGTAATAGGCATCGCGATACTTGAGCCACGAGCGATGCCAGTCTTCCGGCTTGCGTTTGACCAACCGGGGGAAAAGTTCATCCTGCTGCTCGACGCCGAAATAGTGGAAAAGAAACTGAGGCGAGCCGTGATAAGCGACGTGTCCTTGATAGAGCACGATCACGCTGTCGCAGAGCGACAAATGCCGCAGGCTATGCGTGACACTCAGCACCACCCGCTTTTCGCGACGCGAAAGCTCGTGGAGGAGGTGCGCGATTTCGTCTTCGGCATTGGGGTCGAGACCGCTGGTTACTTCATCACAAAGTAACAGTCTCGGCGAGCTGACCATCTCCAGCGCCAGGGCCAGCCGCCGCTTTTGTCCGCCGGAAAGCACCTGCACGCGCCGGTCCGCGATGGCGTCGAGTCCCACTTCCTTCAAAATCTTTTCCACGCGGCTGGTCTGCTCTTCGCGGGTCAGCCCTCCTACGCGCAGGCGAAGCGCTTCGTCCACGCTTTCCTCGACGGTGAGCAAATCGTAGGCGATGGAAAACTGCGGCACATAGCCGATCTCGTGCGGTGGAAGGTCGCCCTCTTCGACCAGGTCGCGGCCTTCCCAAATGATTTTTCCCAGAGTATGCTCGCGGAGCCCGGCGATGACTTTTAAAAGCGTCGATTTGCCGCAGCCGGAAGGCCCAAGAATGGCCATAAAGTGGCCTTCGGTAGGGATGGAGGCGCTGATTTCCGTGAGAAGCAACTGGTCTTCAGGTGCGTTCCCAAGCTGGAGGGAGATATCGCGGAGTTCTAACACTGGGGAGAATAGCCGCTGAGGGGCGAAAACTTCAGGAATATTTCACGCTTTTTCCCGGCTCCATCTCGTAGTCGATGACCAGCCGCTCGGAGGTATAAGGTTTGATCACCTCGGCGACAAATTTCATGTAGATGGCGTCGTCTTCCGTCATGGCCAGCTTCTCCGTGGACTCGAAATCGAGTGCGATGAAAAAGGGCCATTCCGCTTTCGGCTCAATGGCTTTGCCGCAGCGCACGCTGAGGATTTCCGGGATCTTCAGAAGCTGCATTCGCGTCGCCACCATCATCTCTTCGAGCTTCGCGGGTGTGACCTCGGGCTGCAGCTTGAAAAGAGCGATGTGGTGGACCATTGGAAGCGGGTTTTTAGGAGATTAAAAGCGGACAGGCAAGAGTGGACTGCCTCCGGTGGCTTTCAATTCAAAATCGAAATTTGTGCAGAAAAGAAAAGCGGCCAGACCGGGGGGCTGGCCGCTCATTCAAAGCGAAGGATGTCTTCTTCGGCGCAGAGAAACTACTTCCGCCAATCCAGCACGCCTTTCATGATGGCATAGACGTACCCGACCGTGAGGACGCCCACAAAGCTCAGCATGCTCCAGAAGATCGACGCTCCGTGCAGGGCGAGGAAGTCCTTATAGACCACCGCCCACGGATACATGAAGACGATCTCCAGATCGAAAAGGATGAAGAGCATCGCCACGAGGTAAAACTTTACGCTGAAGCGCGGTTGCGCTTCGCCCTGCGGGATCATACCGCACTCGTAGGCAGTGTCCTTCGTCGGATTGGTTCGTCCGGCCTTTCCCGTAATGGCCGCGAAGACGAGGGCGACGACGGCAAAACCGACGGCGATCGCCACTTGCAGAAGGATGGGGAGGTAATTGACCATACGACCCGAAGACTGGAGACTTTAGGCCAATTAAGCCGCAGCCGCGGGCGCGGGAGCAGCAGCAGGAGCCACTGGGGCTGCCGGCGGGACGGTTTGCAAAGTCGCAAGTTGCTTGGGGATGCCCTTGTATTTCTTGCCGTCCTTCTTGACCATGCCGCGTGCTACCAGGTTCTGCAGCTTCTCATAAGCACGCAGGCGGAGCATTTCTTCGCCGCCGCTGGCAGCGTTGCGGTTACGAAGATTCAGGTGGACGACTTCAAAGAGTTCTTTGAATTCGTAGGCGCTGCGGGAAGAAAGAACAGCAGCCAATTCCTCAGTCACGAGATCCGGGAGGCGGCGGGAAAAAGCGGTCTTTTTAGGGATAGGCATAGAGCATGCAAAGTAACATAGATTTTCCTTTTCACGAGAGAAATTTTGTCATAGAGGCCGAAAATAGCCCCTAAGAGTGGCGAGTCTTTTTCAAAGACTGCCAAGTCTTTCTCATTCGCAGGCCTATGCCGCTATGCGTGTATAAACGAGTATTTCGCGCTGCTTTTTCTTATATTTACCGGTTGGTTGGAGTTGCTGGAGCAGCCGGAGGGGCTGGTTGAGAGGGAACAGGAGCGGGAGGGGGTGAAACCGGGGCAAAAGGCGAGGGAAAAGGGGAGGCGCTTCCTGGTTGTAAGAGGTTCGGCGGGAGGAGGTTGCCCGATTGCATGTTCTGCTCCAACATGGGAAGCGCCGCCGCCACCGCGCCTCCTACCGCGATGGCCATCACCTGGTTGAAAGTCAACGGTCCCGCGGATTCAATTAACGAGCCCTGCTCGGTGGAAGATTGGGAGTAAATACTCACTCCCAAGTGCTTGGTAATAGTCTCCGTGGGAGGCAGCTTTCCGGCGTCGAAATATTGGCCGCTATCGGGGTTCATGGCCAGCGACATCAAAAGGAAAGGCCGAAACATTCCCAGGGAGCGATCCACCAGCCCGCGGAGGTCCAGGTAGCCAAAGGCCAGCGTGGAAGGCTGGACGGCTTTCTCCGCCGTCTGAAAGGCTGGCTGGCTCGCCAAGCCTCCCGCTCCGTGTGCTTTACCCTGTTTGAGGGCCTCTGTGACCGCCGGCAGGCTCAGGCCGACCAACACCTGCTTTTCGGACAGGGCAATGGCGGGTTGGGGGAGAAAAGAGGCCACGCCGGGTGGCTGCGGAGGCGGCGAGTAGAGGACAGCCCCGTCCTGATTGGACTGCTCCCAAGCCGGGCTGCCAGAGCCGCCGCCGGTGAGTGTTTCGATAAACGCCTTCGCTTTAGCGGGATCTTTGACGTCTAGCTGGGCCAGCAGCGAGGGTCCGATGGCCCCGGCTCCCCAATCAACCAAAGCATTCCACTCCGGGCCAAAGGCCGCTGGCAGGTCGGAAAATTTCAAGTTCTTCTCCGCGAGGGCTTTGTCCAGGTCCGCGAGAACGGGAGCGTATTGCGTGATCGCCGCAAGGCTGGTTGCATCCGGTCCAGCCAGAGAGGCGGGCATCTTCGCTGCGTAGTAGAGCAATGTGCCCGGTGTGCTCATGTCGAGCCCGTGGCGGGCCAGAGGAGCGCCAGGGGTTGTTCCAGGGGCGTAGCTGAAAATGGTGTCCCGAAATTGCAAACCATCGATTTTCGTGGCGAGGGCCATCGCTTTGGTCCTTTTCAGCTCTGCCAGTTGCGGCGAGTCCGCAGGCTGTCCGGCGGCGCTCAGGAGTGAGCTCACGCGATCAGCCAATACCCCAACCCGGGTGAAAACGAATAAATCCGGCTCCTTCGGAAGAGGCGCAGCCGTCTTTTTGAAGACCTCATCCGCGGAGAGCGCCGGTTTTAACCCCTCGGTTTTGTGGTCGAGGCGGTCGAGTGCGGCCTTGAGCAAATCGACGTGATTCGAAACGAAATACCAGTTGCCGTGAAAAGCCTCGGCGACGGAGTTTTCCTTCTCCGTGTAGACCTGGATCTCGTTGTCGCCGTAAACCTCGACGTCGGCCTTGCCCGTGGGCCAGGCTTTGCGAAGCTGGGCTCGCGGCTCGGCCAGAGCCTTCTCCACGTCCGCGCGGCTGCCGGCAAAGGAAAAGCCCGCAATAAAATAGTAGCCTGGCGTCATGTCCGTAAAGCCGGCGAAGGCATGCTGCGGCTTCAGCTTCTGGAGTAAATCGAGATGGCTCTGGAAATCCGCGAGCCAGGGAACCTTTGCCTTGGGCTTTTCCAGAAAAGCCTGCATCTGCGGCTCCTGCCAGAGCTGGTAGATCGCCGTCTGCTGGAATCGCTCGCCCGAGTGCGGTACATCGGGGATCTCGGCAAAAGCGATGCAATCACTCGGAAGTAAATCCGCAGGATGGATCGAAGGCCCCGCCGCTTTCCGCTGATGGAGAAAAAATGCCGCGGCGGCCGACGCCAGGAGGACGACTACAAGGAGAACGAGAAACTTTTTCATGAACCGGCAGGGTGTGGTTCGCTGCGCGCAAGCGGCGAGTCAGGTGGTAGGGAGTTCACAGACCGAGTAAGATTGAGTGAACTCGAGATTTCCAACCGGACAAGGCAAATCTGGAGTAGCCGCGATGGGGACTCCCCATCGCGCAGCCCCACTTTTTTAAAGTACGACCTAGATATTCGGATTCACCGCACGTTGGCGAGCGGCCAGGTAGCGGTCCATCTCCTCGAGGCTTTCAAAGATGGAGACGCCGGGAAGTGACTCGATGATTTGGAAGACTTCTTTAATCTGTGGTTGCAAGTGGATGAAGCTCGCTTTGCCGTTTCGTGCTTTGAGCGGGGTGCGGGTCGAAGCGAAGACGCGCAGGCCAGCGCTGCTGATGAACTTTAAGTTGGCCAGGTCGAAGATGAGATCGGTGACCGGCCCGGCGAGCACCGGCGCGAGCTGACTTTCGAGTTGAGGCGCCGTGGCAGTGTCCAGGCTGCCATTGAGCTTTACGGTGACTGCGCTTGGGTTGGTGGCGTTTTTTTGGATTTGGATTTCGAGTGGCATAAGGATGGTTTGGGTTTGGTAGTTAGTTTGGCTTTTTGTGGGGACAGGTTTTAGGGTTTCGCGGGTTCAATTTGCTTACTCAGCCGCAGGACGTTTCTTCCACGCTCGCGTTCGTATTGGATCTCATCCGTGTAACGCCGGACGAGTTGGATCCCCCAGCCGCCGAGCGGATCGCCTTCTTCCGCCCTCGCCTTGCCTTCCGCCGCGGCCGTGGGATCGAAGGGCGCCCCGTCGTCCTGTAGCTCGATTAAAAAAATGCCGCCGGAATATTGAAGCGCGACCTGGAATTGCTTTTGGGCATCGCCCTTAAGGGCGTGATTGACGATATTGCTGCCGCATTCCTCGAGGGCGAGAGACAGGCCGAAGATGCTTTTTTCGGGGATGCCTTGCGTTCGCGCAAACTCCTGCAGCTCTTCGACGGCGCGCATGACTTCCTGGGGAGTGGCATACAAGTCCAGAGTCATGCGCCATCTCCATTCCCGTTCACCTTGAGAGTCAAGATGGCGATGTCGTCCGACTGCGGAGCCGTGCCCGCAAAGGCACGCACTTTGGAAAGCAAACCGGCGCAGATCGCATTGGCAGACTGGCCCGAGAATTCGCCGGCATCCGAAAGCAGCCGGTCGTTCCCATAGCATTCGCTTCCCAGGTTGAACGCTTCGCTGACTCCGTCGGTATAGAACACCACGGCGTCTCCAGGCTGAAGCGTTAGCTCCATCTGCTCAAACTCCAGCCCCGCTTCGAAGCCGAGGGCGGTGCCTAGCTTTTTGAGCATCCAGCGGGGCGGACCGTTTTGTGGCACGAGCAATGGGTAGCAATGGCCGCCATTGGCGAGGGTGAGACGGCCGGCGGCCGGATCAAAGACGGCGCAGAGAAAAGTGACAAACATGCATGAGGGATTGTCCGCGGCGAGTTCGTCGTTCAGCCGCGCGAGAATCCGCTCCGGCTCGGCGATGTCCCTTGCGAGCAAGCGCGCCAGGCTCACGGCGCGCACCATGAACATGGAGGCCGGAATGCCTTTGCCCGAGACGTCGCCGAGAAAAATCACGAGCCGCTCGCGGCCCGCCGCGCACACGCCATAGAGATCGCCGCCGACTTCGCGCGCCGGTTCGAGCACGGCGCCGAACGTTACTTGATATGTCTTTTCGAACGCGGTGAAATCGTGCGGCAGCATGCCCATCTGGATTTCGCGGGCGACCCGCAATTCGCTGGCCATTTGTTCCTTCACCGCATCGCTATACGCCTTGGCCTTGAGCAGCGAGCGCACCCGCGCCTTCACCTCGAGCATCTCAAACGGCTTCGTGAGATAATCGTTGGCGCCGGCCTCGAATCCACGCGCTTTGTTCTGCACTTCCTCGAGTGAGGAAAGAAACATGATGGGAACTTCGGCGGTCTCGGGCATTTCGCGCAGCCGCCGGCAGACCTCATAGCCATCCATGCCCGGCATCATGATGTCGAGCAGCACGAGATCGAGAGGAGTGCGCGCGGCGATTTGCAATGCCGTCTCGCCGGTCATCGCGAGGCTGAGCTTGTGATCCGCCTTCAGGCCCTCCACGAGGATGTCGAGGTTGGGCTTGGCGTCGTCCACGATCAGCACACGGCACTCGGAAAGTTTTTTCATGCGGAGGGAGTGGATTTGAGGGCGTTTTCCAACTGCGTCTGCGCTGTGGAGAAGGAGTAGTCCTGCACGAGTTTTTCAAATTCCGTCCACGCCTGATTGCTAAATAACGGATGCAGTTCCGCTCGGTTTGAGACGACGAATTCCGCCGCACTGGGATCGAACTCGGAAAGCAGTTTGATCAATTGCGCAGCGGCTTCGCGGGATTTTTCCGGATTCGTAGATGACGGTGGAGACGGCACGGAAGTTTCCGTCGCGACCAGAGGGAGGCTGGCCCGCAACTGAACAAGTAACGGATTGAGGGAATCGCCAAGGTGCTGCGTCGCCGTGTTCAAAGTCGCGGCATCGGCGCCGTCGCGAATCTGCTTTTCCAGAATGCCGGCACTGGAATGAACGTTCCCAGCGCCGATGTTCCCCGCCACACCCTTCAGTGTGTGGGCGAGCCGCTCGGCGAGAGCTCTGTCACTCGTTGAAAGCGCGGACTGGATCTGCTCGATCGCCGGCGCTTGCTGCTCAACGAACTGGCGAAGCAGTTTCGTATAGAGCTTTCGATTTCCTCCGACTCGGGCCAGACCGTCTTGAAAATTGAGTCCAGCGATCGGAAGAAAATCTTCGGCCACTTCCTTCGCTTCGCCCGCCGGCGAAGACTCGGCAAAAACAGGATTCGCAGGCTTGTAAAACCGGCCCACCGTTTCAAACAGCAATCCCGGATCAATCGGCTTTGCAATGTGGTCGTTCATTCCCGCCGCGAGACAGCGCTGGCGTTCTTCAATCGTGGCGTGCGCGGTCATGGCGATGATGGGGAGTTTCGCAAGACGCGGATCAGCGCGGAGTTTCGCTGTTGCTTGATAGCCGTCCATTTCCGGCATTTGCAAATCCATCAACACTGCATCGAAGGGCGGCGGCTGCGGACCTTTTTCCAGGATATCCATGGCCTCCCGCCCGTTGTTTGCCACGTGTACTGCGGCGCCGGCTCCTTCAAGTAACTCAACGGCAATCTGTTGATTGATCTCGTTATCTTCGGCAAGAAGGATGCGCATCCCGCGAAGCAGGGCCGCGTGCTCGTCACCGACATGGGCGGCTTCTTCGCCTCCTTCCGCGAAGACATTCACCAGGGTATCCACGATCATCGATTTGGTGACCGGCTTCACGAGAAAACCGTCGAGTTGCAGCCGTTCCGCTTCCTCCCGTACTTCTTCGCGGCCAAAGGCAGTCACGAGCACGACGTGGGGCGGATGAAGTAACGTTTCGTCGCTCTTGATGTGCCGGCTGGTCTGCAGGCCGTCCAGCCCAGGCATGCGCCAATCCATGAACACGAGGTCGTAAGATTGGTGGGGATCGTGTTGCCGGATCGCGGCGATGGCTTCTTTCCCAGACGCCACCGAATCCACATGTGCCACCAGCGTGCTCAGCGGTTCTTCCAGAATTTCACGCGCCGCGGGATTGTCGTCCACGATGAGTACGCGGAGATCATTAATTCTCGGCGGGATCACTTTCCCGCTGCCCTGGCCGCTGCCCACTCCGAGCCAAACGGTAAAGTAAAATGTGCTTCCGGCTCCCGGTTCGCTTTCTAGCCAGATGCGTCCACCCATCAATTCCACCAGGCGCCGGCAAATCGTCAGGCCGAGGCCCGTGCCGCCATGTTTGCGCGTGGTGGACATATCCGCTTGCGTGAATGGCTGGAATAGCTTGGCCGCCTGCTCCGTCGTCATGCCGATGCCGCTGTCGCGCACGGAGAACTTGAGCTGCACTTTTTCGCCGGTGCGTTCCAGCTCTTTGACGTCGAGTTTGATTTCACCCTTCTCGGTGAATTTCACCGCGTTGTTCACAAAGTTAGTTAATATTTGTCCGAGCCGCAGCGGATCACCGAGCAGAAATTCCGGAATGCCGGGAGCGGTGTGCGCGAGAAATTCGAGCCCCTTTTCGTGCGCTTTTTGCGCGGTGAGCGTGGTGACGGAGGAGATCACGTCGTCCAGTTGAAACGAGGTGGTTTCAAGATCCAGTTTGCCGGCTTCGATCTTCGAGAAATCGAGAATATCGTTGATGATGGCGAGCAGTGAAGTGCCGGCGTTGTGCACTTTGGCTAGATAGTCGCGCTGCTTGGGTGTGAGTTGCGTTTTAAGCGCGAGGTGCGACAAGCCGATGATGGCATTCATCGGAGTGCGGATTTCATGGCTCATGTTCGCGAGGAACATCGATTTCATCTGGGTCGCCTCTTCCGCCTTGGC
>FTBG01000516.1_pt1 | contig 16595 bp, 13 predicted proteins | sample 1639311 | NCBI WGS metagenome assembly FTBG01 (sample SAMEA3914864, study PRJEB12502) | metagenome | biome: forest; material: soil | place: USA | collected 2012-03-12 | depth 0.3 m | reverse complement strand
GGCCAGTTCGGCATCCTGATCTCCACCGAGTCGATCGTCCCCAAGTTCGACAAGCTCAATCCGGTCAACGGCGTCACCCAGCTGTTTTCGAAAAAGAAGCTGATCGAGCTGCTGGTCACCGTGGGCAAGGCGTCGCTGATCGGCTGGATCGTCTACAACCTGATCCGCAGCCACCTGCCGGAAATGATCGCGCTGTCCGGTGGCGAACCGGAAGATGTGTTCCATACCTTTGTTGAATTGCTGCGCTCGATTTTTCATGTGATCGTCGTGGTCTGCCTGTGTCTGGGCATGATCGACTTCGCGGTCCAGAAGTATTTCCACAAAAAGGACTTGATGATGGATAAGGAAGAGATCAAGCGCGAGCACAAGGAATCCGAGGGTGACCCGATGATCAAGGGCAAGCGCAAGCAGCTGGCGCGGCAGTGGGCCAACGAGAGCCCGGCCGCCAAGACCGAGAGCGCCAACGCGGTGGTGGTCAATCCGACCCACTTCGCCGTGGCCATGTACTACGACGCGATCCACCGGAACACGGAGGCTCGGGAATGCATTGAACAAGCGCTGAAGCTGGCCCCGGGCAATGCGCTGGTGCTCTCCTATGCGGCGACCTATATGGCCGCCCACAAGCGTTGGCAGGACGCCATGGACTACGCGCAAAAGGCGCTACAGGCAGACCCAAAATTTCTCCAGGCCAAGGTAGTCAAGGCCATGGCGCTGCTGGAGCTGGGCCAGGCTGGGAAGGCTCGGCGCGAGGTGGAGGACGTGCTGAATGAGGCGCCGAGCGATTTTTACACGCTCTTCATCTTCGCCAGAATCTGCCGCGCCGAGAACGACTTTACCCACGAAGCCGAGGCCCTTGAGCACATCGTGGAACTCTGCAAGAAAACGGGACTACCCGCCGGCAACTACCAACTCTACCTCGGGCAGGCCTACGCCCGGCTCGGCATGGCCAAACCAGCCCTGCTAAACTACCGGGCCGCGCTCGAAAGCGGCCTGCTGGACCAAAAGCAGACGGACGAGGTAAAGGACGCGATCAAGACGATCGAGTCGAGGGACAAGGCGTAGAGGCGACGAGATCTCACATCCTGGCAGCAGCGCACTATGGATGAGCGGATGATGGTCGATTTGCTGTTTTGGGAGGAGTGGCCAGCAGGTGGGCTTTAATTCAATACAGTTCGGACCAGTCCTAAGTGGAGTGGTTTAGGCTTGTTTGTTTTGATGTGTAAATTCATATGCATGCATGCTGGATGGATTGCTGGCTGGTAGGGTAAGGAGCAAAATCAAAATCCTCTGCCTGCATGGACTGATCGTAATGGGCGGTTCGTGCGGGGCGAGTTCGGCAGTCGCGGCGGGATTGCTGGAGGAGTCGGGAAAGGCGGTGAAGGAAGCGGTGATCGCGATCGTTCGCTCCCCGGAAGGGAAGAAATACTTTGCCGGAGTCGACCCGATGGACATTGAACTCAAGGGCTCTCCGAATGAGGAAGGATGGACTCAGCTTTGGGAATACGAAAGCAAGGTGAAGATGATCGCAAATCCCGCGAATGATTCCATGCATCCGGAGTTGGTGGTGGCACAGGTGACAGCGATTCCGAGTGTGCAGGAAGACGATGGCATTTTGTTTCGCATTTCCGTGGATTTTGGGGAGGGAGGACGGATGAAATCGACGAATCGTGTCTACGACATTTCGGAGAAGCCACCGTGCGCCGTAAGTTACGAGCTTCTGACCAAGAAAGAGGATGCCGAACTGAGAAAGCTGATCGAGCGAGAATGTCAGAAGATCAAGCAGACGCTGAAACCCAAGATAAAATCAGCTTCGCTGGGAGGGAGGGATCTGAAGGAAAAAACGGCCAAGATGCTGCCGCCGCTGATCAAGTCGATTGTCTCGTCGAAGGAAGGGCAGAGGTACCTGTCGGGAATCGACGTAAACTCTGTGCAGATTGAGGATGTCGAGACCGATCCAGGGAGCTGGGCGCCACTGTTCGAGCATTTTGCCCGAAAGGTAATACAGATACCCAACCCGGGCCGAAATGCTGAAGCAGCAGGCTCGGCGGGAGAGGGATGGATACGGGATATATATTCTCAACTCGACAAGCCCGACGGAAGCGAAGTGCCTTCCTACCGCCCGGTCGGCGCTGGCGCTTCAGTCCCGGGACCAATAGAGAAAAAAGAGGAGAGGCTGGGATAGGTTTGCAGGGTGCCAGTGGCAGGCTGGTTTTCCCTTTGCGCTCCCCGGGAGTCTCCTCTAGGCTGAGAGGCTTTCCATGAGCGCCAAATCCCGCCCTAAAAATACCCTTCGTCCCTACTCTTCAATCGTGCTGGATGGGGAGAGCCGTGCACCGAGCCGTGCGATGCTGTACCCGGTTGGTTTCAAGAAGGGGGATTTTGACAAACCTCAGATCGGTATCGCCTCGACCTGGAGCATGGTGACCCCGTGCAACATGCACATCGACCAACTCGCGCGCGAGGCGGCTATGGGGGCGGACAAGGCGGGCGGCAAGGCGACGATTTTCAACACGATCACGATCTCCGACGGCATCTCCATGGGCACGGAGGGCATGAAGTACTCCCTGGTGTCGCGTGAGGTCATCGCGGACTCGATCGAGACGGTGATGGGCTGCCAGGGCTTTGATGGGCTGGTGGCGATCGGTGGGTGCGACAAGAACATGCCGGCGTGCTGTATGGCGATCGCGCGGCTGAATCGCGCGGCGGTGTTCGTTTACGGCGGCACCATCCTGCCAGGCTGCCTGAATGGGCGGAACCTGGATGTGGTGTCGGTGTTTGAAGCGGTGGGCGCGGAAGCGGCGGGCAGGATCACCAAGGCAGAGATGCACGAGGTGGAAGCCTGTGCGATTCCCGGGCCCGGCTCGTGCGGTGGCATGTACACCGCAAACACGATGGCCTCGGCCATCGAAGCGATGGGCCTGAGCCTGCCCAACAGCTCGGCCCAGGCCGCAGTCTCAAAGCACAAGATCCAGGATTGCCACGATGCCTCGGCGGCGGTGGTGAACATGCTGAAGCGGGGGATTTTGCCCTCGGATATTCTTTCCAAGGAAGCGATCGAGAATGCGATTACGGTGGTGATCGCGCTGGGCGGCTCGACCAACGCGGTGCTGCACATGTTGGCCATCGCGCATGCGGCGAACGTCAAGCTGACGATCGATGACTTTACCCGCATCGGCAAACGCGTGCCGGTGCTGGCGGATCTGAAGCCCAGCGGCAAGTATCTGATGAGCCAGCTCGTCGAAATCGGCGGCATCGTGCCAATGATGAAGGACCTGCTCGGCGCGGGCCTGCTGCATGGCGATTGCCTCACGGTGACCGGCAAGACGATGAAGCAGAATCTGGCGGCGTTTAAGTCGTATCCCAAGGGACAGGAGATCATCGCCCCGATCAGCAAGCCGCTGAAGAAGGAGAGCCATCTGGTGATCCTGCGCGGAAATCTCGCACCGGACGGTTCGGTCGCGAAGATCAGCGGCAAGGAAGGGCTGAGCTTCTCCGGAACCGCCAAGGTCTACAACGGCGAGGAACCCGCCATGAAGGCGATCCTCGACGGGAAGATCAAGAAGGGTGACGTGATCGTGATCCGCTACGAAGGGCCACGCGGCGGTCCCGGCATGCGCGAGATGCTCTCGCCAACCAGCGCGGTGATGGGCCGTGGGCTGGGCAAGGATGTGGCGCTGATCACGGATGGGCGCTTCTCCGGTGGCACGCATGGTTTTGTGGTGGGGCATATCACGCCGGAGGCCTTCGATGGTGGGTTGCTCGCCATCGTGAAGAACGGCGACCCGATCTCGATCGACGCGGCCACGCGTACGCTGAACCTGGGCATTTCCAAAAAGGAAATCTCCGAACGCCTGGCCAAGTGGAAGCGGCCGCAGCCGCGCTACCGCCGGGGCGTGCTGGCCAAGTATGCTGCCAGCGTGACGACCGCATCGCTTGGAGCGGTGACGGACGCCAATCTTTAATCCGGCCAATTGCCAATTTAGAACTGAATGAACGAACGTCCCGTCAATCCCGCACAGGCCAGCGCCTTTTTCCTGCAGACCAAAGCCGCGAGCATAGCGGAGCAGAATGTGCAGCTTTCGCTGAGCCTCGGCGAACTCTGGCCAGCCGAGCGCCTGCAAGGCGCCTGGCAGCACATGGCGGCGACGCATGGCATACTGCGCTCCGCTTTTCGCAAGGGGTCGACGGGGGAATATTTTCGGCGGGAGCATGAAGTAGCCGCGATTCCGTGGGCTTCGCTGGACTGGAAAGACGTCCCTCCGGCGGATATTCCATCACGCTGGCAGGCGTTGATGACGGAAGACGCGAAGAAGGCATTCGACCTCACCACTCCGCCCCTGCTGCGAATTACGACGATCATCCTGCCGGGCGGGCACTGCCATTCGCTGGTGAGCTTTCCGCGCATGCTGCTGGACGAGGATGGGCTCTTTCAGATCCTCTGCGACTGGCTGGATGCCCTGGAAGGTCACGGACGCGCCGCGACGAGTTCCGAGGAAGTCGATGCGACGGTGGGCTTGGCCAAGTCGGATTGGTGGGCGCAGTTGCTCGCCAATACTCCGGTACCGGCCAAGGTGGAAGTTGCCTCGGCCGTGCCCGGAAACGACACAGGCAAGGCCTCGCTGCAAAAGGTGCTCGGGCGCGATATTTCCAAGGCGATCAAAAGTGCGGCCCAGGGCATTGGAATTACCAGCCGGGACTTTTTTCTCGGGGCCTGGAGCTTCCTGATCAGCCGGCTGAGTTCGCAGGAGCGGGTGCTCTTCCTGGCGCACGCACATCTTCCCTCGAGCATTCCCACGGATGGAGGCACCGCGGACAATGTGCTGCCATTTTTAGCCGAGCCGACGGGCAGCCAGCCGATCTCGGAGTATCTGAAGAAAGTCGCGCGCGCAGAGAAGGAGCGGGCGGACAACGCGGGGATCCCTCTTGATCGCGCCCTTGCGCTGGCTCAGCCGCCCAGAAAGGTGGAGGAATTCCACACGACTTTTCATTGGGCTCCGCCTTCGCTCAACAGCCGCATTCACGATGCGTATCCGCGCTGGATCAATCTCGACGCGAAGATCTACCGGCAGCCGTTGACGTCCCTGGCGCTGGAAGTGCGGGACGACAATCCGATCGAGCTCAAGCTCGACTACGATCCAAACGAATTGCCGCCCGCGCAGGCCGAGCAACTCATGATGCGGCTGGAACTGGCGATCGACGAGTTCCTCCTTGATGGAAACGCAAAGCTCAGCGACGCCTGCATCCTGACGGATGCGGAGTGGGCTTCGTTCCGCCTCGCACCGCCCTCTTCCGAACTGCCTCCGAGCGGAGTTTCCTTCCAGGAGAAGATCGAGAAAGCGATTACCGATCATCCTCAGGCCGTGGCCGTGCAGGGACCGGGCGAAGCGACGCTGACCTACGACGAACTGGATTCGCTGGCCGATGCGCTGGCTTCCTACCTGCGCCGGGAAAACCTGGCCGAAGGCTGGAACATCGCGATCTGTCTCAACCCAACCTCGTGGCTGCCGGTGGCGACGCTGGCTGCCCTGCGCGCGGGCGATACCTGCCTGCCGCTTGATCCACAGGCGGGCTCGGAATGGCTGATCAAGGCCGTCGAAGCCTGCGATGCCGAACTCCTGATTTGCGACTCACGCTCGGCCCTGAGCTTTGAAGGAACGACCAAGAAAATCCTGATCATCGACCAGCAATGGGAAAGCATCGGAGAGAAAGATGCCACGCCACCCCGCATGGCTCCGGCCAAGATCGCCTTTTTGCTGGCCTCGGCCGATGCGGAAAACAAGGTAGTCTGCCAACCGCTTAATCCCGTCACCCTCTCGACCACCGCCGAGGCGCTGACTCAATTGCTCCAGCTTCAGGAAGGCGATCGCGTCGCTCTACTCCAGGTTCCCGGCACGGCCGGATTTGTGGAAACCGTGGTGAGCACGCTCGGCGCCGGTGCGACCTTGCTGGTGGAAGACGAAGAGTCCTATAGCCTCTCCACCGTGGCCGAGGCCAGCACGCACCTACGGCTGACTTCCCGTCAATGGCGGGCCCTGGTCACGGAAAGCATCGCGGAGGAAAAGCCGCTGCCTGCTTCGATCCGTACGGTCACCGTGGAAGCGGCGGCCTTCCCTCCCGCTCTCTACGCCCAATGGCAACAACTCAACCGTGGACAGATTCAGTGGACCTCGTTCCTGAGCCCGCAGGGATTCAGCGGCCAGGCGCTTCGCTTTACCTCGCCAGACCGGCCGGGCTTTCACCCGGAACTGCGCAGCGTCCCGATTGGCACGCCGACCTGGGGCGTGAAGTCGCGGCTCAATGATCACGCGGGGCAGCCGCTGGCGCCCTTCCACCCGGGCTCGCTGGAAATCTCCCTGAAGAAAGACAGCGCCTGGAAGTCGGAGACGGCGGCGTGGAGAGACGCTCAGGGCTGGATCCACTTTGTGCCCTCGCGGCTGGACCAGGTCGAGCGCGCACTCTGCGAGATCGAAGACGTTCTGGACGTTCACGCGGTGCAAGACAAGGACGCCGGTCTGCTGGCCTGGATCGTCCGACGCGACCGGTCCGAGAAATTGCCTTCGGAATTTTACGAGGAGATGGCAGCCCGACTCCCCGCGAGTCTGCGCCCCGACGCCATTTTTGCCGTACGGGAATTCCCGCTCTCGGTCAGCGGCCATATTGAGGTGAGCAAACTCCCCCACCCGGCTCCGCCCGCCCCTCCTACGCCGGTGGTCTCCGCCAAGAGCGCGCCGGAGAAGGCGACCGCCGCGCCCCGCGTGGTAAAGGAATGGGAACCGCTCGTGCCGCTCAGCGCCACTCCGGACACGCCCACTCTTTTCCTGGTGCATGGCCTGGAGGGAGATCCCGCGGCGTACAAGACGCTCTCGGGCCTGCTCGCCGACGAATGGACCGTCTATGGCACCAGCGCGCGCGGATTAAACGATCCCCGGGCCTGTCATAGCAGCGTAGCGTCGGAAGCGGCCGCGTTGATCGAGGCGATTTGCGCACTTGATCCAGAAGGGCCCTACCACCTTTGCGGCCATGGCTACGGCGCGATATTGGCCTTTGAGATGGCGCGGCAACTTCGCATGGCCGATCACGAGGTTCCCTTCCTCATGCTGGCTGGAAGCGCGGCCCCGGAAGTCGAAGTGAAGAAAGATTGGAAGCAGTCGCTGGCCGGTCTGTTCGGTGGAAAGAGCGCCAAGCCTGCGCCACGCACCGGAACATTGACTCCAGTCTCCGAAGCCCACCTTAAAGCCCTGAAAGACTACAAGACCCAGCCGCTGGATGGTCCCGCCGGTTTGATCCTGGCCGTGGACCAGGGCCGCGAGGTTGAGACGGCGTGGCAAACCTGCGTGCCGGACTTCTTCCTGGAGCGGATGAGCTGCGCGGCCGCCGACATGCTGGCGGAGCCGGCCGTAAAGCGCCTCGCGGTGATCCTCAAAGACTGCTCCCTGCCGACCGACGAGGAAGAAGAATCGTAGCGCGGAATGAAGAAGCCGAGCGACTTTGCGCTGAGGTTGCTTGGCCTGTTCAGCGGCGTGGCCATTGTATCGGCCGTAACGGTTTTCTTCCTGGTCGATCATTCAAGGCGAAGCCTCGAGGCCAGCCGCACCGCACTGATTGCCCGAGGTGAGCGACTCACCGTGGAGGGCCTCCGGCCACCTTTGCCGAGTGAAGACGGCAACGGGGCCAGCGAATTGATCAAGACAGCCCAGGAACTCAATCGGCTGATCAAAGAGAGGGAAATCCGCCGAATTACCATTGGGCAGGCGACGGGCAAGACGCCAGCCGTGGTGGCGGTTTTTCACCAGCGGCCGACCGCGCAAGTTACCACGGTAAGAAATTCCAAGGTGGCGGTGGAGGAAGTCTCCTGGGACCAGGCCAAGGCGGAACAGGAAATCGCAGCCCCGCTACTGGAGAGAATCCAGGCGACCGCAAAATCACCCCGCCTGGAAATTCAGCCGGACTACGCCCTCGGGCTGGCCATGCCACTGGACAGCCTTTCGCCTTTGCTGGGCGCCGCGCAGTTTCTCGCCCAACAATCGCTCCTTCAAATTCACGACGGCAAGATCGGCGCCGCCATCGAGAATGTGGGCACGATCTTTCGGTTGGCCGGCATGGTGGCACGGCAGCACAGCATGAGCAGCCAGGCCGTGAATCTCTCCATGATCCGCATGGCCGGCAATGTCACCTGGGAAATCCTTCAAGCCAAAGAAGTCACTCCGGCCAATCTCAGCCTCCTCCAAGGCACCTGGGAGAAGACCGAGCCCACGGCCTTTCTCAAGCCCGCGCTCCGCATGGAACGCGCGGCGGCCAGACCTCTCTTTGACGAAGGAGAAGAAGCCATCAAAGCGGCGTCTGGCAGCGGCTCCTCGTCCGGCTCGCCATCCTTCGATCCCGGAGATCTGGAGGGCCTGGCCACGACCAGTGCGTGGTCTCTTTTTTATCGGTACGATGACGAGCGGGAATACCTCGAGGATTATCAAGCCATCCTGGATCAGGTTCCCGAGGCGGGAGAAAATTGGAGGCCGTTTCTCGTGACAACCAGGGAGATTAGCAACCGTCTCTCCCACGCCGGATTGAGCCGCATGCTCAGCGGCACGATGGCTTACGTGGCCCTGACCAACATGGAACGATTTCCGCTCACCATGACCGTAAGGAAACTTTGCATCACGGCCATTGCGATCCGGCGATATCAACTGGATCATGCCAATGCCGCGCCTTCGTCGCTGGCCGATTTGGTTCCGGCGTATCTCTCCGCCGTGCCATTGGACCCGATGGATGGAAAACCACTTCGCTACACGACAACCGGCCCCGGAGACTATGTACTCTACTCGGTCGGAAAGGACGGCGTAGATGATGGCGGCAACGCCGCAAGCCCGCCCTCGCCTTCCGGCAAGCCGACGGCGGATTTTGCGGACCGAATCGATATCGTGTGGCCCCAGGCGGAGAAACCGTGAGCGATGAAGGAGCCGAGGAACTTCGTTTTCTGGGCGATCGGAATCCTGGGAGGAACCGCCATACTGGCGGCGTTGGCCGTGCTGCTGGTGATCAACCATGAGCGACAGCAACTCAAAGAGTACCGGGCCTATCTGATGAAGCGGGGTGAGAAACTCACGATCGAAGAGTTGATTCCCGCCAAACCGAGCGAGCCAAATAAAGCAGCAGAGGATCTGATCTCGGCGGTTCTGGAACTCTCAGCCGACAAGAAATTTCAAGAGCGAAAAAAGATCTCCTCCGGAAAATCCACCAAAGCGGGCGAGGCTGACGTAGTTCACCGACTCCCGAAAGCTCCAGGCAGATATGCCGTCGAATCGCCCTGGGCGGATGCGGCGGCTGCGATGGCCGGTTGGGAGCCCCTTTTGGAAAGAATCCGTCAGGCCACGCAAACTCCATCCCCGGATTTCGCGCCGAACTTTGGTGCCACCGCCCCTTTTCAGACTCTTTCGGCGATTCGGGTTGTGGCCCGGCTGCTTGGTGAAGCGGCCATCCTGAAGTTGCATGAAGGGAAGGCATCTGCCGCCACGCGGGATGTCGTCGCATTGCTTAGAATCATTCGGATGCTGGAGAGACAACCTCACTACTACGGCCAGAGCCCTGCGCTTTCGCTGACCTGCATCGCACAGGGAGCGACCTGGGAAATTCTCCAGGCGAGTGGACTCGATGGAGCGGAACTGGCCTCCCTGCAAAATGCCTGGCAGGAGTTAAATCCTCGCGAGAAGATCAAGCCACTCTTGCAAACCGCCCGCGCCATGGCTGAGAGAGAGTTTTCGAATATCGGCGAGGCCGGAGGAAGGCCCCAACCCATTTACTTCGATATCTGGGAACTGGCGTTTCGCGACTACGACGAAAGGGCAACGCTTACCGACTATCAAAACCTGCTGGATCAGGCCCCGGGCCCGGACGGAAACTGGCAGCCCTTTCTAAAAACGGCCGACCGCATCCAAAAAACAAACGCGGGAACCTTTAGCCGATACTACAGTAACTCCACCACCCCGCTGAGCAGGGGCTACTTTGCCAATGTTTCCGCCCGCGAGACGATCAGGGCGCTGGCGATCGCCGCGATTGCGCTGCATCGATATCAACTCGATCACGATGGAGCGCTTCCCGCCTCCCTGGCGGAGCTTTGCCCCCAATATCTGGCCGAGGTGCCGCTGGATCCGATGGATGGCAAACCCCTGCGGTATTTGCCCAAGGAGGATGGGACCTATCGGCTTTACTCGGCGGGAACGGATGGAGTGGATGACGGCGGCGATGCATCCAGCACAACACCGGGAGATTTTTACTATCTGCTCGATCGATCGGAAGGGAATATCTCGAGTCGGAAGGATTTGGTGTGGCCCATGGCGGCAAGCCCCTAGCCTGCCGCTGTTGCGAGGCGGACGTAACGTTCGCGATATCTGGTGGGAGGAAAGCCGGTGTGAGCTTTGAAGGAATTGGTGAAGGCGGCGGTATCGCGGAAGCCGCATTCGAGGGCGATTTGTTTAACGGGCTGGCGGGTCGCGACAAGCTTTTCGCGGGCCGCCCGGAGGCGGCGGCGGACGAGCCATTGATGGGGAGACTCGCCGAGGTTTTTGCGGAAAAGGTCGTGCAAGTGCGGGACAGAGCATCCGGCGGCGCGAGCCAGATCCCTGAGCAGACAGGGCTTGGCAAAACACTGTTCCATGAAATCAAGGGCGGAACGGACAGACGAAGGCACGATCTCGCGGACTTCTTCGCCAAGGTGGACGGTAGCGCGAAAAAACAAGGTTCCGATGATGTATTGAGACAGGATGCGACGGTCGAAGTGCTCGGCCGCGAAAAGGCGGCCGACCTCCTCGGTAAAACCACGAACACTTTCCAAATCGGGCCAACGTGAGCAGCGCGGCATGCCTGAACCACGAGCCGCCTTGGAAATCAAAGTGATGCTGAGGCAGGCATAGGGATTCTGAAAATCGCTGCGTCCAATCGTTTCGTCGCCGGGCTTGTTCCAAACGAGGTCACCGGGAAGAACCTCACGCCAATCGCCCGCCACCTTTACCCAGCCACGGCCGACGGTTACCAACTCAACGCGCTCATAGCCTCGGGGAATGGTGATCGGTCGGGGATGCTCGCCGGGAGGCTGGGCGAAATGGTAGATGTTCTCAACGGTAAAGAGAGAGGCATTTCCGAGGGCAGAGCTTTCCACAAGAGTATCCTAGTTTTTTACAATGTTTAGCCATTGCGAAAGAGAAGCAAAAGGGCGAATCAAGGGGTTCCAAGATTTTTTCACAATATGAAACCCCTCGATTTCGGCGTTCAAAGCTTCTGTTTCCGCAACTTCAAAGACAACTCCACCGTGGCCAAAAAGGTGCGCGGCATCGGGCTCGACAAGATCGAGGTTTGCGGCATCCACGCGGATTTCAGCAAGCCGGATGCCTTCGTCGAGGTCGTGGACACCTATCGGAAGGAAGGCGTGTCCATCGTGTCGATCGGGGTGCAAACCTTCGAGGGCAACGATGGAGAGCGAGCCTGGTTTGAATGCGCGGCGGCGGCCGGTGCGAAGCATATCTCGGCGCATTTCAAGATTGAGAATTTCCTGACCGCAATTCCCAAGGTGCGGGCGTGGTCGCGCGAGTTTGGCATCCAGGTCGGCATTCATTGCCACGGCGGCTACATGTTTGGCGGGCAGCCCGACGTATTGCGCTACCTCCTCGCATTGGGCGGGCCGGAAATCGGCCTGTGCATCGACACGGCTTGGTGCATGCAGATCGGTGCCTGGCATGGCAAGCCAGTGGAGTGGGCCAAGGAATTTGCCGGGCAGATCACCGGTATCCACTACAAGGACTTCCTCTTCGAAAAAGATGGCTCGTGGAAGGACGTCGTGGTCGGCACGGGAAACCTGAATCTGCCCGCCTTTGTCGATGCGTTGACGGAAGGCGGCTTTGATGGGATGGCCGTGATCGAATACGAGGCCGATCCTGAAAATCCCGATCCCGCACTCAAGGAATGCGTGGAATCGATGCGCTCACTTAAAAAATAGCGCGCGCAAAAAGAGCAGCCGAACGCGGCTTCGTGAGACCTTTACACGGGCCGCGGTGGGGTTGCGCTCCACAAGATCGAGCGTTTTCTCAGCCAGAAGGAAAGGCAAAGCGCAGGCCGCGCGAAGCCGGAAAATGCGCACCGATTTCGAGTACTCGCGAGCCGCCTGCAGATGGCCGCGAGCCTGAGCCAGTACATCGGCAAAGTCGCCTTCGCGCACATAGATGCGCCCTTTGGCCAAGTCGGCCGAGCGGTCGCGCAGAATATTGACGAGTTGGAGACCTTTGCCAAAGCGGATGCCGAGAGGAACCATTTCCGAGGCAGGCTTGCGGGCAAAACCGGGCAGCCGTTTCTCACAAAGAATGGTCCAAAACTCGCCCACGCAGCCCGCCACCAGGTAGGTGTAACGATCGAGTTCCTCCAGGGAGAGCGGCTCGGGGCGGGAAAAACGTTCTCCGTCGAAGGCCTGTCCTTCTCGAATGGTGGTCCAAACCTGCTCGATCTCAGTGCGGTCTGGAGAGGCGCTCAGCCAGCCGCGAATCTCTTCCTCGCGTCGCAGGAGCTCGTGCTCCGCCGGCGTGTCGGCTCCGTCGGCCTGGGTATCCGAAATACGCGCGAGCAAATAAGCCAGAGCGATGGATTCGCGAACCGGTGCGGGCAGCAGGCGAAGCGTGAGATAGAAGGAGCGCGAGACAGCCTTGAGCAGAGGCCAGTCCATCTCCCCTAGCGGATGCCCTCGATGCCCACCCGGATGGTTTTAATACGCGACTCGTCGTACTGACCCAGGCCAAGCTGGGAGCCGGCCTCCACATAGTTCGTCATGGTGCGAATGGAGGGCATCTTGTTGTCTTTGCGAACCTCCTCGATCAGACGGAAAGCCGTGGCATCGATCGCGATGGGATCTTTGCTGGCAAAGATGGAATAGTTGGGCCGGCAATAATCCGGGTTGGGGAACGGACCGCCGGCAAATTGCAGAATCAAGGCATCCAGGATGGTGAGCACCACTTTATCGTGGATCATGGCGTCGGCGTAGATCTCGGCGATGTAGGTGTCGCCCTCGGAGGCGGCCTTGGCGAAGCGCCGCCAGTTATCGACGTTGGAGATAGTCATGTTGGTAAGCCCGCCGTTGATCCCGGTCATGAAGCTATCCGTGAGGGACGGAACATTGATCACCTTGGTCACCTCCGTGCTGAGGACCTTCGCGTAGTAGCTGCTGCTGCTGAGCTGCTCGGGATTGCCCAGCCGATCCGCCATGCGCTGCTGACCGGTTTTATCGCCAAACTTGCGATCACCCCAAATGAGTTTGCCGATGATGGGTGCGCTGATCTGCGCGTATTTGTCATAACCCGCGCCACCATCGACCCAGCGGAGAGTATAGTTGGCACCGTCTTTTTTGAAGCCGGCCGCGAGCAAGTCATCCAGGTTGCGATCCCAGACGATGATATTCGAACTGGGCACCCCAGCCTGATGCAGGCCCGCGACAATCGCGTCGACCACCTCGGGATTCGTCCCGCTGATCGAGCGGCCGGACGCGGAAACCTTGATGCCGACTTTATCCTCGGGAGTAACGAGCGACTTCCAGGCGTCAGCCACGGTGGCCTTGCCGGTGACTCCGCACATGAGGCTTTCCATCATGCGGGCCACCGTGCGGGGCTGGATCGTGCTGGAGGGCCCGACGACTTTCGAGTCCATCGCGTAAAAAACCTTCGCGGTCTGGGCTGGCGCCGAAATAATCGTCGCGAGAGCGAACAGAGCGGCGATAGTGGCTTTCATCCTGTGAATTTTGTCCATCCTGCTTAAATATCCAGCCTGAATGATCACCCATCTGTACGTCCACATTCCTTTTTGCCCAAAGGTCTGTCCGTATTGCAGCTTTTACAAGGAAGCGAGCGACCGGAACAAGACCCAGGCGTTTCTGGATGCGGTGCTGACCGAGGCCGAAAGGCATGGGCGGATGGAGGGGTTGGAGACGATTTTCTTCGGTGGGGGCACCCCGACGGCGCTCTCCACCTCGCAGTTGGACTATCTGATTACGGGGTTGCGGAATCGACTTGGCTTCGGCGAGGTGCCGGAATTCACCCTGGAAATGAACCCAGCCACGGTGTCGCTGGAAAAGGCGCTGGCACTGCGGAATCTTGGCGTTAACCGGGTGAGCATGGGCGTGCAGAGCTGGGACGCCGAGCTGCTGAAGACGCTGGGCCGGGTCCACTCTGCCGAGCAGGCGGAGCGGAGCTACCACATCCTGCGGGAGGCGGGATTTGGGAACATCAACCTGGATTTCATTTTTGGCATACCGGGGCAGACGCCCGAGCAATGGGCGACCACCATGGAGAAAACGATCTCGCTGAAGACGGATCATATCTCGTGCTATTGCCTCACGTATGAGGAGGATACGGAGTACTTTCGCCGACTCGGGCGAGGGGAGTACCGGGTGGATGAGAACTTTGACGCGGACATGTTTGAGCTCACGATGGATCGGCTGGAGACGGCTGGCTTTGAGCAATACGAGATCTCGAACTATGCGCGCCCGGGTCGCGAATGCCGCCACAATCTGGGCTACTGGCTGGGCGAGGATTACCTGGGACTGGGACCGAGCGCATTCTCCACCGTCGGCGAGCGGCGTTGGAAAAACGTGAGCGATACCTCGGCCTATATCGGCAAGATGCAGGCGGGCGAGACGGCGGAGGATTTTGAGGAGATCCTGTCGGAAACGACCAAGACCGCGGAGCGTCTGGCGTTTTCGCTGAGGACGAACCGCGGGGTGGAGACAGCTCAATTACGGCCGGACGCCGTGGCGGAAATGGGCGCGCTTGGCCTGCTGCGCGCCGACGGAGGACGCAGTTATCTCACCCGCCGGGGAAAGATGCTGGCAGATACCGTGGCCGTGTCGGTGTTTTAAGAAAACGCTGCAAAATTGCCCTTCCGTCGGGAGGTTCTTGGCGTATGTAGAGGGATGGCTTCGAACGTTCTTGGAACCGAATTGCAGTGCTGCTGCATGTCACCCCTCACGGGATATTATCGGGATGGCTATTGCCACACCGGCGCGGGGGACGTGGGCGTGCACACGGTGTGCGTGGTCGCCACGGAGGAATTTCTCGCTTTCTCGGCCAGCCGGGGAAACGACCTGAGCACGCCGCGACCGGAATTTGATTTTCCCGGAGTGCAGCCGGGCGACCACTGGTGTCTCTGCGCGGAGCGCTGGACGGAAGCCTTGGAAGCCGACATGGCGCCACCGGTGGTACTGGAGGCAACGCATACCTCCACCCTGGAATTTATTTCCCTCGACGACCTCAAGGCCCACGCGGCGGATCTTTAAGCCATGAGAAAGCGCGTGCTCTGTGTGTTGGGAGAAGGTTTTGAAGAGATCGAAGCGATCACGCCAATCGACCTGCTGCGGCGGGCCGGAGTGGATGTGGTACTGGCCTCCGTGAGCGGAGATTCGTTGGTCATGGGGCGGTCGAACATCGTGCTGCAAACGGAGATCGCGCTTTCAAGATTGCAGGCGGCGGATTTCGATATGCTGTTGTTGCCCGGTGGGCCCGGCGTCGCCGGGCTTCGCAAGGAAGGACGAGCCGTGGCGCTGGCCAAGGAATTTTCCGCTGCGGAGAAGCTGATCGCGGCGATCTGCGCGGCGCCCACGATATTGCACGATGCGGGTCTGCTGGAGGGGAAGCGATTCACGGCACACGTGTCGGTCCACGGGGAATTGCCGGGCGCACTCGGCGACGAGCGCGTGGTGCAGGATGGAAAGATCATCACCTCGCGAGGCGCGGGAACAGCGCTGGATTTTGGATTGGCGCTGGTCGCGGAACTCTGCGGCCCGGAAAAACGAGACGAGATCGCACAGTCGATCATGGCCTGATGAGCTGGGTACTGCTGGTCCTGGCTGGGCTGCTGGAAGTGGCGTGGGCCGTGGGTTTGAAATACTCGCAGGGCTTTACCAAGCCGTTGCCGACGGTGCTCACACTGATCGCGCTGGTGGCGAGCCTATGGCTCCTCGCGCTGGCGATGAAGACGCTGCCACTCGGAACATCCTACGCCGTCTGGACAGGAATTGGTTCCGTAGGGACAGTGATCCTGGGCATCTTTCTCTTCGGCGACTCGGCCAATGCGATGCGCCTACTCTGCGTGGGGCTGATCCTCGCGGGGATCTTTGGGCTGAAGCTCACGAGCTAGATTTTTGACTCGGAAGTTCCAAGGAATTTGCCATTCTTCGGAAGACTTGAAGAGCGCGGAAACCCTCGTAACTCATGAGATCCCTAACTGTACTTGCCACACTTTTGTTATGTACGTTGGGAGCGAATGCCGAAGATTGGACGACTACGGATGGCAGAATCTACAAGGACATTAAAGTTGAGCATCAAGATGCCGTTAGCGTTACCATCTCTGACAGCGACGGTGGCGCAGAAGTACCACTTTCTATTTTGCCGGTTGAACTGCAAAAGCAACTCGGCTACGACCCGGAGAAGGCGGCGGCCTTTGAGAAAGAGCGGGAAGCCAAAATGCGGGAATTTTACCGCCAGCAAGATGCTCGGCAGCAGGAAAACGCGGAGCATCTGAAAAAGCTTTTTGCCCAGATTTTTTCCAGTTCCGTCGACGACGCAGTTCTATAT
>FTBG01000341.1_pt1 | contig 16875 bp, 10 predicted proteins | sample 1639311 | NCBI WGS metagenome assembly FTBG01 (sample SAMEA3914864, study PRJEB12502) | metagenome | biome: forest; material: soil | place: USA | collected 2012-03-12 | depth 0.3 m | reverse complement strand
TTGCCAGCTGGATGATGCTGGCGAAGGAATGCTGCGACGTCCAATGTCCCGCCACTGCCGCCCGCTAGACGCGGGACTTAATACCGCGGTCCGAAAATTGCGCGCTCGACGTCACGCTTGGAGCAGCATCGACAGTGAAAACATCTAAGCAAGCAAGTATTGAATGTTTTGTGTTTTGCACTGCGAAGTGCTCGCAAAGATTTAACTCACTCGCAACAGCACACTCACTTCATTGGTCAGCGGGGCTGCGACTACCAGATCGAGTCGTCCATCGCCGTTAAGATCGGCAACAGCAACCGATACGGGCTGCTTCGAGCCGACCCCGCCTACTGGGAACTTGAATGGTGCGCTGAAGGTGCCGTTGCCGACCCCTAGCAGGATATCAAGGGACTGCGTGGTGGAGTTCGCGAGAGCGATGTCGGGGATTCCGTCACCATCGAAATCTTGCACGACGACTGACTGATAACCCAATGCGCTTTGCACACGTAACGCCGGTTTGAATTGCGCACCGGCGGCGCTGCCGTTCCCCAATAGCACGGAAATGAAACGGCTGCCGGAGTTTGTGACCACCAGATCGAGATTTCCGTCGCCATTGAAATCACCGGCTGCAATCGAGGCAATGCTCGTTCCCGTCCCGATTTTGACTGGTGCGGTCGCAAATGTCCCGCTTCCGTCGCCCTTGAAGTAACTCAGGCCCGTCGTGCTTGCGACGACGATATCCTGCTTGCCGTCGTTGTTGAAATCTCCAATGACCAGGTCGCGCGGCGAAGTAAATGCGGTCTTGAAATTCGTCGCCGCATTAAAGCTTCCATTGCCCTGTCCAAGCAGCACGCTGAAGTTACTCGAACCGCTGTTGGCAGTGAGAATATCAAATGCGCCGTCCCCATTGACATCCGCGATCTTCAACGAAGCCGGCGATTTGCCGACCGCCAGCTTTGTCGCGGGCTGGAAAGTGCCATCACCGTTCCCGAGCAGAATACCGACATTGTTCGAGCCAACATTCGCGACCGCGAGATCCGGCTTGTTATCATGATTGAAATCCGCAACCGCGATTGCGATGGGGTGATTGCCACCCGCATCGAAGTTCACCGCGGGCAGGAAGGTGCCGTCACCGACGCCGAGCATCACACTGATGTCGTGGCTTCCGTAGTTCGCCACCAGGAGATCGGGAATTCCGTCGCCATTCACATCGCTGAGCACCACTGACCGCGGTGAAGTGTGCGCGGAGTAATTCGTCGCGGATCCGTACGGACTCGAACTCGGAACGAACCCAGCCGGCAAGTTCAGAAACTTGATCACTTCGATCTCCGAAAACGAAACCGGGGCGAAGCCCGGCACGGAGACGCTTCCGGAATTTGCAGTGAGGTGTGTAACGGCCGGCGTATTCCCATGAACATCGACGACGAGCGTGTCCCCGGGCGAGACAGACGGGGCGCCGCCCGCAATGGTGAATCCCTGCACCGTGGAAGGAACCACGATGAAAGTATCCCGATCGGGGCCGCCGCTGACAGACACCGGATTGCTCGCGGCAAACGTTCCCAGCAGGCGAACGGTGGCTCCCACGCCAGCGTCCTGATTCCCAAAATCGCCGGTGATCGCAATCTGCCCTGGGCTGGATACAAGTGCTCCCGAAGCGACTGTGAGATTGTCACCCGCTCGCAGCGACACATCGCCGGAGGTCGAAGATACGACCACACCTGCATTCAAAAAGATGTCATTACCGGCGGCAGCGGCATCTGTCGCAGTTACAGTAAGTGTCCCGGCGCTGATCACATTGCTGGCAATAGTAATGCTTCCGGTAGCGGTGAGCGAAGTGGTCGTGCCGCTGTTCGTCGAACTTGAAGTCGTATCCACCGCATGCAGGGACAGGTTGCCAGTGTTCAGGATCGTGACAGCCCCACTCGAGTTGCTGAATGCCAGAATCGACACTGCGGTATCCAGCGTGAAAGCCCCATTTGTTTGCAACGAGAGGCTGGCAACGGTGATATCCGGCTCGGTGTTATTGCCGTCCACGATTGTCCCGCCAGTTTTGAGCGAAAGCGTGCCGTAACTGCCCGTGGAATGGATCTGATTGGTGACGGCAATGTTTCCCGACACAGGCGTCCCGATGACAAGCGAGGTTCCGGCGGTAATATGATCGAGCTCTGCATCCGTGAGTCCCAGCTTGCCAATCGTATCGGTGCCGAGGTCGATCTGCCGGCCGGCGGTTACAGGAAGCAGATTCACATGCCCCTCGAGCTGCGGGCCGAACAGACCCTGCGACGGTGCGACGATATTGGCATTGATCGACATATCGTCAAAATTCAGCGTGATGCGCCCGTTCGGAGTGGTAATCGGTTGGGAGACGGTCAGCTGCGTCCCCGCAGCCCCCGTTAGGGTGATGTCCCCAAACAAGGGATTCACCGCTTTGATGCCCACGACGCCGTCCACTGTCCCGACTGTCATGCTCGAACTATTGGTAAATGAAAATCCAAACTGAACGAAAGCACTCGTGCTGCCTGCCAGCGTTCCCACCGTATTGCCGGCTTCGGTGAGAATGACGTCGCCCCCCTGTGCGGCCAGAGCGCTTACGGCGATGGTCGCGCCGCCATTCTGTGTCAGATTGCCTTTGTCGGCATTCAGCGACAGAAAGCTATAACCGCCGCCTGCCTGCGTGATGGGCGCGCTAATGGCAATTCCTCCGACAAATGGCGAACTCTGCGGACCGACATTCCCGATTCGCAACGTCAAGGCCGAGAAGTGATCCAGTTCGGCATCCGTCAACCCCATGCGTCCGGGGGTGTTTGATCCGAGATCGATCACGCGATTCTGGGACACCTGGTGCAGCGCCACCACGCCTGTGCCCGCATTGATCCTGTCATTGATCACCACGTCATCAGCTGTGAGGGTAATGGTGCCGCCGTTGCTCTGGATATCTCCATTGCCGACTCCGCTCGATGCGGTAAATACTCCGAGGGCGCCAGTCGTCAGGCTGACACTGCCTCCCCCCGTCTGTATTGTTGCGCCTGTGCTGCCATTTGACTGCAGCAGCGAAATATTGGCTCCAGCCGTAGCCACCACCGACGCGCCGGGATTGCTCGAGAACGCGCTGGCAAAGACGAAGCTGAATGAGTCGATATTGATATTCCTGGCCGCATTGAGCGCGAGGTTTCCTCCCGCCAGGACATTGCCAAAGAGATTCGCGGCAGAATTGTTGCCGATGAGCAGATCCCGCCCCGCGCTGAGACTTACGTTCCCGCCGGTGGAAACGATAGTGCCCTTCAGCGCATTATTCGGATTTCCAAAGGTATTCTGATTTTCACCTGTGACGATGTCGGACGATGCGCCCGAAGCAGTCACCATGACGTCGCCGGGAGCCGAGATGATTTCGTTTGCCACGGCATTTCGGGTGACGTTGATCGTGCTATCGCAATTAAGGACGATGGATCCGGTATTCGTGACCCTCACGCCCTGGAATGGATCGCCCGCGAAGCCAATGGTGAGCACCCCCATGTTATTGATGAAAATGCCGCCGTTTACAGTGAGTCCCACGACACCATTGACGGCAGTACTTATCGCCGCTCCGTTCGCTCCAATCCCACTCACTGCGGAAAGCGAAAGCGTCGAAGCCGTGAGCGGGCCTGTGGTTCCCGCAGTAATTGCGCCACCGGTGGATGTGAGCCGGATTGTTCCTCCGGGAGCATGGATCGTCCCGGCGACAAAATCGGTCGACCGTGTCTCCAGGACCGTGTCGGCACCGCCACCATCGTCGACATTGATCACACTCGCTGAAGTAGCCGACAGATGTTGCGAACCCGCCTGCGTCGTGTCGAAATCGAAGGCATCCGCGAAGCCCGGATCCCCAGCGCGATTGTGCTGGAGCAGGCCGCCGCTTTCGGAGATCGAAAGTGTATCGGTCGTGCCGGAGCCCTGAAAGCTCGCGACAGTCCCCACCAAAGTGACGGTGAATGCCGGAGCAATCCGCTGCTCGAGCAACTCGATGAGAACTCGGGAATCGCGCTTCCTCTCTCTGCATGCTCGAGCCAGTCCGGACGAGTGCCGGCGGCGAGTGACATGGCGATTCCAGGAAATTGGAAGCAGATTCATAGTCGACTCCTGTTAAGGCTCACCGCTCCCGTCTGGGGAGGGGGGTCCGATTTGGAAATCGCACGCGGGGAACAAAGTGTACGCCATTCTAACCGCCTCTGCCCGCCGGGATAATTGTGTCAGGTGTAGTAGAATCGTTCACGCACGCTTCGCTGCGTCAACAGAACGGAAGATGTTGAACCATTCCGTTGCCTCGGTTTCCGTCGCCAGTTCGCGATAATGCTTAAAGACGATGGCCGGGGAATTGCCCGCCTCCAGCGCCACCTGGTCGGCACTTTTCACGATGGGAGGGCTATAGCTGAGGAATGAGTGTCGAAGGACGTTGCGAGTAAAAGGGGGGCAGTCCTCGCTATTGACACACATCGTTTGAATGGGCGGGTTTGCCGGCATGGTATCGCAACTGCGAATCGAGTACGAAGGGGCGATTTTCCTAATGATGAACCGAGGGGATCGGCGCGAGGACATTGTCCAAGGCGAGACGACGGTAACGTTGCGCAGGGTTGCGCAAGCAAAGGCTATCAATGGGGGCGTGGACCTATGCCTCCAATCTTCTCCGCCCAACTCGCACGTCATAAGGGAGTGTAAAAGGCAAGGACCCCATTGTGTCATTTAATTTGAAAAATATCGATCGGATCAATAGTATCCGCTCGCAGGCAACGCTTTCAATTTTCTCATGAAACGCTATTTCCTCCTCGCCGTGATCTCCGTACTCGTTGGCTCAATGAATGCCGGGGCGATGCCGCAGCCGAGCTTTCACACCAAGGGGATACAAACCAACAAGATGAATGGCAAACTCAAGCCCGGCGAATATTGGTGGACACCACATGGTTCGCCGTCGGGTCCGGTGGTCGTTCTCGTCGATCTGGATCACCAGGTGATGAATGTTTACCGCAATGGCGTGCTTATTGGCCGATCCTCGGTAAGTACTGGAACGAAGGGCAACAGCACGCCGACTGGTGTCTTCACGATCCTGGAAAAGAAGGTGGATCACTACTCGAAGAAGTACGATAACGCGCCAATGCCCCACATGCAGCGGCTCACGTGGAGCGGCATCGCGATGCATTCCGGGAATCTGCCCGGTTATCCCGCCAGCCACGGTTGCGTCCGCCTGCCGTATGATTTTTCAAAGCACCTCTTCAGCGTAACCACTAAGGGCGGCACCGTCATCATTGACAGCCACTCGGCGGGAAATCCGAACCTCGCGGCCCTGGTCCTCGCAGGCTCGAGCCAATCGCTGCCCGCGCATGGTGAGTATCAATGGCAGCCCGAACGGAGCACGAGAGGGCCGGTGACCGTCCTTCTGAGCCGGACCGACCGAGCCGCCTATGTCTATCGCAATGGCGTGCAGGTTGGCAGGGCGCAGGTGCAATTCCGCGGACGCGTCGGCGACCAGGTATTTACGATGCTGGAAGGAAAAACTGGCCGCGAGAGCGCGCTTGCTCCCGGCCGCCCGGGGCACCGCTGGATGACGGTCACGGAGAATGGCTCAGCCCGTGAGGCGAGTCTCGCCGACGTCGGCCGCCGCGTGAGCATCCCGCAGGATTTTGCGCACAAGGTGTATGACGTCCTCTCCCCCGGCTCGACCATCAATGTCACCGATGCCCCCGCGTTGAGCCACGCGAGCCGTGATGTGACGATCCTCGAGGATTAGGCGCTGTTAACGCTATAGGCCTAGTGTCCTGAGTGATTAATAAGGACACTAGTTCTACTTGGAAAGTGGGCATCCGTCCATTAGTGCGTGGTGCAACAGAAAAATGAAATCCCCGGCTGAAATATTCTCTTTTTTCCGCCTGGCGCGAGCAGTCGGAGAGCATGGAGCAGCGAACTGAACGCGTTGTATCTGAGGGGCTGCGGAATGCGGGCTGGAATGAGGAGCGGTTTCAGGCGGAGCGAAAGGGGCATCCAGAGAAGGTGAGGATGGCGCGACGATTGCGCGGGGGGACGCGCGTGACGTTGCAATGGATCGAGCAAAGGCTATCAATGGGGGCGTGGACCTATGTCGTCAACCTTCTGCGTCCAGCTCCCACGCCATCAAGGAGCGTAAAAATAAGGGCTAAGGACTGACCCCTTTTATGGATTCTCGCGACGTCCCCAGACGTGATCGCAAGTGCCGTCGTCGCGACAGAATCAAATTAAATTGAATTAATGAACAGCCATCAGCCACGAAGCAAAGTTGTTGTCCAAATCTTCGCGACGCTGCTCGTAGTACTTGCATACTACCCACATCCGGCTTCAGGCAATGCTCCTGGGGGCGTCAATGGCACCGGGTCGAATGTGACGGTGACGGACAACGGAGACGATACGGTGACCATGGCGAATGGCATTGCCTCGATTGTCATTGTGAAGAAAACCGCGCGGCTCAATTCGGTGGCTTACACTTATACGAATGACGAAACGACGAAGACCTGCGAAACACTGAGTGGCAAAGGACAATATTACTACGGTGGATTCAGTCTCGGGAATGGCGTATTCGAATACTCGCTGGCCACCGACCCTGCGAACAATGGGGGCAACTACGCAGACGTCCGGCTTCTCAGTTCCACGGAAAAGAACGGCATCATGGAAGTCCACTTTTCCATGCTGCGCGGGTCACCCGGCTTTTACTCCACGGCCACGATGATGCACCGGAAACAAGACGAGCGTTTCGAAGTGGGTGCATGGGGCGTAATTACCCGTGTTCCACCGACGTTCAATTGGTTGAGCGCGGACGAAAAGAGGAACTGGTTCATCGGTATGCCGACCAAGACGGGAGTGAAAGTGCCAGACTCGCCACACGAGATCACCGTCTGTCTAGATGGCACACAGGCGGGAAATTACGCGGACAAATTCATCTACGGTCAAGATCACTCCAATCTACGGGCCTGGGGCTGGAGCAGCGTTGGCCAGGGCGGATTGAATGTCGGGCGGTGGATCATGACAAACATGGAGTTCAGTAACGGCGGACCGCTGAAACGCGACGTTTCGGTGTATCCCTACAGCGAACTCAATAACTCCATCCTCACCGGAGAAGTTGGCATGGGTTCCGATGGCTACATGGACAACGGAGAGGAATGGACGAAAACCTGCGGCCCATGGTTCATTTACTTGAACAGCGTTTCCGCCTCGATAAAGGACCCAAAGCAGGCGGCGCACATGCTTTTCAAGGATGCGCAGGCGCAAGCCGACGCGGAGGCGAAAGCGTGGCCGTATGCGTGGTTCAAAAATGAGCACTTCGTACCGGCGTCCGGACGCGGCACGGTGAAGGGGAGAATTGTGATCAAAGATCGTGGCAATCCCAATGCATCTTCCGCCGGTCTATGGGTTGGCCTGCAACGGCAACCGCAGACTTACAAAGGCTTTTACGATTTTCAGAAGTGGTCAAAGACCTATCAATGGTGGGTGAAGACGGAACCGGACGGAACCTTTACGATTCCACATGTTCATGCCGGCGATAAGTACCTGCTGTGGGCCTTTGGACCGGGCGCTACGGGGACGTTTCTCTCACAAAAACTGGAAGGCGGACAACCACCCTTTGAATGCGATCTGCCAGCGAAGGAATTCACCGTCACGGTCAAGGCGGGAGAAACCGAGAACCTCGGCGACATCCAATGGGCTCCGGTTCGGGTAGGCGAGACGGTATTTGAATTAGGCACGCCAGACCGAAAGGCGGAAGAGTTTCGCCACGGCGAGGACTACTGGGCGCCCGGCACGCCTCCGAAGCTCGGCTTTCCCACACCAGTGTGGGGCGGACAGATGGAGTTCCCCTTGGATTTTCCCGACGGGATGAACTACATCGTCGGCGAGAGCCAATGGACGAAGGACTGGAACTACGTGCTTCCTGCGATGGCCGATGCGAAGGGTAACTATCAGCCCTGTACGGGCACGATCACTTTCAATCTGGAAAAGGAGCCGGAGAACGGGGCGGTGGCGTCACTTTATATAGCACTTGCCGGCAATGATGGAGACAATGTGATCGTCAGCGCAAATGGTTTGAACCTCGGTGCCGCCACCGGCGTGACGGGCACGCCGAACGCGCTGCTTCCTGCCGGCTTTGCCCCCGCTTATTCCGATACGAGCAGTATCCATTTTAGCGACCACGGCCCATTCACCGATGAGCGCATTACCTTCCCTGCAAGGTTCCTGCATGCAGGCAAAAACACCATCACGATCACGATGGATTCGCGGAAGCTCGTCTCGTTTCTCATGGTGGATTACCTGCGGCTGGAGTTGCCCGGCTACGTCCCGCCAGCGCCCACTGATGTGACGGCGATTGCAGGAAACAATCGTGTACTCGTCACCTGGCCGGTAATGCCGGGAGCGACAAGTTACAACATCTTACGCTCCACCAAACGCGATTCCGGCTATACGCCGATTGCCAGCGGCCAAATTGCTCCTGTATGCGGCAGCGGCCGAGGCCGGACAACCTTCACAGACACGACGGCAACTAACGGCACTCAGTATTTTTACGCCGTGCAATCGGTGAATCCTGCCGGGAATAGCCCTGATTCGACGCCGAGCGCGGGTGCCGCGCCGACGGCGAAACTCCCTGCGAGCGCACCCGGAGCGCCAACCAAACTAGCAGTTACAAACTCAGGACACCACGCGGTCGCATTGACTTGGAACGCGGCGCCAGGAGCTAATTATTACAACGTCTGGCGAACCACGATGCACACTGATGGCGTGGGCGGTGCCTATCCGTTGCGAACCATCTTACTGGACGAAACGAAAAACGCGAGTTTCACCGATCGTTCAGCCACAGACGGCAGAATTTACAGCTATCACGTCACCGCCACGAATGCCGCGGGTCCGAGCGAGCCCTCCGCCGCCGTAACCGCCATTCCACTGCCTGCCCCACCCGCAACAGCACCCGCATCTGTTACCGCCAATTGGACGAAGACTCGCAATGGTAGCGCCATTTCGCTCAGTTGGGAGCCGGTGCCAGGAGCGACGGGCTATGTCATCTACCGTTCGACGGGACCTACTTCGGAATTCAAGTGGCCAGCCAGTTTTCTCACCGCATTGGTCGAGACCACTTACACGGACCAGGGAAATACCGATAAAGCTGCCAAAGTGAAGGGTCTGGAGAATACCAGTGACTATTCCTACCAAGTGACGGCAGTGAACGCGGGAGGCATTTCGCCTCCGGCGACGGTTCGCGTGCCCGCGCACTAACTCGTTCTTCTCGTTCTCCTGCGCGCGAATCCGATCCCAACCACATTCTCTGTCCCGGCTATGCCTTCATCATCGCGGCGAAATACGGGGCGGCATTTGCCGCGCTGAACCTCGACTTTATCAACCGTGGAAAAGGTGCTCAGTCCTCGCTATTGACACAAAGTGTTTGATGGGCGGGTTTACCCGTATGGCAAGGCAACTGCGGATCTCGTACGAAGGGGAGATTTACTACATGATGAACCGAGGGGATCGGCGCGAGGACATTGCCCGGGGCGAGGCGGGCCGGGAGTTGTCCGTTTCCACTTTGGGCGAGGCCTGCGTGAAATGCGGTTGGGAAGTGCACGTGTAGGATGGCGATTTGGAAGGGAAGAATTCGTGGCGCGGATGCTTGGATCGAGTGGCGGGAACTTGCGGAGAGAACCAGACGTGGCGCGAGCAGGCTGAGTGCATGGAGCGGCGAGCTGAACGCGTTGTATCTGAGGGGCTGCGGAATGCGGGCTGGAATGAGGGGCGGCTTCAGGCGGAGCGCAAGGGGGCATCCAGAGATGGTGAGGATGGCGCGGCGATTGCGCGGGGGAGACGAGCGTGACGTTGCAATGGATCGCGCAAAGGCTATCAATGAGGTCGTGGACCTACGTCTCCAACCTTCTCCGCCCAGCTCCCACGCCAACAGGGAGTGTAAAAGACAGGGTCTGATCCTTTTTACCAGGTGCATGCTAGTTGCTCGCGGAATTCGACACGGCGGTGTCATGATTCGAGAGTTGCCCTGCGAGACCTCTAATTTAGATAACTGCTAATGAAAAGTGTCGTAGGAAAAATAACTGTTAGTGTTGCGCTGGTTTTTATACTCGGTGGCGCGCTTTTTCTTTTGCACAGAGGACAAAAACCAAACGGCGAGTCAATCGCTCATGTATCTGTGAATATGAGTCCTTGGGAGTTTACTCATCTCCGGGTTCATCTCCCCAAGCCCGTTGATGGGCCCTGGAAGGGGGCGCTCTTTGATAGCCAAACGTGCTTTCAACCCGATGTGAAGCTCACTGCGGTTGGTGCGCTCTCGGGATGGATAAGAAAGGCGGTTCTGACGGGTAATGACGACCTTGCTGGGCGATACCTTTGGACTCTTTTAAAATTCACGGATGATACGAATCAGGAGGTCAAGGTTGCTGCTGTGATATCCCTTTATCAAATGGGGGATTCTAACGGTGTTGCGCTTGCGAAGATGAAGGAGTGGGTCGCAAATGGTGCTGATATTCGTACTCTAAGTAGTGATTTTGGTGTTTCTAAGGTTCAGGATATCCGAGAGCGAATGCTTCAGGAGACAAAGTATTATAATGATACAAGTCTTGTCGCGACGGTTTATGATGTGTGGGCGAAGAGCCAAGGCAACGAAGATAAGATTCTTGGATCGGTGGATTACGCATACTACCTGGAGAATCAGGGGATGAAATTGCCGGCGGAATATTGGATTAATCGATTGAAAACCACTCACGCACTCGAACACACTTTGAGCGTGCTCGAAGCGAGGAAGCCGGAGGGGGTAACCGAAGCGCTTCAGTCGCTGTTTGGTCGATTACAGGCGGCTCCCATGATTAAAAAAATGGAGGGCAAGTAGCCGAAGTTGCACTTGCCTTGTTTCAAGTTACTGGCAATACGGAGTATCGTGACTATCTAGTCGAGCGCGCAGAGGCGCAACTCGCGTCAACTACAATTAATTCAAATCTGTCAACCACGCTCAATGCTTTGGCCGCCACAAATGAGGAATCAAGTTTGGTGACTTTGTCAGGCGCATTGAAGAATAGCAATGTCGTAGTCCGGGAAACGGCAATTGACGCTCTGGGAAGTAGTCAAAATCCCAAGGCCGCAGACATACTTTACGAAACCGCGACCGAGGATGCAAAGACGCGCTTTCCAAACGCGCAATTGCAGGCCTTGCTGAAACAGAATAATCCTGCGTCCGATGCGAAATATCTGCAATTGCAGAATGAGCTGTTAGCTGGGCAGTTGGGCTGGCGGGCAACTGCGAGCGACTTCGCAGGATTGGAAGCTTTCAGGCTCCATGGAAGGGCTAATTAGGTTGTATAGTATTGTTGTGAACGGGAGGGAGAACCATCCGTCCCGCCGGTTGCACGAGCGCAGCTTCGGCGGCGCGGCGGGTGTAGAGGTCGGTGTTGCCTATTGACACGAATTGTTTGATGGGCAGGTTTGGCCGTATGGCAAGGCAACTGTGGATCTCGTACGAAGGGGAGATTTACCACATGATGAACCGAGGGGATCGGTGCGAGGAGATTGTCCGGGGCGCGACGGGCCGGGAGTTGTTCGTTTCCACCCTGGGCGAGGCCTGCGCGAAATGCGGTTAGGAAGTACACGTCGAGGATGGCGATTTGGAAGGGAAGAATTCGTGGTGCGGATGTTGGATCGAGTGGACGGAACTTGCGGAGAGAACCAGACTTTGCGCGAGCGGTTGGAGAGCATGGAGCAGCGAGCCGAACGCGTTGTATCTTAGACGCTGCGGAAAGCGGTCTGGAATGAGGAGCGGCTTCTGGCGGAGCGAAAGGGGCATCCAGAGAAGGTGAGGATGGCGCGACGATTGCGCGGGAAGACGAGCGCGACGCTACGTCTTCAACTTTCTCCGCCCAGCTCCCACGCGGTTAGGGGGTGTAAAAGACAAGGACTGACACCTTTTCCCTTTTCCGAAGCGTACCTGCGTCGCAGACGCGTGCAGCGATCGGTGCACCGCTGATAAGCTTCGTAGACCCCGTCATTCGCGTCCAAAGGGGCCACGTTTCGAGTGGAAAATGCGGTGGTGCCGTGTTAAATCGACGTCCACTTAGGTAAAATGATGAATGCGTGTAAAAGTCAGGTACGGCAATGCTTCCTCGCCTGCATTCTGCTCTTTGGTCCAAGCACCATTTTGAATGGTGAACCGTCCGCGCCTCCCGTGGATGTGGAACGCCTGCGTTCCGTTCTTGGTAAGTTGATCGGCGCCGAAATCCAAGCCCGCCACGTCAGGCCAACCTGGGACGAGTTCACCGTCCATCTATCGGCTTGTGCGACCCTCGCATCCGGGAGCGGCATCGATGCAACGATTCTCCGACAAAGGCTCCCGGAAATTGGTGCAAAAATAAACGACTCTGGCGCCTTGAATCTTCGGCAAGAGATCGATGCTGCATTCGCGATTGGCGATTTCGCCCGGGCCGAACAGTTCGCAACCCAACTCGAGGACGAAACCCAAAAGGCGGAACCGCCGCAGACCTCCGATGTTATTCTTGCGTTTGAAACTGCAGCTTGCTGTGCGGCCAAGCGTCAGAAATATCCAGAAGCCACCGGCTATCTGCAGCAAGCCGAGAAGCTCACCGACTATAAAACGGATATCGCGGCATGGTCGGAAGTGCAGTGGGAGCTTGCTGATATCTTGGTTGCCAGCGGCAAAATTGACGCTGCTGCCGAAAACTATCGTGCCCTTCTGGCCGTTTACACTAAAAACGAGGGTGCTGAAAACCCCGATACGCTGACGATCCGCAACAGCCTTGCGTTCACCTATTTCGCGCGGGGAAGAAATACCGAGGCCGGGAGCCAGCTTCAGGAGGTCATAGATGCTCGCCAGCGCGTATTGGGCGCTGAAGATATGGCCACGCTTCTGAGTCGCTGGAATTTGTGTGATGTGCTAACCGCGCGCGGCAAAGTCGCTGAGGCAGAAAGGGAACTTCGCGACGTATTGGATCTAGCTGAGCGGGCGCTCCCGACCGACCACTTCGTCACCGTTGGTATTCGCGCGGACTTGGGCCATTTCCTTTGGACCGAAGGCAAATACGCGGAGGCCGAGAAACTCTTTCGTGCGGCGTTAGCGATCGACCAACGGCTCTTTGGCGTGGAACATCCATCGTCACTGCTCATGCAGAATAATGTTGCTCTCATGCACCAATGTGAAGGCATGTATTCCGAAGCGGAGGCGGAATTTCACGCACTGATTTCCGTTCAGACACAAGTCCTTGGCGTGGATAATCCCGATACCCTTTCGTCCCGCAATAATCTTGCCAATACGCTGGTGGACGAAGGCAAGGCAGCCGAAGCGGAGAAGGAATATCGGGATATATTGGATGCGCGGCGGCGGGTATTCGGAGCCGCACATCAAAAGACGCTCGAGAGTTGGCATAACCTTATTTGGCTCGTCTCAACGAGAGGCAAACGCAACGTGGCGGAGAAGGAATTTCGAGCCCTTTTGTCCGTCGAGACGACAGTTCTCGGCGCTAGGAACCTCCTCACTCTGAGGACTGGCGAGGCATTTGGACAAACCCTTTCTAGAGAGGGGAAATACGCTGAAGCGGAAGCAGTGCTGCGGTCGGTTTTGAAAAGCCGCGAGCAGCTTCTGGGGCCAAATAATATCGATGTTCTTTCCGTCTGTGAAGATTTGGGCCGAGCGCTGCAGAAGGAAGAAAAGCTAAGTGAAGCGCTTACCTTCATCCAACGGGCGGCGTCTGGATATAGTGCATTACTCGGTCCGGAGCACCCCACAACGCTTGCAGGACGCAGAACACTCGGTCTTCTCTACTTCGATCGTGCCGAATACGACGAAGCCAAAGAGGAATTCAAAGCGCTCGCTACGATTGAACAGCAAAAGCATGGTCCGGAAGATCTCAATGCGCTAATTGCCCGCAACGCTTATGGTGAAGCATTACGCTGTCTACACAGAACACACGAGGCAGAACGCGAATTGCGTGAAGTACTTCATATTCGCGAGCGGGTTCTTGGTCCGGAAAACGTCGATACGGTTATCACCCGTCGCAACTTGGCTGTTACCCTTGACCAGGAAGGCAAGAGTGCCGAGGCCGAAACGGAACTTCGCAAAGTTTTGGAGATCGACACCCGTCTATATGGGGCGACCGACCCGCGCGTACTCGATAGGCGGAACGATCTTGCGCGCTCGCTCCGACGCCAGAAGAAGTACCAGGAAGCTGAAAAGGAGACCCGCGATCTCATCGACATCTGTGAACATCTGCCCGCCCCACCCATGGTCGCGATGGCCCGATATGAGACGACCCTTGCCATCGTGCTTGATCTACAGGGCAAACTCGAAGAGGCCCTCGTTTACGTGCAACGATATGAAAAATGGGAGACTGAGAATCTCGGGCCAAATCATCCCTTTAGCAAGTCTGCCACGTCATACCGAAAGAACATCGAGCAACGATTGAATAAGTCGAAGCCGGATGGCTCATTAAATAAATCAGACGATTCATTCGGAGAACGCGTTGGGGTATAACGCGGTGGCACGTTTCGACACGCCGCGCTGAAAAGCAGGCTTCACGCCGACGTAATGCTGGCCCGTGCCCGCATGCAAGAGATACTGGCCGAATTGTCGGTTGTAAAATTCCCGCGGAGGAAACGCCGGTGATCTTGAATCGCCAGCCGTGACCTATCTAGTCGTCATATCGATATGGTGGCGGCGTCCCGATTTTTTCTGTTAGCAAGTCACGGAGGTATCCGGCCGCTCCATTAAGCGACTCCCTCGAACAACCTTCATATCCCGTCCAAGTGCCCAGCTCCGCAGGAGGCCGAAGAATCTCCATCAGCCGTTGCAAATGAGCCGGATCTTCCCCGTTAAACATCTCCGGTCCGCCGCAAATGAGCGCACGAGCAAAGTTATCGGTCTCCGCTCGCTCATTCTCGTTCAGCCCATGGTAGGCGAGGCCCACAAGAAGGTGGAAAAGCGGATTGCCGACGACGATTCCAGTCTCAGCATACTTCTCATGCAAGGCAGAAAGGGCCTCGAATGCCTCGTTATACTCGCCATATCGAATTGCCGCATTCGCAATTGAGAGCAGCAACCATACACGCTGGGTATCGTCCAACTCAGTATGTGGCCAAGCGGTCCGATAAGCCTCCATGGCATCTCCCGGACGCTGCGCGCGCATGTAGTTGTCGGCTGTATCGAGCATATGTATGTAAATGGCGTTGGTCATAAGCGACTAATGTCCCAAAAAGGGGAAATCTGCATCCTCAACGGGATGAGCAGAACCTTGAAGGAGGAGTCAGGACAAACCATTGGCTACCGATGTAGCAAAACTCCGTTTCGCAGCACAAGCCATGCTTCCAATTGCGTGCCGTGCCGGCGGCAACCGCTTTACTGCAGTGCATCAGTCAGCGGGGGCTTCGGCTCCAGGAGAGTATCGCGAAATTCGTGCCACGCGTGGACCGCACGCACACTTGCGGAACGCGCTCTCAGCAAGTGCGCTTTCATTGAATTCAACGGTGCCCGTTGGATTTCCCCTTGAAAGAGCGCGATGCTTTTCCGCGTATCATGAGCATGACGAAATTCCTGCCATGGCTGGCTCCTGCCATGATGGTCGGCTTGCTCCTCGATCCGGGTATCATGCGAGCCAAGGAACCGTTTTACCCCGAACTCACTGAAGCCGCTTACAATGGGGATCTGGCACAGGTAAAAGAACTGCTCGCTTCCGGTGTGCCTATCGAGTCCACCGATGGCTCGTCTACTGCGCTCACCTGCGCGGCCGGCAATGGAAAAACCGAGGTAGTTCGCTACCTCAGTGGGCAGGGCGCCAATTTGGAAGCACAGCTGGGCGGCCTCACACCTCTCGCCCTCGCGGTTTACAACGATCATTTCGAAACAGCCCGCTTGCTTGTCGCCAAAGGCGCCCGCCTCGATGGCACGGGTAATTACGACCACTCACCGCTTCAGTGTTCCATTGAGAACAAGCGATTTGATGTAGCAAAATGGCTCTTGCGCCAAGGTGCCAATCCAAACCTGCAGAATTGGCGCGGCAACACGGCGTTGATGGAAGCGGTCGATCATCCGGATCTGGTACGCTTCCTCATTCGCATGGGAGCCGCTGTGAACATCAAGCAGGACCAGGGACAGACCGCTCTTTCCTTTGCGATTTCGGGAAAGAATCTCGAGTCTGTCCGCATCCTCCTGGCCCACGGTGCCAGGCAACATCTTTGCCGTTGGGACGAGAGCGCCGTAATGGTCGCCGTGCAGGAAGGTACTTCGGAAATCCTCCGGCTATTACTCCAGTACCATCCCTGGCTCGAAGCGCGCACCAACGGCCCGTATTGGGGCCAACAGGGTCAGACAGCTCTCGAGATCGCGCTGGAAATGGGCAATCGCAAAGCTGCCCGGATACTCCGCGAACATGGCGCTCGCGAAGTCTCCGATCCCGGAATTCGCGGACCGTGGCGCTGAAGGCTTTATCCGCGATTTCCGGCACGTACTCGTCCAATTCTGGCAAAAGCTAACAAACCCGTTCCGAAGATGAGAAGCGCTCCCGCCGAAGGCTCGGGAATTGCCAACAGGACGATGTCCTTGCCCGACGCTGTTCCGGTCGCGTTGACGTTGTACAGGATGGTAAATTGATCCGTGACACCGGGGGTGACGGCGCTGTTGGCGGTGATGGACGAGCCCTGGCTGAATTGACCGAGAATCCCGTTGGAACCCGTGCCGTTGACGATGACGAAAGCCTGGCCGTCGATGTGTTGATAGCTCGCGCCGAGTTGCAGCGAGAGCGTCGCGCCATTGAGCGTGAGCTGGGAGCCGGCGCTTTGCATCAGGAGTTGCGTGGAGTCGGTGTTCGATGCGAGGCCGAGATAGATCCCGAGGGTCGGAGTATTGGTGAGGGTCACGCT
>FTBG01000312.1_pt1 | contig 17013 bp, 12 predicted proteins | sample 1639311 | NCBI WGS metagenome assembly FTBG01 (sample SAMEA3914864, study PRJEB12502) | metagenome | biome: forest; material: soil | place: USA | collected 2012-03-12 | depth 0.3 m | reverse complement strand
GCGTAACCAGCCCGAGATCACCCGGCCCCGCTCCGGCGAGGTAGCAGATTCCCGAGGATGCAGCGGATTTGGCGTGGTCTTTCTTCATGAATACCGCGGAAAGCTACGGCGCTCCCCCGCCGACGCCAAGCGGGATGTGTGGGGAGAGCGCGCGCTTCCCCGCCACTAGCTACTCCGCTCCACCTCGCGGATCACGAAATCCGGAGTTAAGCCGATGTCAATTCCCACCAGATCGTTGGATTTGCCTTTGGTGAGCGGGACTTTTTGGCCGGCGACACTGACGGAGCCGATTTGCTCGGCAATGATGCCGTAGAAATCGCCCGGTGCGAAGCTCCCCATGGCCTGGCCTTTGATGGTGATCGCAGCGATGCTGGCGATGGCCGTGGAATTGCCGCCGAGGATCAGCGACTCGTCGCCCGCGCCGAGGCGGGTGATGTAGCCGTTTCCATCCACCGCGCCCGCGCTCACGCTGGTCGCGATCCAGTCGCCACCGACGCTGATCTTGCCGATCTGCGCGTGGCTATTCACGGGCGAATTGTCCAGGCCGAAGCCCGCGAGCACGAGGGCATCTTCCAAAGAGCCGCCCACCTTGATCCCGGCGATGGCTAGTGATTTCGGGCCAGTGAGCGGGCCTGCGCCGCGGAAGAGAAACGGGTTTTTCTCGCTTGCCCCGATCACGCTGCCTTTGATGACGACCGGGCCGAGCGAGCCATCGGCAATGATGCCGCCGGCAAATAGTGCGTCGCCCCCGCGCGCATCACCACCGATAGTAACCCCGGCAATATTGGCTCCGACGTCGAAGGCCAGGATCAGGCCGCTCTGCTCGCCATCGCCGCAGATCAGGCTTTGGCCGATGGTTACTTTGCCCATGTCGCCGGTGGTATTGATCGATCCGCTCACCAACCCGCTGCCGCCAAGCACACCTCCTTTGATCGTGATATTGCCTGCCTTTGCAAAAATATCCAGGGTCCCGCTGAAATCGCCGCTGCTTCCAAGTAACGAGCCGCCGAGCGTGATTGAAGCAACGTCCCCCGATGCCTGCAGATACCCGCTGTAGCTGCCGGAGCTCCCGGCAATATTCCCGGCGATCTTGACCGGGCCAACCGCACCGGAGACGAAGATGCTGCCGCTACCAGACAGAACGCCGCCGCGCAGCGAACCTCCCACAGTCACGCTAGCGATGGTACCCGTGCCGGCAGCAGCGCCATCGAGAACCCGAAAGCGTGCATCGACGTCCCCTGCGATCTTCACCGGACCCACCGCGCCAATGATATCTGCACGGTGCTCGCTGCCGGTGTCTTCGGTGTGCCCGCCGAATGCGCCAAAGCTACCGAGGGTGAGGCTCTTTATGGCGGGAAGCGCATCGCCCGCACCCGCATCGATCCCGCCGAGATCACCCATGATTTTGACCGCGCCCAGATCCACGCCATGCGCATCGATAAAGCCAACATTCACGCGGCCATCTCCACCCGGCGCGCGTTTTACGGTGAGGCTGATGCTTACACCCGCAGCCTCCTGGCCAAGATTGATCCCGAGCAGCTCTTCGCGCAGCGGGTTACTTGATTTCGTGAGAAAATCGAAATCACCCGGCGGGAGCGGCTTGCTCGTTTTCACGGTGACAAGGTCGCCATCCACATCCGTAAAAGTGCCTCCGGTGGTGAGACTGCCCGCGCCGAGCCCGCTCGGCCCGCCATATACTAGATAAGTCGCGCCGGCATTGCTGTTGGCGCTTTGCGCACCGGCCAGGATATCATCGTAGCCGTCGCCATTCACGTCGCCCCCTCCGGAGATGCTTTGGGGCTGATTGGCGCCGGTGATTCTGAACCCATTGCTGCCGCTGAGCGTGGAAACGTCGAAACTCGCGCCGAAGCCGCCTGTTTTGCCAAAGACGACATAGGTCGCGCCCGTATGGCTATTCCCAGCCGGTGCGTCGATCATGAAATCGCTGATCCCGTCGCCGTTCACATCGCCCCCACCGCTGACGGCCGTCCCAGCGTCGTCCCCGGTGAGCCCCGGGATGGAAAAGCCGTTCGTGCCATTGAGCGCGGAAGGGAGAAAGGAAAGCCCTACAGGACGCCCATGCTCGCCGTAGAATACATACGCCGCGCCAGCACCACCATTTACACCGGGTGCACCGACGAGAATGTCGGCGATCCCGTCGCCATTGATATCCCCCACACCGCTCACGCTGGTGCCGAGAGCGTCGCCCGCACTGGCGCCTTGGAGACGAAAGGCGACGTTGCCTTGGGCCGATATAGCAAAGCCTGGTTGCGGTGTATCCGTAAAGCTGGTTCGTCCGTAGAAAACAGGGGCTCGGCCCGCGCCATTATCGGTGCCGGGCGAGCCGACGATGAAATCCCCGATGCCGTCTCCATTGACGTCTCCCAATCCGCTCACGCTGGAACCAAAGACGCCGTTTGCGTTTGAACCATTGATTACCAAGCCGTCGAGGCCATTGAGCTTTGAGAGATCGAGCACCGCGGGATAGGCGCCCTTGTGCCCGAATATCAAGTAAACCGCTCCCTGAGTCGAAAGGACTCCGGGCGCGCCGAGGAGCAGGTCGGTCGTGCCATCGCCATTGATATCGCCTGCGCCACTCACGCTAGAGCCCAGCCCATCGGCTGCGGAGAGTCCATTCATTTTGAAGCCGTTGCTGCCGTTGAGCCCGGAAAGATTCAACGCAGGCGAAAAGCTTCCGTGATGGCCAAAGATCACATAGGCCGCGCCCGCGCCTGTGTTTGCACTCGGGGCGCCGATGACTAAGTCGGCGATGCCGTCGCCATTGAGGTCGCCCGCGGCGCCGACACTTTGTCCAAACTCATCGCCCGCGTGTTCGCCGGTGATTTTGAAGCCCGTACTGCCGTCGCCATTGTCGATGCTGGACAGATTGATCGACGGACCGATTTGCCCAAACTCGCCGAAGATGACGTACACGGCTCCGGTGGCGCCATTCTCCGTCGCCGCACTGATGGCATAATCGGCTATGCCGTCGCCATTGAAATCGCCGATGATGCTCACGCTAAAACCCGAGGACTGGCCAGTCGCACCGTGATAGACCGCGCTATGCGAGACGCTGAATTCGCTGGCATCCACCGTGCCGGTGACGAAGGCCGGGGCGATGCGCGATTCGAGCGATTCGATGAGGGCTGCTCGGATGGGCCGGATGCGACGGTGAAAGCGATGCCGATCGCACGGGCGATCGCGATGCGTGGGGAGTGGCTTCATGGGCTGGGTGAAAATGGCGGCGGTGGTAATGGACGGTGAAAAGCGAAGGCCAAACCAACCCGCGCCAAGGCCTGATGCGGGAAGCGCGACCCGGCCCGCATCGCGCTTGGGGCCGGAGTACAGCAGAAAGGAGCGCGCGTGTCACTTTACAGAAATGCGAAGGTTTGGGAGTCCGTGACGGTCCAATGCGTGGTGTATCCGCCTTTTCTTTAATCCTACACTTTCCCCTACACCTACACTCGCGCGGAGCGCGACAACGGTCCCGCGGCAGGCCTCTTTCAACCTAATCTTTATCTTTAACTTAATCCTCGGCTGGAAGCCGAACGGAGCCGTGGCCCGGGCATCCTGCTCGCCGAAAAGAAGGAGTACAGCACCCCATGGGCAGGATGCCCATGCCACGCTGACCGCCGCCGCTTTCCTATTTCGCGCTCTTGTCCCGGCGTAGCCTCAGCGAAGCCGGACCCGCGATGATTAAGATAAAGTTAAAGATTAGGTTGAAAGAGGCCTGCCATTCCTCGACTTGCTGCATTTAGCGTCACTGCAAGCGTCTATTTCCCGAACCGTTACTTGTTTCGCCGAAAAAAATAGGGAGCGCACGCGAACGTGCGCTCCCCTTGCGACCCGGACAATTTTTTTACTGCGGGATCAATTTAATATAATCAACGCACAAAGAATAGCCGGTGCTGCTGGCGTTCTTGCCCGTGACGGTGAAGCGAACCCATTTATCGCTGTTCGTCGAAGGCTGCCAGCTTCCGAGATCGAGTTCATCATATTCGGCGGAAGCAGAGTACAAATCCTGCGGAGCGCCCACATTTGCGGGCGAATTATTTCCCGCCTGGCTGATGGCTACCTGGACAATGCCGCGCGTATTTAGCTTTTTCGTGCCGATGCGCACGTCGTATTTGCGTGCAGAGACATTAGGCATGACCAGAGTGACATAATCGCCCGCCGCCGTAGCGTCGAGGATGGAGCCAGCACCGGCGGCCATATTCGCATCGGTAACGTCCCGCCAGGTATCACCGGATGAAGCCTGTTCCGTGAGATTCTCCGCTTCAAACTGCGGCGGGATCACATTGAGCATCACGACGGAATCACTGCAGGCCCAGGATTGCAGCGTGCCGCTGGCCGTAGCGGTATTCCATTGATCCCAGGAAAGATTATCCGAACGGCGCACGCTCCAGGCCGCCGTGGCGTTGGCATACATCCAGTCGTAGTAGTTATCCCAAAGACCGCGATCTTTGGCAAAACGCCCCAGCCAGCGGATAAAGATTCCGTTGAACCCCGACAAGTCACCCGTCGTGCTGTATTGCGGCATGATTCCGTTGGCGTCGCACAAGTTCGTCTGCGTATAGGAAGCGCCCAACTGGGCATCGCTGAGATACTGAGCCGTACCGGTGATGGTGTAGAGGTAGTTAGCCGCGCCAATGAACGTTCCTTCGTTATACGTCAACCCCGTGTAGCTGATGGTGCCGTCCGCATTGATGTGATCGCGCACATTGCCCGTCGTGGTATTGAAAAGCGTAGCGCGTTCCCACGAATAGATACTCTGTGCTTTGGTGAGGTACGTGCTGTCGTTGTACATCGTGTAGATGTAGCACGCCGCGATGATGGCCGGGCCATTGTCACACGCATTCTTGGAGCCCTTGTCGGTGTTCCACCAGATTCCGCCGCCGAGGACGGTGTCGTAGCCGCGCGAATAGACGACGTCAAAATTCGTTTTGGCGAGACTCTTGAAGGTGGTGTTTCCCGTGATTTGATAACCGCGCGAGCAGGCGATCACCGCCCACAAAATATCGTCATTGAATTTGTTGCCCGACCAGTTCGATCCATTCTTCGCGACAAAGCCGTTAATCAGCTCCGTGATCATCGTTTTATAGGTGGAGCTGTTCGACCGATCGTAAGCGTCCTCGAGCATTTCGATTTCTTCGGCGCCGGTCCAGAAGCCCATGCCACCACCAGTCGTGTCGTTAGCATAGGATCCATTGCTTCCGCTCAGCGAAAAGAAGGCACTGTTATATGCATTAGTTAAGGTATCCGCATCCACCGTCGTGGAGGCATGCAGAGGAAGCGCCGCGGCGAGGCTGAGGGCGGAAACAGCGAGGATTCCGCGCAAACTATCATTGAGCTGGCGAACAAGGGAGGTACGCGTGGAAACGCGGAGGCATGAGGGGACGACGGAACGAGAGTCCTGAGGCATAGGAGGAAATAAGAGAGAACGTTTGCTAATTTTGGGGGAACAATGCTCGCTCTTCGGCGCCATCCAGAGGGGTGGCCATTTGCGCCGAGGAATGTGCGATTGACTGTGTCATATTGCCGCCCCTACCTTTTCCAAACAATCGCATGAAGATGTGATAAAGTGGACTTTCGATTAACGGCGATTTGTTTAGATTAAAGTTCATGGCCCCCTCCCCATCCCGCCACCGTGCCGTTGCGCTTGCGCTGGCATTGGCTCTGGGGCCTTGCTTCGCCACATGGGCCGCGCGCGTTCCCTTGAAATCCGTGGAGGCGGACTATCACGCAGGCCCGCCGGGTGCGTTGCTGGAGGTGATCGATGGCCGCGACGCCGGAAAAAATGGCTGGTCCATCGCACCGCACACCGGACGTCCGCAATCCATCGTTTTTCAAACCGCCAGTCCCGTGCATGCGGAGGCCTTCGACATCACCCTCTGTTTTCTTTCGGGAAAGACGGGCGGTTACTTTCACGAGTTCTCACTTTCTTACACCAGCGATCCGACGCCTTCGCTGCACAGCAAATGGAATCCATTGACGCCCGAGCGGGTTTCCTCCGTCGGGCCGGATTTAAAGATCATCGAAGATGGACGGCTCGAGGGCGGCCCCGCACATAGCATGGTCGGCGATGCCATCTTTGAATTGCGCGTGCGCGCTCCCCGCCAGAACGTGACGGGATTTCGCATCGACGTGATTCCGTGCTGGTCGGCCGAAGCCATGCTCTGGCAGGTGGCGTGGAGCAGCGATGGCGATTTTTGTCTCACGGAATTCCGGGTGGAAGCGGTCGAGCCGACCTCCACGAATCTCGCGCTGGGCTGCTCCGTGCGCGCATCTCACGTGCTCTGGGCAAACATTCCGGCTGCGGTGCTGACCGATGGGCTGCCCGGAAGCTATGCTCATCCGGCCCAGCCCGACCTGGGTACGGAGTTCTTTTTCGAAATCGATCTCGGCTCGATTCGGCAAATCGATCACATCACCCTGCGCAGCCGGTCGGATGGGTACGGCATGGATCGAATGTCCCGGCTGCTGCTGCGGCTCTACGACCGCTCACCCGATGCGGGTGGAACGGTTACTTGGGAAGCGCGCGATCGTGCGGATGGTTCGCACCCGCGCGCGGGTGAGAGCGATATCGTGCGCGCCGCCGAAGGAAAAGGAACGTGCCGCGGACAATTCCTGCGCATTTCCAGCGAGAGCGGTGTGGCCCTTTCTCCGCAACTCGCGGAAGTGGAAGTCTATGGCACGCTCACGCCGACCCTGGCCGCGGTGAATGCCGACGGACGCACGCTACCCCGCGGTGCGGCGAGCCAGATTCCCGCCGGCTCCAAGATTGTCTCCTTCCCGCTGGCGATCACCGGGGATGGAGCCGTGGAAGGTCAGCCCGTGCGCTGGCGCTTGCGAGGCTATCACAACGATTGGCAAGTAACACACAATCTGCTGGCCGAAGCGCCGAATCTTCCCTCGGGTGTGTACCACTTCGAAGCGCAGGTCGGGCATTCCGACGGTGAATGGGACACGTCCGTCGCCAGCGTACCGCTCACGGTGCTCACGCCATTTTGGCGAAGGCCCATTTTTTCCTGGTCGGTCGGCTCCGGAATCCTGCTTTTCTCCGCTGCGGGCATCCGCGAAATCACCCGCCGCCGCCACGCCGCCCGAATCGCCGCCCTCGAATACCATTCCGCTCTCGCCACGGAACGAACGCGCATCGCCCGCGATATGCATGATGAAGTGGGCGCGCGTCTCTCCCAGCTCGCCGTGATGCAGGATCTCGTGATCCGCCAGCATTCTTTTTCCCCGGAAGCCCGCCAAAGCCTCGAGCGTGTGGCGGAAACGGCGCGCAGCACCGCCACTGCTTTGGACGAAGTCGTCTGGGCCGTGAATCCGCGGCACGATACGCTGCCCTCCCTTGCGGAATACCTGGGCATCTGCGCCACCAGTTATCTGGGCCCGCTGGAGATTACTTGTGAATTGGATGCGCCGCTGGAATGGTCTTCCGTGCAGATCCACTCCCCGGTGCGCCATCAGCTTGCGCTGGCCTTCAAGGAGGCGCTGCAAAATGTGGTCAAACACGCGGACGCCACGGAGGTGACCATCACCTTGCGCCAGACCGCTTCTGATTTCATTGTGAAGCTCCGCGACAACGGAGTGGGATTTCCCGAGGACCCTGTCCCCTCCGGACGCAATGGGCTCAAAAATATGCACGCACGGCTCGCTTCCGTCGGAGGCATCTGTGAAGTTCGCCGCCTGCCCGAGGGAGGCACTGAAGTAGAAATGCATGTCCCGTTTCCCAAGTAACAGGCACACCGTGAATCCTCTCTTACCCCCATGAATGCCATACGCACTGCATTGATCGAAGACAACGCGCCCTTTGCCCAAACGCTCGAAGAATATCTTCGCCTCAGCGATTCGGGCGTGCGCTGTATTGCTATCTACCCCACGGGAGAGGAAGCGCTCGCCGGCATTCCGAAAAATCCGCCGGATGTCGTGCTCGTGGATGTCAATCTCCCGCGCATGAGCGGCATCGAGTGCGTCGCCCGCCTCAAAGAACTCTGCCCTTCCGTCCTTCCGCTCATCCTAACAATGTATGAGGATACGCCGCTGATCTTCGACGCTCTGAAAGCGGGCGCGTGTGGTTATCTATTAAAACGCACTCCACCTGCCGAGATTGTCGCTTCCATTGAGCAGGTCCAGGCCGGCGGCTCTCCCATGTCGCCACAGATTGCCCGGCACGTGGTTAGTTTCTTTCATCGCCCCTCTTCGTCGGACACGGAACTTTCGGTCCTCACCGAGCGCGAGCGCAGCGTGCTCGAGCTGCTCGCCAAAGGCTTTCTCTATAAGGAAATCGCCAGCCGTCTTGGCCTGAGCATCGATACCGTGCGCACGCATCTCCGCAAAATCTACGACAAACTCCACGTGCACTCCCGCACGGAAGCGGTGTTGCGTTACCTGGAGCAGCCCAAGGGATCGTAGCGATCGATTGATACGCGGTCGCAACCCCGTCAGGGTAGAGCGCGTTACTTTATATCCCGTGGCCGCCCGGGCTTTCTTTGTTACACAGCCTCGTTGAGGCAGGGCGAGTGGCTACCGTTCCTGTTAAAATGCTATAGCATCACTGGAAAGAGGTCTAATTCCCGTCCGTGAAATATGTGAAAAAGCATCATCATCTCCTTATTTCGCGCGTTCACCGTTTCGGTGGCATACCGTCTTTTTCGTATCCTTTCGTGGACATCCGAATTCCGCTCTAACTTAAACCCGTCCACCGACGCACCGAAATTCGATTTCGGAAGTCATGCTGCACATCCTGTGGTCCATTATTCTTGGCTTCATCGCCGGTTTTGTAGCGAAACACCTCATGGGTACTCACATGGGGTTCATCGCTACCACCCTCCTGGGAATCGTTGGGTCAATCGTCGGCGGCCTTATCGCCCGCCTCTTCTCCAAGCCGGCTCCCGGACAAGTCATTCATCCTGCCGGCCTCATCCTCTCGATTGTCGGCGCCATCGTCACCTTGTGGGTGGTCGGGATGTTTATGTGATAAGAGTTGACGGAAGAGAATACTAAACGCTAGCTGCTTAGCTGAAGGCCCGAAGGGCCGTATGGAAATGAACCGGCTGCACAAGCTGCCGGTTTTACGCGCCGACACGCCACGCCCCAGCCGGGGCAGAGGAGGCAGGAAAGTCCTCGCACCCTATCGGGCGAGACCGCGATGGCCTTTGACTGAACACCGTCGTCTTTCACACATCCCTTTGATTCCGCTGCCCCATTTGGGGCGCACGGCGCGTGATACGAATATTCCGACGGCTCGCGCCGCCGGCTAATTTCCGGCGAACCCTTCGGGTCTTATCATTAGCTTCGAACTGTTCCTCCCTGTATCACTTTTCCATTTTATCTTTCTGTACCTTTTCCTCTCATTGGATAGCACGACTCATCATTGACCTGCTTTGAGTATGTTTCCCCTTTCACCCACCCCACTCATCCGCAAGTTAGCGCTCCTTGTTTTCCTCACCGCGGGGAAATTCTCCATTAGCGCTCCTCTACCAACCGATCTGGCCGATTCGTTCCACCCACCCACAAAGTACGAGAATCAATACGGCAATTTCCGTTCTCCGCTCCTTTTCGAAAACGGAACACGCGTCACGTCGCCTGCCGATTGGCGCAAACGCCGAGAAGAAATTCTGCAGCGATGGATGGAGATCATGGGACCTTGGCCTGCCTTGCTGGAGAAGCCCAAAGTGGAAATCCTCGATCAAAAAGAGCGCGACAATCTTATCCAAAAGCGCGTGCGCATCGAGATTGCACCGGGTCAAACCCTCATTGGCTATCTCCTCTTTCCGCCGGGGAAAGGAAAGTTTCCCGCTGTCCTTGTCCCTTACTACGATGCAGAAACCAGTATCGGCCTCGGCAAGGCAGATCACCCATTGCGAGATTTTGCCTATCAACTGGCAAAGCGCGGCTTCGTCACGCTCGCTATCGGCTCTCCCGGCCCGGAACCCCGCACCACGCAATTCTCCGGTGCGAGATGCCAGCCCCTTTCCTATCTTGCCTATGTTGCGGCGAATTGCGCCAACGCCCTTGCTAACTTGCCGGAAGTAAACCCTGCAAAAATCGGTGTGGTCGGTCACTCGTTCGGCGGCAAGTGGGCGATGTTTGCCTCGTGCCTGTCTGAACGATTCGCGTGCGGCGTGTGGTCCGATCCGGGAATTGTTTTCGACGAAGCGCGCGCCAATGTGAATTACTGGGAACCGTGGTACCTGGGTGAACAAGACGGTCCGCCTCGACCAGTGGGCCTGCCGTCCGACACGCACCCGCGCACGGGTGCTTACAAAATCCTCGTGGAGAAAGGAATGGATCTCACGGAATTGCACGCCCTCATGGCTCCCCGCCCCTTCCTCGTCTCGGGCGGCGCTGAGGATCTCCCGGAGCGCTGGCCTGCGCTCAATCACGCTATCGCTGTTAACAAACTCCTCGGCTTTGATCAACGCGTCGCACTGACGAGCCGGAAGGGCCACGCTCCGACTGCCGAATCCAACGAGCAAATCTACCATTTCTTCGAACACTTTCTCCTCGACGGCCAGCCCGCACCGTAATCCATCGCACGCCGTTTCCCTTTCCGATGAAGCCGCCTTCCCCCGTTCAACATCATCTCACGCTTCTCACCGCGCCTTACTTTGAACCGGATGGATTTCCTCTCGCCGTGGTGCGCATGGATTCGCAGGACGCCTGCCCGCTTCATGATCATCTTTTCTGTGAAATCGTGGTGGTGACGAAGGGCGAAGCCACGCACGTCGTCGGACGAAAACGAACTCCGCTGCGGCGTGGCTCTATCCTAGTGATCGACGCCTGCCGATCTCACGCCTTCGAAGCGGTGCAAGACCTGAGTGTCATCAATATCCTATTCATGGCGGACCTTCTTCGCTCGGCGGCCTCGGAACTGGCTACCCTCCCCGGTTACCGCGAACTTTTTGGGGATGCCGAGGCCGAAACGCCAGGGCGCCGGTTTCGTGCAGATTTTCAACTAGGCGAACAAGGCTTGCGCGCTCTGCTCGACCTCGTCGATGCCCTTGACTCGGAATTGCGCCAGCGCCATCCCGGTTTTCGTCTCGCCGCACAAAATCATTTCCTTTCCCTTGTTTTGCTCCTCTCCCGCTTGCGTCAGGCCAGGCCCGATTCTTCCTCGACTTCCGACCGCACCGCGCGGAATCGCGTGCATGAAGCAATCCGCTATTTTCACCGGCACTTTGCCGAGCCAATCGACCTGAAATCATTCCCCCGACGCCTCGGAATGTCGGAGCGAAATTTCCGGCGCGCCTTTCACGAAGCGACGGGATACGCCCCTCTCCAATATCTCGCGCGGCTCCGAGTGCAGGAGGCAGCCATGCAACTTCGGCGTCCCCGCGCATCCGTCACCGCCGTTGCGATGAACGCCGGCTTCGGCGACCTGGGTTTTTTTGGAAGGAAGTTCAAAGAGATCCTGGGAGTCACTCCGCATGTATTTCGCCAGACGGTGATCAGGAAAGGCCCTCTCGAAAAGGAAGTCCGGATGTACCCGTGTCCCTGATGGCTTTTATCTAACGATCTCATTTCCTGGCCGTTTCACCCTACCGGCAGCACAAGAGCCTTTGTTTTATCAGGGAAAAAAAGATTCTGCGCATGGCTGACTTTGGCCGAATCAGCATGGCTCGCCCGCTCGTAATTCGGCAGCATTCGATTCCTCCAGCCTCCGCTGGCGTCATCCCCCAAAAGCAAAGCTAACCAAAACGCAGCATTCTGCACTGCTCGTTGCGACGGCTTTTCCACGGGTCCCCTCCAAGAACTAACCTCCTTTTCCCCATCCGTATGCGTTCCCTCTTCGCCCAATCTTGCTCCCGCCACCTGCCATGCGCTCTCCCGCTGTCAGCGCTTTGCGCGATCCTGCTTCCCTCCGCGCTGTACGCGACCACCACCACCATCACCAGCGGAAGCGTCTATCGCATCTTCGACATGAATAGCGGCCAGGTCATGGAAGTGCCCGGCAGCAGCACCGCGGATCAGGCGCTCATCGTGCAAGCCCCTTCCAATGAAACGAACACGCAGTATTGGAAAGTAGTCTCGGTGGCGAGTGGCGTATGGAAGCTTGTTGACGTCAATAGCGGCAAGGCACTTTCCGTGTTAAATGGTTCCACCGCTGCCGGCACTTCGCTGGATCAGTTCACCGACAATGGTTCCGCTTCGCAAAAATGGACGATCTCGGCAGTCGGCGACGGCTCTTACAAGATCATCAATCAAGTGAGCTCCATGCTCGCGCAGGTCGCGGGCGGATCACAGGCTTCTCACGCCCAGATCAATCAGCAAGTCGATAACGGCACACCCGCGCAACACTGGGCTTTCGAGGAAGTGGCTGCGGGCGGAGCCCTGCCGCGTGTCTATATCGGCGGTGGAGACAATGCGCCGGGAGCCTTTAATGGCTATCTCAACGATCCGACGCACTGGACCTATGTGCGCGCCAATGCGGACGGCTATTATATCAACAACTTTGCCCTGAATACTAACACCGGCGATTCCACCCAGAATAGTCACCTTCAGACGATGGCCGGCTTGTTTACCCATCACAACGTCTTTTACGAGACGGATGCCGCTCGCGAGACCGGTGACAACGATAAGATCAAAATCGACATCCTGCGGCAGTTCTTCAATGTTAGCTACGCTACGATTAACGAAGGATCGCCCGCCGATCGCGTACAGGATCTGATGTGGCGCGAATGGCGGCCGGTGCTGGTGATGGCTGCCCCGTGGGAACTCGGAGGAAATATGAACAATTCCTCCAACGCCACGATCCAATCAGAAATCCAGACGACGTGGGGTTCCACGACGGATGGCCCGAGCGGTTACTTCCGGGATAACACCTCGGGCATGCAGACCGGATGTTATACCACGGTGCAGTACACCAAAAGCCAGGGCAAACTCTCAGAACTCATGATCGCCACCTACACCTCCGGAACGAATAGCGGCACGGCGGCAGCCAATGGCGCGGCCTTTCTCTCCGCGGGACAAACGATGGTGCGCGACTGCGAAAATAACAATGCTTCACCCGATATCTGGGCCATTTCGTACTACGCCGCGCAGCTCCAGGTGTATGCCGTGACGCCGGAGAGCAACTCCGATGGTTCCGCCGGAAAATCGGTCACCGGTCTCGGCTACTGGCTCATCCACCACCTGCGCGACCCACAGCACTATGCGCGGCTCGAGCCTGTGCTTTCACCGGAGATGACCAGCGGTGAAACGCTCGCGTTGCCTTCCGCGGCCAAAACCAGCGCGGATGAACTCCTGGCTTTCGAAAAGGCTACCTCTGTGAAGAAAATGGAAGTGACGGTCGATATCCCGGGCGACGGCTCAGCGACGCAAACGGTAAACTATCAACTGCACAACGACAGCACCTGGCTCGACCTCTGCCCTCTCATCACTGCTAAACTGGATGATTCCGCCAAACATTGGAAGGCCCACTGGACCATGGATGGGCGCGATGTCACCGAGGCGATGAACGCGGGTGGTGTTACTTGCGTTAAAGAGCTGCGCCTCTGGCCTGGCGAAACAAAGGAAATCCAACTCACGCTTTCCAGCGACAATGCGAATCCCAACCCTGTGGACGTCCACGTTTCTTTGATTCCACATCCCGCCGATCCTTCCGTGATCCGCGACCAATCAGTCGTTCGCGTGAAGCCGGTTTCCACCGCCGCACGGTTTGCTGTCGCAAAGTAACACATTGCTGCCTGCTGCGCAGCCCGCGGACAGCCGCCCCTACGTCTCGCCGACCGGCTGGGCGGACTCTTCGGGCGGCACGGCTCGCTTCAAAGAACGCGGCGCGAGCACGGCGCCGATGGCTAGCAACGCCACCAGCGACCCTTGCAGCACCAGCCGGGCACAGGAAGTCTCCAGATGCCACCCAAGATCCAGTTTGGTAAATAGATAGGGAACAAAGTCGAAGAGAAGCGGCAGGAACGTTGCCACGATCAAGGCGATGCCACGCTGGCCATGCCGGCAGAGACGGATGCAGGCCAGCGCTCCGATAATCCACAGCAAACTCCAGCTATTTACGTCCGCCAGTTCATGGCCGAAATAGTCGGCAACAGGAATGATACGCAGCACCGCCTGGGGAATGGTTGAGAGATTAATCGAAGAAAAAACCGACTCAGGGGCCACGTGCAAATGTTGCATCGCTAGCTTCCAGCCTGCGGCGACCAAACCTCCCGGAAAAACCGTCCAAAGGATCGTGCGCCATCGGGCTGGTCCGGCGGCGACGAGCGCCACCACTACCGCGGATAGCCAGAGGAGAATTCCTTCTTGCTTCACCCAGGGCAGCGCCGCGGCGGAAATGGCAGCGAGAAACCACTGCCGTTCGCCAATCCCAGGCATCACCGCACAAACGGTGGCTAGATAGTACACGCCGAGCGGGTAATCCGCGTACCCCTCAATGAGCGTCCCCTGGCTTGAGAGTTCGGGAATGAAAATCGGAGCAAGCCCCACTAATGCACCTGCCCAAAGCCGGCCCGTAATTCGCGCGACACTTCCCCAGAGCAGAAATACCGCGGTGAGATGAAACATGGGGAAGATCACCTTCACCAGGGTCTGGTCATTCTGCCCTGCGCACAAGTAAACCCATAGCTCGACCATGGGTATGCACAACGGATACCCGGGGTGCAGCGACACCCGCGATGGATCGCTAAATAGTGAAGCCGGCAGATGGCCTCCATTGAGAAAAGCAATGTGTGCTTTGAATTCCCAGATCAATAACCCATCCGCCGTGAGCGAATTCCCGAGGATCGCCACGAACATCCAGCAAATCCCGCCAAGTAACGGAAGCACCAGCCACTTCTCCCAAACCGCTCCATTTACCGGAAACCACGCAATGTGAGACGCGCCTCCGCGCCAAGCCAGGAATCCCGAAAAGAGCGCCATCAACACGCCTCCGCCGACCAGACACGCCGCCGGCAACATGATCCCACCGAGCGCGAGATAAACGGTAACAAGCACCGTACCCACAAGCCACGACCAGGCGAGCCACTCGGGCACCGATAGCGCACGTTCACCGCGCCAGGCGCACCGGACCGCGCCGCTGCCGGTCAGCACAATCACTAACAACGCCAGCACTCCGGAAATCCAGTGCATCATCGCGACAAAGAATCCTGCGAGGTGAGCGGGATGATTTCCATCGTTGGCCCGACACGCGTCATCCCTGGGACGGCGGTGGTTACATTCCATCCGCAAAGCACCATGGCTGCGTATTTCCGCTGAAGATCGGCGAACGATTCACCATCCTTGCCCGGAGCTTTTCCACTGATATCGACCGGGCGAGGCCAGGCGAGATAAAGCACCAATTGCTCCGCAAATGCGCTCCGCATTCCTTCCCTCGCAAAGACCTTGATCGGTTTGTCAGGCGGAAGCGCCGCAAGCCCGTTCCGCAGCGCCTCCAGTGCCCCAGGGCTTTGCGCCACAAATCTCACATGCATCTCCAGCGCTGAATCGGGACCTTTAAAAACGCCACGATTCCTGCTGCCCCCCCACCACAATTCAAACGCCCCGGTCACCATCAATGCGATGACCACTGCAACCCAAAACCCCTGCTCCCACTGGCCGCTGAGGCGCAAACGGAACGTCTGAGACGGACCCTGTGACATGATCTCTCAGCGTAGCGCGTGCGTTTTCCGCCGTCGAGGCGCAACGCATACGCCATCCTGCGTACCCGCTTCAAACGAGGCTCTTTTGCATCACCTCCATCGTCTCGCGCTGTCGTTTTTCCACGTACGCACGCGCCTTTACCGCCTTCTCTTTCGCCGCCGCCGGGTCTTTTGCCATGGCTAACACCGCAGGAGGAAGACGCCTGAGATCCTCGTCCTTATCGAAGTCAAACAACCAATCGCCAAGGCCGATATCTTTCCACATGAATCCTTTGCTGGTCTGCTCGGCCCAACGGCAGACCATCGCCGGTATCCCGTTTCCAATGCACATGATCGGGCTGTGCATCTCATTGCCAAACAAACCCGCCGACCGCACATATGTGCTCAGGGCTTCATCCGTAAGCCAGAAGTTTTCCCGCCAAACCACGCGCGTTTTGATTTCCTCCGGCAGCGGATCGTAAAGTAACGTCTTTCCCGCCTCCATCTGGGTCTGATCTTCCGGACAGATCAGCACTTTCATTTTGGTCTCCTTTACCACAGCGATAATCGCCTCGCGCAACGGCGCGTGATCATGCTCCTTCATCTGCTCATTGCGGGCATTGCGCGCTTCGTTATACGTGGCTCCTTTTTTGATTCGCCAGTAAGGAGTTTCGCGGTACCGCGGAATCACGCAGAGAAACTGCCCTTCCTCCAAACCGTTCTTTTTCAGAAAGGCCGCGGCGGTTCCGTCATCGCGCACTCGGGTGGCAAAGGCGCCATCCGGCGCGAATTCCATCACCGGACAAGTAACACCGTGGTCCCGCGCAAATTGAAGCGAAACCGAATCCCGAAAGAAACAAAACTGCGCCCTGCCCAGCAGGGCGATGGATTCCGGCGAAGTGGTGGAAAAAGTAATGCCATATACTCCATAAGGCTTTCCGGTTTCCTGCGCCCATCGTTGCACTTCTTTTGCGCCAACCAGGCTCGGCCCCGACCCATGCAACAGAAAGTCGTATCCCGCTAATTCCTGCGCGGTGGGATTTCGCTCGAAGATTTTCAGTTTCGGAAAATTCCGGAGCAGCATTTCTTTCACACCATCCGCCACGGAACTCGGCCAAAGGCCCAATTCCGCCGAAGGAAAGGCTTCGCTCAGGAGTCGCAGCACTCCGGGCGTATGCGCGATGTCACCGATATTAACCGTCTGCCATGACGAGCGCAGCAGGATGCGCGGCACGGCGCGATTCTGCGCCTGCGCCACAAGGGCATGGCCAATCAAAGCGGCGAGTCCACTCCCGAGAAAGTGGCGGCGCCGCATTGAATCAATCACCGGTGTGCGGATCAGTGTGACCCGTTACTTGACCCAGTTTTCCGCGAGTTCCACCAGCGTGCGCACACCGAACCCGGTCGCGCCGCGCGCGAGATGACCCTGGTC
>FTBG01000244.1_pt1 | contig 17068 bp, 4 predicted proteins | sample 1639311 | NCBI WGS metagenome assembly FTBG01 (sample SAMEA3914864, study PRJEB12502) | metagenome | biome: forest; material: soil | place: USA | collected 2012-03-12 | depth 0.3 m | reverse complement strand
GGCGCTGAAGACAATCGCGGCATCGTCCTTCGAATTCACAGTGTCGGATTTCGCGAGCAAGGCTTCGGTGGCGAAATTTTTCCCCGCGCTCCCGATGACCGGCAACCCGAATGAAGCCCATTTCGATCCGGCAACGGCCGATGGCCCATCGCCGCCGGAGACCGCGAGCAGAGTCTGCGCGCCGGTGGCATCGATGGTCAAAATGACCACGCGCCCGTCCATGAGTGTTACTTTACCCACAAAGGCCCCATCCGCCTGCCATCGCCCATGTCCGGGAGAGCCGGAAGCGGGGCTGAGCACGGTAATCGACTTGATCACTGAACTCGGCAGAGCGGTGACCGCTCCACTCGTGCGCAACAGCACCGTCGCGGTGTGGGCTGCGGTTTGGAGCAAGAGTACAGTGTCGTTTTTACTTGTGACCGGGACAGCTAGTTTGTTGGCATGCGTCAGCTTGACGAGCGCGAGCAGGGCCCCATCGCGCAGTGAAAGACTCGCGATCGATTTGAGCATTTCGCCACCCGTCAACCCGGGCACCGATTGTCCGCCACGCAACGCAAGAGTGAGCGTGCCGTCGAAGGCATTCGTCCAAACCGATTTCGCGGTCGCGGACGTGACCGCACCTTTGCCTTGAAGCGTAGCCACAAAAGCAATCCCGCCGCTCGGTGCGATCAAAGGGTCTTCGAAGCTCTTGAAGGTCGCGCCGCCGATGGTCGGTGCCGCCATATTTTGAAAGGCTGGCAAGAGCGCAGTGCCAGCGCCATCTTCCCAATAAATTCCCGCGAGCTTTGTCTTCCCCGCGGTCATTGAGACCGTCGATACCAGATCACGGAAATCACTCAACGCGGGAACGCCGAAGGATTTGATCACCGCGCCATCTGGCAATCCAGTCGTGGTCGGCGCTACGGTATTCGTCATGCCATGACTAGTAATCACCTCGGGATTCGCCGGCCGGGCGAACGCCACCGTCACCGTCGTGGTGCTTTGCGTCGTATTATGCGCCGCATCGCTCACTACGAAGGTGACCGTCGTCATCCCCAAGGGCAAGACCTCCATGGGCGCAGGTGTTTGCGTAATATTCGTCACACCGACTGCATCACTTGTGACAAGTAACGCGCGAAAATCGGGACACGGCGCAGTGCCGACCGGCCCGGCGATCAAGTGCTGTGGAGCGAGCGGCGTGACTGAAGGCGGGGTGGTATCACGCACCGTGACCATAAAGCTGGCGGTGCTTTGGTTGCCAGCGGGATCCGTGGCCGTGATGTTCACCGGGGTGTCGCCAAGCGGAAAAGTGCTCCCGCTCACCGGGTCGCTCACAATTTGCACCGGCTCGTGAAGATCGCTGGCCGTCGGCGTAAAGGTGACGGGCGCGCCGTTCGGACTCGTGGCTTCGACGACCTGATCGGACGGCGCGGTGAGCAAAGGCGCGACCGTATCAACAATCACACCGGTCTGGCTCGCCGAGGAGGCCGGGTTGCCGAGACTATCTTTATAGCTAATGGTGACCGTATAGAAACCGTCCGGAATGGCCGTTCCCCCGGTAATTCCAATGACCTTTGCGGAGAGCGGCGACGAGGGATTGAAAGAGATATCGTGCGTCGTGGCGGTGAGTTGTGATGCAGCCAGCGTCAAAACATAGTTATGTCCGGCATCGCTAAAGGCCACGGTCAAGGTGTTGGCCAGCGCGGCCTCCGGCAAAGTAAAGATCACTTCGACCGGGCTGCGAACCTGAGCGCCGGTTGCCGGCGTGAGCAGTGTCGGCGTTGCCGTCACTGTATCGATGGTCACGCTGGTTGCGTCGGTCGTCGCCGAAGCAGTGAGGCCCGCATTCCCCGCTACATCCTTGAAGGCAACAGACAACGCGGTCACGCCCTGCGGCGAATTCGCAGCCACGGTCAGCGACGCCGTCCAGTGATTGCCGGTGGGATTAAGCGCCGTGACTGATTGGCCGGCAAGCGTCACCGTCGGCGTCACCAACGTTTCGCTCGCTGTAAACGATAGCGTGATCACATCGCCGACGGTCGCGAAAGCGCTGCTGGCATTCGTGGAGGAAATGCTCACCGCAGATAGTGCCGGCGCGGTTCGGTCAACCGTTACGCTGCTGCCATCGGTGGTTGCCGCGACACCTGCCCCAGCATTCCCAGCCAGATCCGAATAGGTAATAGAGAAAGGCACAGCGCCTTCCGCACTGGATGAAGTAACATTGATCGAAGCGGTCCACGCATTGCCCGAACTATTGCTCGCCGTCACGCTCAGCCCGCCAAGCGTCACCGTCGGCGCCTGGATCATTTCCGAGGCGGTGAAGGTAAGCGTGACGCTATCACCCGTTTTCGCAAAGAGCGGATTCGCATTGTTTGACACCAGCTTCACGCTGCTGAGCGTCGGAGGCGTGCGATCGACCGTGACGCCGCTTCCATCGCTCGTCGCCGCAACCGCGTCGCCTGCATTGCCCGCCAAATCGCTGAAGTTCACGGCGAGCGCGGCGCTCCCCTGCGCGGTGTCAGTGGCCACGGTCAAGGATGCCTTCCATTGATTGCCGCTGACGTTCGTTGCGACCACGGCCTGGCTCGCGAGAGTCACACTGGGCGCCTGGATCGCTTCACTGGCGATAAAGGTGAGGGTAATCGTATCGCCGAGTTTCGCGTAACTAGCATTGGTGTTATTCGAAACGAGATGAACGACCGTTAAAGTCGGCGCCACCCGATCGACGGTGACGCTGCTGCCGTCGGTCGTTGACGTCACGGCGGTTCCCGCGTTTCCCGCAAGATCGCTGAACCCAATATTGACGGAGATGGCGCCTTGATTGGTTCCGCCCGAAATCGCCAGAGACGCCGTCCAGAGATTGCCGCTCGTGTTTACCGCCGTCACCGTCTGGCCGGCCATGGTCACCGTCGGCGTCTGGATCGCTTCGCTGGCGGTAAAGTGCAAAGTAACAGTGTCGCCCACCTTGGCGTAAAGGGAGTTGGCGTTGCTGGAGGTCAATTGCACGGGCGTGAGCGTCGGAATCGTGTGATCGATCGTCACGCTGCTCGAATCGCTCGTCGTCGTAACATTGAGTCCGGCGTTGCCTGCGAGATCACTAAATGAAATGGAAATCGCCGCCGGTCCCTGTGCGGTGGCCGAGGAGACCGTGATCGCGGCCGACCAGTTGTTGCCGCCGACGTTGGAGACGGTCGCGGCCACGCCGGCGATGGAGGCCGACGGGGTTTGAATCGGCTCGCTCGAAGTAAAGGTCAGCGTGACCGTATCGCCCGTTTTGGCAAAGAGATGATTCCCGTTACTTGAATCCAGATGCGTGACCGTCAGCGTCGGCGGCTGCCGATCGATGGTTACGCTACTGCCATCCGTAACCGATGAGACGCCCGTGCCAGCGTTCCCCGCAAGGTCATTGAAGCCGATGGCAAACGTCACGACGCCCTGGGTGGAAGTCGCGCTCACGAGCACAGATGCAGACCAATGGTTTCCGCCGATGTTACTTGCCGTGACTGCTTGGCCCGCCAGTGTCACGGAAGGCGTTTGCAAAGCTTCGCTGCCCGTGAAATCCACCGTGACAGTATCGCCGGTCTTGGCCAGGGAAGCATCGTTATTGTTCGAGGCTATGTGCACGGAAGTGAGCTGTGGCGCCGTATGATCCACCGTGACGCCGCTCGCGTTTGTCGTGCTCGTGACGATGACTCCGGCATTTCCGGCAAGGTCGGCAAATGCGATGGAAATGGCGGCAACACCCTCCGTCGTCGTGGAATTGACCGTCACCGACGCCGTCCAGGCATTCCCGCTCGGATTCGCAACCGTCGCCGCCTTGCCCGCAATGCTCACCGTCGGTGTCTGAATCGCCTCACCCGACGTGAAAGCGAGCGTCACGACATCACCGCTTTTCGCAAGAGAGGTGTTAGCATTGTTGGACGCGATTTGCACCGGGCTCAACGTCGGCGGCGTTGAATCGATGGTCACCGGATTCGGATCAGATGTGCTCGTCACCGTCGTCCCGGCATTGCCGGCCAGATCCTTGAAAGCAATGGAGACGCTCACCGCACCCTGGGTATCATTGGCTGCAACCGTCACCGTCGCCGTCCAACTATTTCCGCTGGGGTTCGCCACCGACGCGGCCCGGCCCGCCAGCGTCACAGAAGGCGTTTGCAGCGCTTCGGACCCCGTGAAACTGAGCGTGAGAACATCGCCGGCCTTGGCAAACAAGGCGTTACTGTTACTTGAAGTTAAATGGACAGCGCTCAGCGTGGGAGCGGTTTTATCGACCGTGACGCCGCTCGCATCCGTCGTCGCGGTCACGGCAGTTCCCGCGTTTCCGGCCTGATCACTAAACGCGACGGAAATGCTCACCGCACCTGCCGCGGTTCCCGCGCCGACGGTCGTCGAGGCCGACCAATTGTTGCCGCTCGTGTTCGTCGCCGTCGCGGCCTGGCCCGCGATGCTAACGGTCGGCGTCTGCAAGCCGATCGACGCCGCGAAGGTCAGCGTGATCGTATCACTTAACTTCGCGTAGGCAGAATTGGCGTTGTTCGATGCGAGGTGCACACTCGAGAGCGTTGGCGTGGTGCGTTCGACCGTCACGCTGCTGCTGTCCGTCGTCGCGCTCACGGCTGTGCCGGCATTTCCACTCGCGTCGCTAAAGCTAATCGAAAAGCTCGCTAACCCTTGAGTGGTCGTGCCCGTGACCATCGCCGAAGCGCTCCAGTTATTCCCGCTGGTATTCGTCGGCGACACTGCCGCGCCAAAGATCGTCACCGTCGGCGTCTGCAGCGTCTCGCTCCCAGTGAATGTTAAAGTAACGGTGTTGCCCGTCTTCGCAAAAGAGGTGTTCGAATTGTTCGAAGCCAGATGCACCGCGGTGAGCGTAGGCGCGACCGTATCCACCGTGACGCCGCTTGCATCCGTCGTCGCGGTCACCGTGGTTCCGGCGTTGCCGGTCGAGTCACTATAGTTCACGGAGATGGCGGCCGCACCTTGCGTCGTCCCGCTCGTCACCGTGGTCACCGCCGACCAATTGTTTCCGCTCACATTGGTCACCGAGGCAGATTGACCGGCCAGACTCACCGTCGGCGTTTGCAACGTTTCGCTTCCCGTGAAGGTGAGCGTGAGAGTATTGCCGGATTTCGCGAGCGACGTATTCGCATTATTCGAAACAAGATGCACGGCGCTGAGCGTCGGCGCTGTTCGGTCGATCTTGACGGAAGTTCCGTCGGTCGTGGTCGTGACCGCCGTTCCGGCCACGCCGTTCGTGTCCGAATAGCTTGCGGAAAAGCTCACCGTTCCTATCGGATCGGTGCTGTTGACCGTAATCGTCGCCGACCAGCTCGCGCCGCTGCCTGTCACCGTCGCGGAACGCCCGGCGATAGTCACCGTCGGTGTTTGAATCGTCTCGCTCGCGGTGAGCGCGAGGGTGATCACATCCCCGACTTTCGCGAGCTGATTGTTCGCGTTATTCGAGGTCAGGCTCCGCCCGGTCATTGTGGGGATGACCGTAAACGTGGAGTGCGATCCGCTCCCGAGAGAGCCGACCACCGTAACCGCGCCGGTCGCCGCAGCCGCGGGAACCGTCGCGGTGATCTGTGTGGCGGAGTTCACCGTGAAAGTCGTGGCCGAGGCTCCGCCGAATTGCACCGCGCTCGCACCTGTAAAATTCGTGCCAGTGATCACGACCGATGTGCCGATCACGCCGGTCGTGGGGTTGAAGGAAGTCACCGCGGGATCCTGGGCCACCAGCGTCGGAGAAAGCACACTCATGTTGGGCGTGCCGATGCCCGTTACTTGATCATAACCGGTCCCCGCGGAATAGTTGCCATTGCTCCCCGAGGTGATGTCGTGGAAGTTACTTGTTCCGCTCAGCGGATAGAGCCGCGAGTTGAGAAAGCCGAGCGGCGTTTTCCCCAGATTCGCCCGGGCCTGATTCATGAGCGCGCAAAAGCCCGCCCACGTCGGCGCGCTCCAGCTCGTGCCGGAGACATTGTAAGCAATGCCTTGGAAATAGAGATAACCCGGCGTCGAATCCGAGGCCACCAGGCTCACGTCCGGCACGCAGCGCGTCGTCCCGGAAGGAACGCCTGTCCCTGTCTGCCAGCTCGGCCGGCTGAAAACCTGGCTGACGCCGCCACCACTGCCCGTCCACCCGGTCTCCGAGGAAATGGCGCCGGTGCTGGTGTTGAGGGTGAGATTGGTCCCGCCCACGGCAGTCACGCTGGGATCGGACGACTCATATTCCACCTGCAACGGCCCGGGGCTGCTCGCCGCGTTATGGCCCGTCTTGTCCGGATTCGAGCCGGCATCGCCAGAGGAAACGAAGACTGAGACTTTTTTGCTGGCGAGCGTGGCAAAGTATTGCGACTCCGTGGTGAATTCGCTGGTGCCAATGAGATAGGTTTCGCCCAGGCCAAGGCTCATCGAGAGCTGATGGATCGCCGGCTGGGTGGGCAGATCGCTGATGAGTTGGGAAAGAGCTTTGTCGATCGAAGCAAACGTCAAAGCCGCCGTGCAATAAATGCGCACCGTGGCGCTGGGCGCGATTCCCCCCGCCCACTCCACGTCGAGCGTTGCCTCGGCCTCTGTATCTGTCGGAAGACTTCCATTCACCGCCACCTGCTCGACTCGGGCGGTGGTTTGGGAGACGCTATTGGTGGTCCAGAAAGTCGTGAGGTCGCTGCTCAGCGGCACGGAATCGATGATGATCGCGATTTTTTCGCCGGAGCCCGTCAGCCCGAGGCCGCTCGCGCCGTACGCTCCCGTGATTTCATGCACGAGGTAAGGTGGAGCGTTGGCATTGGTCGGGGAAGGCTCGAGCACGGCGCTGTGCTTGATGAGATGCGAGTGCGGCCGGAGGAAGGGATGGAGGCCATTGATGCCGAGCACGGGTCCTGCAATGCCCTGGGGAAGACTCGGATTGGTCCGGGCTGCCCGGTAATCCGTTCCGCCCACGGTCACTTTCACCATGTCGAGTTGGAAGCTGCGCTGCAATTGCGCGACCGTGCCCTGCACGAAAATGGCCAGCCGATTGGGGTCTTCCCGGGTGATTTCGAAGCCTTCGCTCAGGAGCCAGCTCCGAGTCGCCGCAAAATCCTCAGGCAGAGGGAGATAGTTTTGAGCGAGATCGCCGTCGGAAATGCCCTCACCGCGCCAGAGACGCGCCTGCAAACCCACGAAATCGCGCATGCGCAAAGGAACCTCCACCTCCATCTTTTCCGCCAGATCGGTCGTCGTCAGAGCCCGGGCCGTCGCCGCCACCGCCGGAGGCAGGGCACCGCCGCTGTTCCGCAGCATCACCCGTGAAGCATCCGCCGCCATGGCCGAAACGGCCATCGCCAGAAGACAGAGGATGGGCAGGCACCTCCGCAGGAACAGGGAAAAAAGTGGATTCAAGCTGGGTCAATTCGCACCCCGAGCGGGCCTTTTGCCCGCAGGGTGGACCCGTTCGCTTTAGCAGCTTGCGTTCCCTGCCCCGAAAAGCGGCTATCTACCTTGGTAGAAGACGGCCGTCCTTCCCCAAATACCATTTTGCCCCTGGATCTTAAGTTCCGGAGAATCGGCAAGGCGAGCGGTTTGCAGCAACGACCTCAGCAAAGCCGACGTGCAAAAAAACGTACCCTCTTAGGTGATTTTCGTAAGTAGTTTTGGCCACTTCGGCTTCAAAGGAGAAAAAGGGGGTAATCAACAATCTTGACGGGCCTGCCGCAAAGCTTACATCGCCGCGTTCGGGTTGCGTTCTGGACGCGGATCTGGCGCATTGCCCGGCTCGAATTGCCGAAAGCTACATTTGCGAGGAACCTGCGGAAGCACACGTCGGCTTCGGAACCCCCTGATTCGCAGGCTGCCTGCAAAGGCAGCGCGACAAAGCCAGCCAAGAACTCCGTCGTTTGAATCACCTGTCAAGATTGTTAACGGACCACACTATCTAATCTTGCACTACTTGCGTGCGATACCGCACCCAAGTGTGCTCTTCAGCACGGCAGTAATTTAACGGTTGTCGCGCGAACAGCCCCCGCGCTCCTTCATAGTGAAACGCACCACGCTTCATAAATATAACCGTCCACTTGGATAAAGTGACAACGTTTATGGATAGTTACGCAACTAAGCTACAAATGACGGTGAATTTCGCAGTCGCATAAAAAAATATAGTTATATCGCGCGAAAAGAAAAATCCGTGAGACAGTCGCACACATCGTGCCGGTAAGCCGCCGCCTCAGCACATTTTAAAACACCTCTTTATGAAACATCGCTTACCCACGTCAGCCACTCTGCTCAGTGCGCTTCTTCTTCTCAGCATCAATGTGGAGACGATTCGCGCGGAGGGTGCAGGAATGGGCAAAATTGCTTTCTCTTCAAAGCGCAGCGACTTCAATTTCGAGATTTACTTGATGAACGCGGACGGAACAGGGGTTCAGCGGTTGACGTACGATCCCGCGGATGATTTCGATCCCGCGATCAGTCCAGATGGTTCGAGGATCGCTTTTGCCTCGCACCGGGGGTTCATTAACAATGGCTATCTCAGTCCGGCAGGACTCGCTGAGATCTACGTGGTGAACGCCGACGGAAGCGGATTGGTGCAATTGACCTCCCGCCAAGTAATTACGCGCCACCCGGTCTGGAGTCCGGATGGGACAAAGATCGCCTTTGTGTCGGAGCGCGCCGCCGGCGATGCCGGCTCTGACATTTATATCACCAATGCCGACGGCTCGCAGCCTCGCCTCTTAGTGGGCGCCGACCAGAATGTGATCCGCTGGTTCGCGACGCCGCAAGGAGACAAAATAGAGTACTACCGCCCAAACGATGGCTCGCCTAATCTATCGTACGCTCGCTCCATTAATCCCGACGGCACAAACGAGCAACTGCTGCAGGACGGTTTCCGGATTTATTCCTCCGATGGAGCAAAGTACGCGACAAGATCCAGCCTTTATGCGCTGAGCGTTTATAACTCCTCTGACGACACTCTTATATCGACGACCTCCGTCCCGTATCTTCCGGGTGTGCCATGCTTTTCTGCGGACAACCAAAAGATTTTTTTCTCCGCCGAAATCGTTTATCGGGACGATGCCGACAACATCGATGTGACGGCTCCTCAGCATTTGTTCAGCATTAACGTCTCAGGCGGCGGGCTATCAGAGATGACTCGCAACAGCGGGGATGATGCGGACCCTTCAGCGGGCCCGGGGCCGACCGTGTCCGTGCCGGAGGGCCCGAAGGGTTCTGGCCGGTTTGTCTTCGCCTTTGGCCAGTCTATTTACACGATGTATTCCACCGGATGGGGAGTCATTAGCTTGAAACCGGCCAAGCCGGGCGGCGGATCCCTCACTAATCTGGAAAATCCCGTCTGGAATGCAACGGGCGATCGGATTGCGATGGACGATGGAAAGGCCGTTTACACCATGGCGGCCGATGGCAGCGATCTGCGGCAGGTTACGGGCACACCGGCGGACAATAGCGCGATCTCAGCGACTGCGCCCGCCTTTAGCCCGGATGGACAATACCTAGCCTACACCTATTACAATGGCCAGCCGTATTACTATCAAGACAAGGTCCATATAGCGAAGCTGGATGGTACATTCGACATGGAGGCGATTAACGATCTCTCGGACAATCCAGCGTGGTCACCGGTAGCCGGCTCGGGACAGAGTTCGCAGTTGGCCTATTTCTTTGTGGGACCTTATTTGGAAACGAGCGTCCGTCTGCTAACGGTGCAAGACGGGGTAGCCTCTCCGGCTGGCACCGTCATCACGAATGGGGGAAACGATAACGGCACTGTTAGCTACAGCGCCGGGGTTTGGAATGCCAATGGGACCCGCATCTTTACCATCCGCCACACCCAAACGGGATCCAATGCCTTTGATACCGACCTTCTTTCCGTAGATCCATCGAATTCTGTAGTAACGGTGCTGACCCACAATGCCGCCAATCTGGCTGCCGGTGATTTCGTCAGTGCGAGTCCGGATGGCGCCTCGCTGGCCCTGAGCCACGTATCCACCGGGATTTTCGTTTTGGATCTGCCCGGCTCGGCGCTGCGCTTGGTGTCTCCTACGGACTTAGGCAATCTCTCGCATGCCTCCTGGGGAAGTAACACCGCAACCCCGCCCGCAGATCCAGAGCCTCCAACGGTGACGGTGGCCACCCATCCCAATCAGGAGACCATCACTCAATTAAGTATCTCGGGGACCGCGGTCGACTCCGGCGGCTCGAACGCGGCCTCTGTTACTTTCAAATTGCAGCGCCTCGCCGATCAAAAGTATTGGAGTCCCGCGATCTCCGATCCCTCTCAGCGGTGGGGCGCTACCCCCGCGCCATTGGGCACGGCCCTGCCTGGCTCGGTGGGTCTGCCGGGAGATACCTATGTCTGGACAGCGGCGCCTGGAACGTTGCCGCCGCGCGCGCAATTTCTCTCCGGCAGCTATCGAGTCACGGCCCGCGCTATCGACAACGCGGGCAACGTCGGGCCCGAGGTCTCGCAGAATTTTACGATTTACACGCCGGGACACCTGGAATTCTCGCGTCCGGATTTCACGGTGCGGGAGGCCGGCGGGGCGATGGAGCCCGAAGCGATTGCGATCCGCCGAATCGGCGGAACGGATGGGACGATCTCCGCCGATATAACGAACAGTTTCTATTGCCCGCTGAACGCCGCCGCCGATCAGAATTATGGCGCACTTCCGACTTCCATTACTTTTGGCCCCGGCGAGACCGAGAAGACGCTGACCATCCCCATTGTGAACGATTCCGTGCATGAAGGAACGGAGTTTCTTTCGTTCAATCTCACGAGCGACACCGGGGAACCGCCGGATGGAGGTGCAGCACAGACATCGATGACACTGACCCTCCTCGATGACGAAGAGGAGGCACTCAGCGGGCAATTTGCCTTTGGCCAAACGGCGTACGATTTGCCGGACGATGGCAGCACGGTGACGATCACCATCACGCGCTCCGGTGGAAAAGCGGGCAGCCTCTACGCCTCGACCGAACTCGACTATGCGAATATCGGAAAGATTTATACGGTGCTCGATGCCACGACTAGCTTCAGTTTTCCCGATGGCGATTCCACGACGCAATCGTTCCATGTAAAAGCAGCGCCCGGCGCCACAGTCGGACAATCAGTGCTTTTGGGTTTGAGTGTTTCCCAGACGGAAGTGGCCTTCGCAACTCTCACCGTCACACATGCGGGAGCTGGCGGCTCAGCAGGGCTCTTTCAATTCAGCAGCGCCAGTGCATCAGGGACCGAAGGAGACGCTGCGATCACACTCACGGTGAACCGCAGCGGGGGAAGTTCTGGAGCGGTGAACGTGCCCTATGCCCGGAGTGGCACGGCGATTTCCGGCTCCGATTACACGGTGGATGTGGCTTCGCCGCTTCATTTTGCCGCCGGCGAGACATCTAAACAGCTCCACGTCACGTTGCTCACCGACGTTATATCTGAGGCCGACGAGACGGCGATCTTCACCTTGGGCGCTCCGAGCAATGGCGGAACCGCCGGTGCAATTTCAGTAGAGACGGTGACGATTCAAAATGGCGCTGCGCCTTCGAATACGCTGACGGTGGCGGTGAGTGGCCCGGCGAATTCGGGCACAGTTCCGGCAGGATTCCTGGGCGCGAGCGCGAGAGTGATCGGGAAGAAATACACGGTGGCGGCGACGGCGAAGCCCGGCTACCTCTTTGCGGGCTGGACGGGCCCCGGACTGAACTCGGGCAACCCGAAGCTAACCTTTACGATGGTGGCGAATCTCGCGCTGACCGCTCACTTCGTCGCGAATCCATTCCTGGCCACGGCCGGAGAGTATCTAGGTTTGTCTGCGGCGACAGCTCCCGAAGTCGATCCAGCTCTAGTGGACCTCACGCTCACATCGGTGGGGGGCTTCAGTGGAAATATTTCGTACCCTCTTGCAGTGCGTGAGGTGCTGGCTGCAGGTCTTAATAAGAAGCTCCCCATCAAGGGCGTCTTTGACGTGACAGGGCACTATGTGCGCTCCGGGGCCATCGGCCCGGTAAGTTTCTCGCTCGACTTGCAGCATAACCCGGCGAACGGAGGCTCCATTTCCGGCTCGTTCATTCTGGGTTCTACCACTTTTCAAGTAACTGCCAAACGGGCTGCTTATTCGAAAAAGAACCCAACTAGCGTTGCCGGAGCTTATACTCTGGCACTCTCCCCGGAAGCGGGCAATGACGCTGCGCCAAAGGGCCACGGCTTTGCGCGCGTGGCCATCGGCACTTCCGGGAAGGTTCATCTGATAGGCTTGCTGAGCGATGGCAACCCGGTCTCGGCCGCGGGTCCGCTCACAGGAGTGGCTGATTTCGCGGTCTTCCTCCCTCTCTATAAAAAGGCCGCCGGACAGTTGACTGGCAACATGGTGATCGCTCCCGATCAGGTGCTGGCGGATTCCGACATCCAGGCGACTCTAGTCTGGATACGCCCTGCTTCGCCGAACGATGGCAAGATCCATAGCTATCCGAACGGTTTTTTCACGCAGCTCACCGCGCTGGCATCCGTCTATCATGTGCCTGCGGCGGGGCTAAACGTCTTTGGCGCCACGCTCTCGGCGGAGCAATTCGCCACACTGAGTCCGGCTCCTTCGAGCGTGGAAGTCGTCCATGCAGTGAATGTGAATGCCAAGAGCCAGATCGCTTTTGCAGGAGTGGACAAGATCACCGGCGGCTTCGCCGAAAAGACCGGAATATTGCGGGGAAGCTATTCCGCGTCCGGCCATGTCTATGTAGCAAATAGCATCGTCTTGCAAAAGCAAGGCCAGGGCTTTGGCTACTATTTGGAAAACGGCGGGAGCGGGAATCTGTCGCTGCATCCGTAGCACACGCATAGCACGGTACCGCAACGACCTCGCTTCCTACGGGCCGCACTTCCGTCCCCCGAACGGCTCCAGGGAAAAATCTTACAGCTCAACGCCAGCTGCGGAACTTGGGCTAGGAGTGCACTCCAGGTTCTTTAATCTCACATCGCTCCGGCCACCGCGACGGCTGAATAGCTGCCTTACCTAGCATCGCACCATACAGACCATGCTAAATCACCCGCCGCGCCGCCGCCACAGCCCGAGTGCACTGCTAGCGGCGACGGCCAATAGCATTCCGGAAGACGGCTCAGGCACAGACGAGCCGGACAAAGCAAAATCGTAGTTGCCGTGAAGCGGGGAGCCGAAAAATAATACATCCGAATAGGTTGCGCCGCCATTCGTGCTGTTTTTGAGCGCTGTCGACGGAACGGTGGTAAAGACACTTCCCGCGTCGGTATTTTCGGAGGTGTTACCCGCCCACTGGGGAGCGCTCCCGATACCGATTGCCTCGTTCATCTGGAGCACCTGCCAGTAGGTGTGATTCGCCAGCAAAGTGATCCCGGCAAAACTCGTCGACGCATCCGAATAGGAGGTAAAGCCAGCAGCAATGGAGAAATTAAACGAACCGATGAGCGAACCCGGAACGCCAGCGTTATCATCGAAAATACTCGCCGTGAAGGTGTGCGCGATGTTGTCGCCGTTTCCCATTTTGAACGTCGCCCCGGTGACCATCCACGCCGAAGACGCATCCGTCGTGAAATCAGTGGCGTAGGCGTAGCTCGTGTTGAGAAAATTTCCCACGATGCCAGTGCCCTGGCCGAGATTACTAATGAGGGTGGCCGCACTGGCGGAAAGAGCGCTGAGACCGAACAAGCCTATACCACAGAAGAGGGTGAGCTTTTTCATAAACGGAAGCGGGATTTCCTCGATAAATGGGCGGTTATCGTGGAAGGGGTTGAACGTGACGCTGTCAGCTTGATAAACAAAATGCAAGCAAAAGCGCACAATCGAGAAGCCACCCTGAGAGCCCTTCAGGTATTTCGGAGGTGCCCGGGTTCACCAGAAAACCAACTTCGAACCCCATCATTCCGAGGATTCACAAACCACACCCGCTCCCATCCCCTCAAAAAAAGCACGCCGGCCGCCCACCCCGAGCAGCCGGCGCTTAGATTTGGTAATCGAGTGATTACGATGCGGATTCGCCACTCGACAGCGGGCCGGATGTATCGAAATTTCGGGGCTGTTCAATTTCCCTTTCCCTCGCCACTCTCCCCGCCTTTTCCATGAAGATCATCGCGGTTTCGAACCAAAAAGGGGGCGTCGGCAAAACGACGACCTCGGTCAATCTCGGCGCTGCCCTGGCGGCGAAGGGAAAGCGCGTTTTGCTGGTGGACCTCGATCCGCAAGCCAATGCCACGAGCGCGCTCGGGCACGACCCCATCGAGGATCACAGCATCTACCTGCCGCTGCTCGGTGCCGCTCCGGTGTCGGAGATGATCATCCCCACGCGACGGGAGAATTTGTGGCTCATCGCGGGCGATCTGAACCTGGCAGGCGCTGAAGTGGAGGTAGCGCGCACGGACGAGCACATGACCAAGCTGCGCTCCGCCTTTGAGCCGCTGCGCAAAGAGGCGCCATTTGATTTCGTCCTGCTCGATTGCCCGCCGTCTCTCGGCATTTTGATGACCAACGCCCTCGCCGCGGCGGATGAACTGCTGGTGCCCATCCAGTGTGAGTATTTCGCGCTGGAGGGTTTGTCGAAGATCGACGCCATTGTCGGCCAAATCCGGGATTGCGGAGCGAATCCTAAACTCAAGATCGGCGGGATTCTCATGACGATGTTTATGCGGAACAACCTGGCCCAGCAGGTGGTGGCCGAAGTGCAGGAGCATTTTGGCGATATCGTCTGGAAAGTGATCGTCCCGCGCACCGTGCGCCTCGGCGAAGCCCCCAGCCATGGCAAGACCATCCTGGAGTATGAACCGAATGGCCTGGGCGCGACGGCTTACAAGGCGCTGGCGGAGGAGTTTCTCGTGCGGTATCGGAAGAAATAGGGGCGGCACATGTCGCTCCCTCAATCTGGTTTCTGTTTGTCACCGCGATACAGGGAACCACGGATGGCTCGGCTGGGCACGGATGAAGATCGAAAATCGATTCCGACGTTACAGTGCATTAACACTAGCAAACATCGTGTATGAAACATAGCGATCTCACACATGAGATCATTGGGGCAGCCATGGCAGTATTAAATGAATTGAAACCCGGTCTCGACGAAAAGCTATACGAGAATGCGTTAATTTTAGAATTAACGTCGCGCGGCCACCGTGTCGATCAGCAGCGAGAATTTCCAGTTTACTATCGCGAACATTTCATCGGAAAGCTTATTCCAGATCTCCTTGTCGACGGAATTGTAATTGCAGATCCAAAAGTCGTGACTGCATTTAACGATAGTCATACGGCCCAAATGTTGGGATATCTGAATATCACTGGACTCGAAGTAGCGCTTCTATTGAATTTCAAAGAATCAAAACTTGCCTGGAAGCGGATCATTGCAAATCGACGCCCGACCGAACAGATTTCGGATTTCCTTAATTGCCCTGACGACAGCCATCCTTGAAATCCGAGTGATCCGCGGTCCAATTCTTCGCCTCTTTGATTTCACGGCGAGTTCACTCCGCAATCCGATCCAGCGCGGCAAAGATGCTATCGAAGCGGCCTTTGGCGGAAACTTGTGGCACGGGCGCATTCAGGATCTCACCCACGTGGCGTATCTCGACGAATTCAGCAGGCAATTCCTTGATAAAGGAGCTGGGCGTGCAGGGAGAAGCGCTGCCGTACTTGATGCGCGAACCACACCAGGTGAGCGCCAGCGTGCGCATGGCGCGGGTGATGCCCACATAAAGTAACCGGCGCTCCTCATCGACGGTGCCTTCCAGTTTGGAGCGATCGTGCGGAAGCACCCCTTCTTCCAGGCCGATGAGATAGACATGCGGAAATTCCAGCCCTTTCGCCGCATGCAGCGTAATGAGCGTAACCCCCTGCCCTTTCATCTCATCACCTTCCTCTTCCTTTTCCTGGCGCAACATCATTTCGTCGAGAAAACCGCGCAATCCTTCCGTGGAGCGCTTGGAGTGTTCCTCGATGGATTCCATCATCTCGCGGACATTGCTTTCGCGCTTGATGGCGTCGTCTTCCGTTTTGCACGAGCGACGGAGGTCTTCCATATAACCAACCTCTTTGATCAATTCGCGAATAATCTCTGCCGCATTCGACAGCGGTTCGTGTAGGCGTGTCTCATAACGATCAAGTAACTCGACAAATGCCGACACGCTCGCCGCGGCGCGCGACGTGAGTTCATCGCGCAGCGCGGGATGCTTCAGCCCCTCATAGACACTGCATTTATACGTCGTGCTCAGCGCCGTCGCCCGCTCGACGGTCGCGGGAGAAATCCCCCGCGGCGGGCTGTTGATGATTCGCAGGAGGCTCACATCGTCATCTGTATTGAGGATGCAGCTTGCGTAAGCGAGCAGGTCCTTGATCTCGCGCCGGTCGAAAAAGCTTTTCCCGCCGATGATGCGGTAAGGGATGTGAAGCTCGCGCAAGTTGGTCTCCAGCAAGCGCGACTGCGCATTCATCCGAAAGAGAATGGCGAAATCCTCCCAGCGCAGGCCTTCCGTTGTTTGCCGGCGATGAATTTCATCGGCAATGAATTGCGCTTCCTGGCGATCGTCCGGCATCTGGATCACGCGCACTTTGTCGCCACCATCTCGCGAACTCCACAGCGCCTTGGGCCGCCGCCGCGGATTATTTTTAATGAGTGCATTGGCCGTCGAGAGGATCGCATTCGTCGAGCGATAGTTTTGCTCGAGCTTCACCACTGCGGGATTGGGAAAGTGCGCCTCAAATTCGAGGATGTTTGTGACTTCGGCGCCACGCCATCCGTAGATGGATTGATCATCATCCCCCACCACGCAGATGTTTGGGCGCGTTGGGGCCTCGGCAATCAATGTAGGATCGGCCGCACCGACGTCACGACGCGCGATGTGCGTGACCAGCTCCAGCTGGAGCCGGTTCGTGTCCTGAAACTCATCGACCATGACATAGCGAAAGCGATCCTGCCATTTCTTACGCACATCCTCGTGCTCTTGCAGGAGTTTCACCGCCAGCAAAAGCAGATCGTCGAAATCGACGGCATTGAGCGTTTTCAATTCCGCCTGGTAGCGCGCAAAAACGGCCCCGGCGAGCGTGGCCTCGCCATCCTGGGGCGCGGACCATCCATTGTTCTTCGCTTTCGAGATCAG
>FTBG01000082.1_pt1 | contig 17123 bp, 17 predicted proteins | sample 1639311 | NCBI WGS metagenome assembly FTBG01 (sample SAMEA3914864, study PRJEB12502) | metagenome | biome: forest; material: soil | place: USA | collected 2012-03-12 | depth 0.3 m | reverse complement strand
CGGGTACCAGTAGGCCGAGCAAAGCTCCTGCAGGGCGCGCTCGGCCGCGGGCGTGTGCCGGCCGCGGGCGGTCACGATCACCGTCCAGCGCGTGGTGGCGAAAAGATCGCCCGGGCCGATTTCCAGCGGAGCATCGCCGGCCATATTGTTACTTGTTGACCGCCTTGCCCGCCGCGGCCCGTGTATCCGGCTGCAGGGCGACGTTTTTGAACGTGACCCAGTGATACGGACGCACCTGCAAGCAAAGGCGCTTTGCCTGATCCGCGGACAGCTCGGGAACGACGATGCTGAGATGCGTCAGGCCTCCTGAGCTCTGAACGCCGTTAGCACTGACGGGACCATTGCTGATGGAATTTCCATCGTCGTTTCCGGCGTGCTCCCGACCATCTTTATCCACCACCACCAAACGTACCTCTTCCTCCATGGGTGGACTCACGGTGTACGAAACCGCGACCGCGATTCCTCCATTCTTTTTTTCGATAGGGGGCATAAAGGCAATCGACCCCACGGACGCTCCGTGGCCAAGAAACTTGGAACTCATTACCGTCCCTTCGTTCTCGGATACTGTTTCCCAAGGTCCATACGCCGCGCCGGCGCGAACCGTCGTGGTGTGCTCCGTTTTCGGCAGGCAAGCAGCGATCCCCTCGTCACCCGGGACGAGTTTTCCATTTTGCATGGCCTGAAGATTTCCAGCCCATCCGCTGGCCGAATCGATTTCCCAGTTGAGCGACGAGGCGTCCGCGGGAAGCCCTTGGGAGTGAAAGACAAACTCGCGCGCCATCTCCGCCGGTTGCGGATACACATTCGCACCCGTAGTTTCGAAAGACTCTTCCGCAAAGGGAGCGCCATCCGGCTTCCACCAGAGCTTCCCTTTGGAAGGATGCTCCGAAACGGCGACCAGCCGGATAGAACCCTCCGTGAGCGGCAAAAGATTGACCGGCGCATCGATGTGGCGCGGTTCAATTCTCCGCGCTTTGACCTTTTGATAGGCCGGCACCGCCAAAGAGATGAAGAGCAATATGACGAGCATCACGACGACGGCGGCCGCGCTCACGACAAGTAACATAAACGGCGACAAGGGACGGCGCTGACCCGAGGCCCCGGCTTTTGCAGGACTACGCACGCTTTTCGCATTCAGCAAGATGGCCGCCGCTGCGAGCAGGAATGAGACGGAAGTCACCGACCACAGAACGGCCGAGTTCCCCCGCGAAGCCAGCAATGTCAGGAAAAAGGGCAGGAAAATTGCGATCCAAACCGCGACCAGCCCGAATTGACTGCGCTCCTTTCCAGCGATGAGCGGCTCGCCGATATTTTGCACGCCGCTCTTCACCTCGCTTACTTGTTGATAACGAAGCTCCGGCTCTTTTGCCAACGCCCGAAGTACCACTTCGTCCAAACGCACATCCACGCGCACTCCCCGCGCCCTTTCCGAGGGCGGCGCAAATTTTCCCAGCGGCAATTCCCCGGTGAGCATCTCGTAAAAGACCACGCCCAGTGAATAGATATCCGCGCGGTGATCCACCTCCAGCGGATGCTCCACCTGCTCCGGCGCCATATAGTGTGGCGTGCCCATCACGTGACCTTCGCCCGTGAGGCGCAGCGCCTCGCCATCCAGGCCGAGAATTTTCGCCAGCCCGAAATCGGCGATCTTCACGCGACCCTTGCGGTCGATCAGGATATTCTCCGGCTTGATATCGCGATGCACCACGCCTTCGTCGTGGGCATATTGCAACGCATCACAAATCTGCGGCACGATCTGGAGCGCTTCCCGCGGCGAAAGCTGGCCCGCTTTTTCGAGCTGCCGCAGATTTACGCCATCCACATATTCCATGATGAAATAGTGCATGCCGCCCGCTTCGCCAAACTCGTGCACGGCAACGATGGTGGGATGACTCAAACGCGCCAGCGCCCGCGCCTCGCGATTGAAGCGCTCGGTAAAACTCGGCCCGCCTTCCGTCTGCGGCGCGAGAATTTTCAGGGCCACAAAGCGATCCAGCGATGCCTGGCGCGCTTTGTAAACCGCGCCCATCCCGCCTTTGCCGAGCAGAGAGATGATTTCGAATTGCGGGAAAAGTTTTGCCAACTCCTCCATCGACGGCGGCGTGAAAGGCACGCTGGGATGGCTGATCGACTCAGCCGTGGCGCCCTGTTGCAGCAGGCAGGCCGGGCACAACCCTTGCAGGCCGCCGGCGGGAAGCACCGCGCCACAACGCGGACATTTTTGGGGTTCAGACATGGTTTGGATTCGGTTTGAGGTTTTCGGTTCACAAACCTCAGAAGCGAATCCGCCCCGACGTTACACAGATTCTTTCTGCGTCCTACGAAGAAGATGAAGCCGGTCGGGAAGTTACGCTTTAAAATCCTGACAGGAGCGCTGAACGAGCCCTCTCGGAAATAGCGCCCCGTTAATCCCCCAGCGCCGACGGGAAAAGGATGCCTAGCATTTCCAGGAGGTTGCCAGGGAAACTTTTCTCACCTTTCGCATCGTTTGAAGCGGTGGCCGTCGTGGAATCTGCCCGCGGAGCAGCCGCGTCACTGCCTTTGTGTTCTGTCGGCGCGCTGAGCGCGGCGGTCAGCGCGGAATCGAGCCAGGAAGCTAGTTTTTCCACGGGCATTTTGGCGAAAGTCGCGACCGGCGTTTCGCCGCCTTCCGCGGCCTCCTGTCCCGTGGCGGCCCGCAGATCAGCGACACTGTTATATTCCTTGCCGTCGAAAACGATGGCAAAGGGATTCAGCCCCGACCAATAGGCATTGGAAAAGAACGTGATGCCCGGCTGGCTTTTCGCCTCGATGAGGTGCGCGCCATTGCTAGCCACCACGAGGTTTCCGTGAAACTGGATGTGGCGGGCATCGAGTCCGAAGACCGTGACCGCCCGGCCGGCGCCGGCTTTGGCAGAGGCAAAAATGATGTTGTTATAGACCTCCACGCCTTCGAAGCGTCCGCCGTGGCGTCCGATGGCGATCCCCGCGAGGCCGTTCTTCTTGCCGTCATTGGCGCTGAGACAATTGCGCACCACGTTGCTGCCAAAGTAGTGAGGCGCGCCGGGATAGCTATAGAGCAGGATGCCCGCGCCTTCATTGTCGTGGCTGGTGCATTCTTCGATGGTGGAGTTGCTCACGCCGCCGTCGAAATCAAAGCCGCCGCCGTCGGTGCTGGCCGTGCGATTGGAATAGGCGAGGCAATCGCGAATGAGAATGTGATCGGCGGCGGCCGCCCAAATTCCTACGGGACCGCCCGCAGCCGAAGCGCAAAGCGCGCCGTTTTCCCAAGCCTGGCAATGCTCGATCACACCGTTCTGCACTTCCTCGAGCAAGATGCCGTTGCCGGAGTGATTGGCGCGATAGGCAGGATCACCGGAGTTATGATGCGTGAGGCAATTCGTGACGTGCACGTCAATGTTAGCAAATGCTTCCTCGCCCGGATTCCATGCGCCGCTGAAGAGAATGCCGTAGTATTGATTGTCGTAGGCTTCGCAATCGTCGATGCGCACGTCGCGGTATCCGCTCTTGCTAAAATCATATGGCCGGCCGCCGATGAAAAAGCCTTCGCCGTAGTTGGAGGGTCCGCCGTATTCGTTCCAGATCGGGCCGGGATAACCGGCAAAACCGGAACAAGTAACGCGTGCGATCCGCACGAAATCGAGCGTGACCGTGCCCGGAAGCGTATTTTCCACGCGCACGCCCGTGCCGACATTTTTACCGGGACCGGAGCCGTGTACGACGAGATCCTGGATAACCACACCGCCGCAATTGCGAATCCAGACACCGGTGCCGGGCCCGGCGTCGATGGTCGCGCGGCCTGCGCCGAGGGAGCCGATGACAATGGGCGCTTGCGCGGTGCCGTGAACGGGATCGGCGACGACTAGATTGCCGCGGAAAACTTGTCCGGCACGAAAGAGGAGCCGGTCGCCGGGAGCGAGGGGCAATTCGTTGGCACGGGAGATGGTGCGCAGCGGATACTGCTCGCTGCCATCGTTATCGTCGGCGCCGTTGGCGTCGATCAAGTAATCGCGAGCGGTCGCGGAGGCCAGGCCGCCCACAAGCAACACGCCGATGGCGGACAGGGCCACAAGCGTTTGTGTCACGCTGGCACGGGTCCGCCGGGATCGGTGTGAGTCATCGAAGACGCCTCGCAAGCGCGTAAGAACGCAATTCGCCGAGATGGCTCTCGGAGGCGTCCTCGAAAGCGAGGAATTCGCGGAGGTTTCGGTGGAGACAGTCGAGGAAGCGCCGGCACCAGAGGGTTAGCTGGCTGGCCTCGCTGTAGGGAGAGGCGGGATTTTTCCACACAAGCAACACCGGGGTGAGCTGCATCATGCCCCATAAATAAGCATGGGGCGGGCCGCGCCGCAAATTTCGCGGAAATTTTTATTGAAACAATAACATTTGCTAACAGGGCGAAATGTTATTATAGTAAAAGTCCGTCTCTGAAACTGCGGGAAAAATGGTGACTTGTTTGAATAGGTAAATAGTTGTGAGACAGCGCACTGGCTCGTTTTGGTGAATGATGGGTTTTGCGTGAACAACAGGAGCGCGTGAGATGGTAGGAGAGCACTCCGCTCCCCGGGGAACGCCAATCTCCCGATTGGCGCGGTGGATGAGGCGGCCCGTCTTTAATCCTACACTTTCACTTTCACTTACACCTCCACTCGCGCGGAACGATCTTGTTGTGATGAACACTGCGCTTTGGAGAGGCGCTTTGAAAGCGCCTGGTGAAGCCGTTATTTGGCATACAATGCGGGCGGTCGAAAACCGCTCCTCCGATGCTCGCCACCTTCCCTTTCGCGCTGCGCGCGAGTGGAGGTGTAAGTGAAAGTGTAGGATTAAAGACGAGCCCACCTCACCTTACGCGCCAATCAGGAGATTGGCGTTCCCGGGAGGAGGCGGAGCGCCGTCCCTGCCATCTGGCTTTACCGCGCACATTGGCCGGCTGGGACAGCCAGCCCCCCACCAGCGGTTTGCGGAACAGCTATGGTTCCTACTTTCCCACCAGGTTCTTTTTGGATGCGATTTCGTAGTGGGCGAAATGGACAGCCTGATGCACGGTAGCACTCCATGAGTTCCGATGCGCAGCTTCACGTTTTATCCAACGCCGTGGCGGAAGAAGTTTTGCGGACGATTTACGGCGACGATTTCGCGGGATGCCAGGTGAGTATGGAAAGCATCGCGTCCGTTATCTATGACGGGTTGGTGGGAAGAGCAGCGGCCGATCGCGAACTTCTCGATCTCTACGAAAAGGCGCACGAAGCGCTTCATTTGCTGGCAACGCCGCCGGCGGATGGCCAGTCACTCGCCCCCGTCGAATTGCAGTCCTTGCTCGGAGATCGCCTCGATACCATTCGCGGGCTGACGGAAAAGCTCATCTCCACGGCAAACGCGGTGAAAAATCAGCATTCTGGGGACGAAATTGCGTAGAGGGCTCGCAAAAGCGGTCCCTCAGTTTTGCGAAAATGAATGTGGCAGAGCGGTGCCAGAGGTGTGGAAAAGCGGAAAAATCCGCAAAAAAAGAAGGAAAAGGGGTTCTTTTTGAAGCAGTTGGCATCAATGGCATCTCTAATTGTTATGGAAATTATATGCGCGGCACGCCCGCTGCTTATTGCTGTCTCCCATGATAACACTCTCCAGTCTGGCCAGCGACACCGAGCAGGAAACTGCCGAACCGGTGACTGAACATGCTCCTGGCAGCCCCCATTGCTACTCAGTCACGATCTTCACTCAGCGCTGGAAGGAAGTGCGTGATTTTTACACCAACATCCTCAATGCGACCGTGCTGAGCGAACGCACCGAGCGTTACCTGGAAATGGAACTGGGAGGCGTGCCCTTTACTCTCCGCAAGTGCGAATACGGCGAGATGGTCAGCTACTTCCATCTCTACGTCTCGATGAAGAATCGCAACGAAGTGCTCGATGAACTCCGCCGCCGCGGCATCATCGTGACCTCCGTCGGCCCGTACACGAACTTCCGCGATCCGGAAGGCCGCGTGATCAAGCTCTCCGAAGAAAAGACGATCGTTTCGTAACGGAATCGAAGGTTAACATTCCGAGCCCGCTAAAGGTGTAGCAGGGGCGGGCATCGGCAAATATCGCTCCCGGGGTGGTTTAGCGATGGAATTGGCGAGATTGGCAAGGAGCCGATCTGATATAAATAAAAGTATGGTCTTTTTCTTCCACCTCTTAACGGACACTCTGCGGCAAAGCGAAGCGTGAAAAGAAAAGTTCCTCTCCCCGTATTGAGCTGCTTGTTGACCGCTTTGTGGTGGACTTGGTTTCGATGCGCTTTCGCAGCGGAAACAGATTACTGGTGGACGGCAAAATGGGTCGGGTTCTTGTTCCCGATACTGGGCGCAGGGTTATCGCTCCCGTGCGTGCGCTCCAAGCCGGGCGGTCTTGCGCTCGCATTCGCCGCGCTGAACGCAATCATCCTTGCCTGTATTTTTTGGGCTTTAGCAGGTACCTGAATCGTCGGTAGTTCTCGATCTGCGGGCTTCCGAAGCAAAAAGACGCAGCGATGACGTAGCAATTAGGGCTGGCGAAGCTCGCCCCAGGCAATCGCATCGTTGTTCCTGAGCTGTCAATCCACCCCAATATCCTCATTCCACAGCTTCGGATTCTCGCGGATGAATTTTTCCATCATCTCGTAGCATTCCGGCAGGTCGAGATCGATCACTTCGATGCCGTGGGAGCGCATGAATTCCGGTGCGCCGGGAAAAGTGCGGCTTTCACCGACGACCACTTTCTTGATTCCAAATTGCACCGCCGCGCCTGCGCAATAGTAGCAGGGCATGAGCGTGGAGTAGAGCGTGCAGCCGCGGTAGGAGCCGAGCCGGCCGGCGTTGCGCAGGCAATCGGTCTCCCCGTGAGTCACGGGATCGTTGTCCTGGACGCGCTTGTTGTGGCCCGTGGCGACGAGCTGGCCTTCGCGGGCCAGGGCTGCGCCGATGGGAATGCCTCCTTCGGCGAGTCCTTTGCGAGCCGCGTCGATGGCGGCCTGCATCATGGGATCGATTTCTGAAGGCGCGGTGCCGGCTTTGGGAGTGTCCATCGGATCTTTCGTGAAAAACTGACAGTGTTATTTATCCTAGAAAAAGGAATGAGGTCCACGAAAGACACGAAAAATACGAAAAAGGGAACGGTGGCAAAGCTTGCGCCACTCGTCCGATGAAAGCGTTTCCTGCCGGCGGCGTTCTTTTCGTGTCCTTTCGTGTATTTTGTAGACCTCCATCGCTGCCTTAATTTGTGAACGAAGAAATTCACTACGAATGCCAGCGCTGCACGAATTGCTGCCGCTGGCCGGGCTTTGTGAAAGTCACCGGAGCGGAGATCGGCGCCATCGCGCGGCACCTTGGTTTGGAAGAGCACGCTTTCATTCAGCATTACACGCGGCTGCGGCCGAATCGCGATGGCCTGGCGCTGATCGACAAACCCAACGGCGAATGCCATTTCCTGGAAGGGCGCGACTGCATCCTGCAAGCAGTGAAGCCGGCGCAGTGCCGAGCGTTTCCCAATGCCTGGAACTTTCCCGGCTGGCGCGAGAAGTGCGAAGCCGTGCCGCAGTTGCGAAGAGCCGCTCCTCCGGAAAAGAACGGCGCAGATTGAACCTTCCGCCCTTGGGGGTGGTCAGGAATGGTGCCCTTGCATGCCAAAATCCCGATGATGAATCACGCCCGCACACTTCCTGCCAGCGCCACCAGGCGCTTGAGGCAAGCTGGGAGATCGGAGCATCGGTCTGGCGGCGGATTTCCGATGGACCCGCCCGCGCTTCGGAGGCAGATTGACTGCTTTTGCATGCGCCATTCTCCCGGGTTCACGCTCTTCGAATTGCTTCTCGCGGTCGCGATCGGCCTGCTCATCGTTTTCCTCTCGGTGCCGAGCGTGGTGGGCGTGTTTAAGGACAATCGCCTCACGGAGAGCTTCAATCGGTTCGACGAATTCGTGCAAGGCGCCCACGACCGCGCCGTGACCAATCACAAAGACCTCGTGCTGGTATGGGTAAAGGACGGCATCGACATGATTGCCGATAATCCGGATGAAGGCGGCACCGATACCGAGCCGGAACACTACTCCCCCGGCGAAGCCACCATCACTTTGGATCGCCCGGCGGCCATGGCCAAGAACCCGCCGTCGGAATGGATTTTTTGGCACAGCGGCATCTGTGAGCCGGCCGTCATCACCTATCACGGCCCGGAAGGCGCATGGAAAGCGGCGTACGATCCGCTCACCGGGCGCGGCACGATTCTGGACCGGGCTTATCCATGAAGACGCACGCGCCATACTCAGGTCGCGGTTTTGTGCTTTTCGAAGCGATGCTTGCTGTCGCCATCTTTGCGCTGGGAGCACTCGCGCTGGGGCGGTGCGTGGAGAATTGTCTGAAGGCGGAAATGCTGAAAGAGGAAGATGAACGTGCGCGCCGCATTCTGGAAGGACGCATGCTGGAGATCGAGGCGGGCGCGGAGGTTCTCGGAGAAAAGAAACCCCCGGAGGAGTTGAAGATGTTTCCGGGATGGAAAATCGCGACCACTCCCGTGCTCCTGAAAGCGGAAAACGAGCGCAAGGAGCAGATCCAAAATATCTATGATGTGACGCTGACTCTCTCGTGGCAGAGCGGCGGTTCCCAGCAAGTCCGGACCCTCGAATTTTATGCGAACCGGCGCTAACCTTTCCTTTCTTCAATCCGGACCGCGCCGCGCAACGATCCGCGCCTTTACGTTGCTGGAAGTAATGATCGGCATGCTGGTGATGATGACGCTGGTCTTTTCGCTCTATCAATTTGTGCGGACGAATCTGGTAGTGGTGCAGGCATCGACGAAGCTTTCGCTCGACCGCGCCGCGTTTTCCGGACTGGTGAATCTCGTGCAGGCGGAATTGAACGATCTGCCCGGCCCAAATGGCGGAGCGCAGGCCGGTGTGTTACTTGGCACGGCCAGCAAGACGCACGACATGAATATGGATTCCATGCAGTGGCTTTGCCACGCGGGACAGGGATTGTTAACCACGTCGGGCGATAGCGAGTATTTCGTCACGCTCGCCATCCAGCCGCACGAAGACAAAAAGATTCCGGGATACGAAATCGGCCTGCGCCGCCGCCTCACGGAGAGCCAGGAGGGAGACTATAAATGGTATCCCCTCATTTCCTCCGCGGCGGCGATGGAGATCCGTTACTTTGACACGCGTCTCGGCGCGGGCTCCTGGCTGGAGCGCTGGAGCGACCAGAATTTCCGGCCCACGCTCGTGCGCATCCGCCTTTGGAAAACGCCCGATGAAGCGCCGTTTGTGGCGATCCTGAGCGTGCCCGCGGGCATCGAGCAGAACGCCGGAGCCGGTTCCTAGCGAAATGAAATCCCGCGCCGCTCATCATACCGCTTCGACCCTGCTCATCGTCCTCTGGGCGTTACTTGTGCTGACCGCGGCCATCCTCGGGTGGGCGGAGTTGATTCAGAAAGAGATCATCCTCGATGGGGATGCCAATCGCGGCGTGGAGGCCCGGGCCATGGCGCATTCCGGCATTACCGTGGCGCTCAATCCGCTCGTGACCAAATTCACCCCGCTGCTGGAGCATCAAGTAACAGCCACGCAAGGCTACCGGGTGCGGATCATTAGCGAAGGCGGGAAACTCAATGTGCGCTGGATTTTGGAAAACGAAGACCCGACCAAGATCACTCTCTTCAAGCAGTGGCTCGAGCTCAAAGGCCTCGATTTGCGCGAGCGTGAAATCCTCACCGATTGCCTGCTCGATTACGTCGATCCCGATAATCTGCGGCGGGCCAACGGCGTGGAGGATCAGGGCGACTATCACGCGGCCAATCGCATGATCCAATCCATCGACGAGATCGCCCGCGTCTGGGGTTCCGGTCCGCTGACCAGGATTCCCGGCTGGAAAGATGATCTCACGCTCGACAGCAGCGGGCCGATCGATATCACCGCTGCGCCAGTGGAACTCCTGCGGCTCATTCCCGGCCTCGGCGAACCGCGCATCCAGCGGTTTCTGCAGATCCGCCAGGGACCGGACCGGATCGATGGCACGGCGGACGATTATCAGTTTAAAAACGACAACGAAGTGATGTCTGCCCTCGGCTTAAGCCCGCAGCAATGGGCAGCGCTCAATGGCGGCGCCGGGCCCAATGGGCAGAATTATCCCAAGCTCGTCATGATCAACGACCCGACGCAGCGGATCATCAGCGAAGGGCATTCCGGCAAAGTGATTCGACAAGTCGAAGTAGTTAAGCGACAGAGTGGCGGCAACAACGCCCAAATCCTCCATTGGAAAGAATGAAACCCCTCGGTCCAGAAGTCGCGCAACTGAGCCCCCACGCAAATGGGTGGCGGCTCCACTACGCCGGCGCGGCTCATGAAATGCCTACGCTGGACGAAGCCGCCGCGCTGGTGCCGCCGAGGGTACGGTTGCATCTGGCGCTGCCTTGCCAGATGGCCCTGCTGGAGCGGCTCACGCTGCCGGCCACGAGTCGCGACGAGCTCGCGGGCATGGCGCAGCTTCAACTGGAAAAAACACTGCCTTATCCCGTGGAGGAAGCGGCCAGCGATTTGGAAGTGATCAGCCACTCCGAAAGCGAATCGACGGTGCTTTCCATCGCCGTAAATACGGAGTCGCTTTCGCGCCTTTGCGAACCGCTGCGGAACAAGCAGCGGCTGCCGCGCAAGATCACGCTTTACGCCCAGCACATCGCGGCTGCTTGTCCGGCGGAAGAGACCGTGATGGTCCTGTGGAGCGAGCAGGAAAGCCTCACGCTGGGGATTTTCGAAAATCGCAAACTGAGCTGGGCGCATTCCGTCCCCAGCGCGACGTCCGAGGGGCTCGCCGAGGAGCTGCCCAGTCTTTTGCTGGGCGCAGACTTGGAAGGCGTACCTACCAATTTCAGCCGGGTGCTCCTGACGGATGAGTGCGCGGCTTTTCGTGAGCCGCTCGCTCTGGCGCTCGATCTGCCGATCGAAATCCTCCCGACGGATCGCCCTCTGCCCGAGTCTGGCGCGAATCTTTTGCCGCCCTCCTGGGCGGATGAAAACAAGCGCGCGGAACGCGGGGAACGGCTGAAAAAGCGATTGATGGGTGCGGGCGTGGTTTATCTCGTGGGCATCGCCATCGCCTTTGTCTACCTGGCTTTCCTCAAGCATCGCGTGCAGAAGATCGATAACGAGATCGCGGTGCTCCAGCCCAAGCTGGCCGTGACGCAGGCGCAGCAAAAGCGGTGGCAGGATCTCGCGCCGGCCATCGATCCGAATCTGTACGTCACGGACCTCCTGCTCCAGGCAAGTAACAGCCGGTCCAACCAGGAAGTACAGTTCACCGTGTTCGACATGCAGCCGGATCAATTTCACATCGTAGGCGAGGCGCCGAATCCGGAGATGGCCCTGGAATTTGAAGAGCGTGTGCGCAAGGCCCTGAGCATGTACCATCTCAAAGATCCCGCACCGCCGAACTTTGTGGACGACAAGCACACCCGCTTCGAAATTTTCGGAAAACGATGAGCACCCAACTTTCTGCGCGCGAAAAAGTGCTGGCCGGCTTCGTCTGCGGGGCGATTGGCATTTTCCTCAGCCTGTTTCTCATTTCCTTTTTCATTAAAAACAATGCCAGCCTGCGCGGCGACCTCGGGGCGAAGAAGGCCCAGCTTCAGGGATTGCAGGCGTTACTTGCGGATGCTCCGCTCTGGCAGCAGCGCGATGAGTGGGTCAGGGCGCATCAACCGGCCACGAACAATGAAAGCGCGGCCAGCAGCCTCTTTTTGACGCAGGAAATTTCCGAGGCGGCCAAGCGCCACACCGTGACGCTCGCCCAGCAGAGCATCGGCTCGCTGGTCTCGCATCCTTCCTATCGCGCGGCCACCGTAAGCATCGAAGCCAAGTGTTCATTCAAGGATTTGATGGCCTTTTTTTACGATCTGCAGGGGCAGGAAAAATTCGTGGTCTTTGAAAGTGCCAATCTTCAAGTGGATACCACGGACAATACCAAGATGGCCGCGCGCCTGCAGGTGGCCAAATGGTACGCTCCCAAGTAACAGCCAGGTACAATGCGTTTCCTCATTCCATTTCTCGCTTTAGTCGAAGTGGCCGGCGCTTTGCCCAATCCCAGAACGCCGGTTCCGGGCGCTTCACCGCGTCCGCTTCTCACTCCACCGCAACCACCCACCCTCAAGGTGCCTGCGGCTGCCACAGAGGCTCCCAACGGTCCGAACGCCGGAAAACCGGCAGCCCCGCCCATAAACCAGCGTCCAGCTGCCCCCCCGGCGCCTTCGGTCGTTCCGGCGCCGTATCCGTTCGAGCGGTATGCGGAACTGATCGACCATTCACCTTTCGCTCTCGCCACACCGACCGCGGCCCCCAGCGCACCTACCACTCCGACCTTTGATGGCTGGAAGCTGAAAGTGCTCACCTGGTACAAGGACGAGGAGACTGGCGAAAACAAAAGCTACGTCGTCGTGAAAACGGGAGATGCTCGCGATCAGATCAAGTTTTATGGCCATGACGTGGTGCACGGCGGCGCGGGAGATGGCGCCTTCCTTGAAAGCATCAATGATTCGGAGCTCTTTGGCAAAAGCACGGTGATGGTGAAAAAGGGTTCCGAGTCCGGCAAAATCGAATTTGATCAGGCGGATGTGGCCGGACCGGTAAACACCCAGGTTCCGATGCAGCCGGTCCACCCCGGTCAACCGGGCCAGCCTCAGCCCTACAATCCGCGGATGAACTCTCCCAACATCCCGGCGCGTCCGCGCATCCCCGCGTCCAGCCCTGGCCCGGCGCCCATTATCCCGCGTCCTGCCTACCAGGCTCCGAACAATTCCCCGGTGCCGCCCGGCCAGCCCGAGCCAAGGCGCAGAATCCGCGTGATCGGAAATCCGTAGAAGGAGGGGCGCTTTGCAAGCGCCCGGCGAGACGCGCGGCTGCATAGTGGAGGATTTTTAACAAACAAACGTGCAGCGGCGGTCCACGGCAGGCGGTTGAAAACCGCTGCTCCCTTGATGCGCGATTTTCCATTCTTTTGCCGTCAGCTTGGGAAATATTGACGAACTAGATTGCCGCGTGCAGTGCACTCTGAATGCGCCGAAACCTAGTGGGACCACGACGGAATGCAAAACCCGCATCTGAGGAAAAGATGCCCGTTCTGAAATAAAGCGACAAAGGCACCTTGGTTCACCTTTCACAACTGGTGACTTCCAGCCACTCTGGCTGGCTGAGGACAGCCAGCCCCACCAGATTTACTGTAAACGCGCGCCTTGCGCAGCGAGAGATTGCGCCTCGAATTTAGCCACAAAAGAACGCAGAGAACACAAAGAGGGCTCGCTATACTTTCACGCGTTCTTTGTGGCTAAATCTTCCTGCGTCCCCTCACTTCCACAAATGCTTCGGATACTTCCGTTGCAGCTCCTGCTTGATCTTCGGGTACGACTCCTTCCAGAAATTCGCCAGGTTTTGTGTTACTTGAATCGGGCGATGATTCGGCGCCAGGACCTGGATCACCAAAGGCACGCGATTTCCGGCAATTCGGATTTCCGCTTCGATCCCATAAAGGTCCTGGATGCGCGCTCCCACCGTCGGCGCGGCGTTCATAGCGTAGACGATCTTGAATTTGCGCCCATTGGGCATGGTCACGCGTTCTGGTGCATATTCCTCCAGAAGATTCTGCTGTGCCGGGGAAAGCCAGCTTTTCACCACCGGCCAGACGGACCGCTCCTTGATCTCGCGATAGCTGATCGCTCCGTGGCAGACCTGCTCGACAAGTAACCTTCTATCCTCCTCTCCCAGCTTCGGCAATTCAAATTCCGGCCACCAATCGGCCAGCAGATTCAGCCGGACAATCCATTGCTCGACGGCTTCATCCCAATTCTTCAGCACGCACGCACCGCTCTCCACCTGCTCTGCAAGTAACACCGCTGCCTGATCCAGCGGCACGCGATCCGTTTCCTTCGCGCGCAGCACCAGATCGCGAAACCGCACGATATTCCGCGCCATCACCCGCCGCTGGGTGGCATCGAAGCGCACTTCCACGGAATCGGCGAAGCCATCGGGAAAAAGCTCGCGCAACCATTCCTCCTTGATCGCCGTGGCCAGCGTGAGCAACACCTGCCGCTCTCCCTTGATTTCGATCTCGCGCACTTCACTGGCCACGACCAGCGGCGAATGGTGCACCATGCTCTCCCGCGCCAGTACTCCCTTCCGCCCATGCACCATGGCACAACGCAGCGTGCCCGCATCGAGCCGCATGGCCACCTGATCCGGGAACCCCGCCAGCACACAGCGCTGAATCGCCTCGGGACTCGTTACTTGTTCCTTGATGTTCAGCCCTTCATCGCGCGCGATCGCCAGAAACTGATCCGCCAGATTCGCCGCATCCCGCGCCGCCATGGCATTGATGCCCAGCTCACGGCAGGCTTGCGGATTAAAATTCGCCTTTTCCGCAAAACGATGCGCCTGGATGAGCATGGCGAAATCCGATTCGGCTTTTTCGCCAAGTTTCTCCTCCCGGCTTTCCTGCATCTCTTTCCCCTCCGCACGTCGCAGCAGATTGCGCCCCTGGGTGAGCGCGGCCACCAGCGCCGCGGCCGGGACGCAGCCCAATTCATCTGCTTCAAGTAACATCCGCGCATAGCGCGGATGCGCGGGAAAAGCCAGCATGCGCCGCCCCATGGGGCTGATCGCTCCCGCGTCATCCAGCGCGCTCAAATCCGTGAGTAAAGTAACAGCGCGATCCAGCGACTTCGGATCGGGCGGTTCCAGCCAGCGAAATTTTGCGATATCCCGGATGCCGCTGGCCTTCAGCGTGAGCACGACTTCCGCCAGATCCAGCCGGCGCACTTCCGGCAACTCCTGCGGCGCGCGGTCGCCATGTTCCCGTTCCGTCCACAGCCGCAGGCAGCGTCCCGGCGCGGTGCGTCCTGCCCGGCCCGCTCGCTGATCCGCCGAAGCGCGGCTGATCCGCTCGATCAGCAGCGTATTGATCCCGCGATAGGGATCAAACCGCGCCATGCGCGCCAGACCGCTATCGATCACAATGCGCACGCCCTCGATGGTGAGCGATGTTTCCGCCACGTTGGTGGAAACGATGACTTTGCGCCGATCATAACGCGCCACCGCCGCGTCTTGATCTCCCGGCGGCAATTCCCCGTGCAGCGGGAGCACGATGCATTGCGAGCCGAGCCGCGAATTTCGCACCGCCTGGATGGTACGATTGATCTCATAGGCGCCCGGCATGAAAATGAGCGCATCCCCTTCCGTCTCCCGCGCCAGCCGCTCCAGCTCTTCCGCCGCCGCGTCCCACACCGGAAAATCACCGAGGGGGCGTTCAACATAATCAATATCGACAGGAAACGTCCGCCCGCGCGAGGTGAGCAATTCGCAGGGTGCTAGATAACTTTGCAGCGCACCGGCATCGAGTGTCGCCGACATCACCACGAGGCGCAGATCCGGCCGCATCTGCTCCTGGATTTCCAGCGCACGCGCCAGCGTGATATCGCCATACAAATGGCGCTCGTGAAATTCATCAAAAAGAATTGCGCTGATCCCGCGCAGCTCCGGATCATTTAACATCTGCCGCAGCAGCACACCTTCCGTGACAAAACGAATCCGCGTGCGCGCGGAGACGACGCGATCCAGCCGGATCTGGTAGCCCACTTCATCGCCGAGCCGCACTTTTCGTTCCTGCGCCACGCGCGCCGCGAGCAAGCGCGTGGCCAGCCGCCGGGGTTGCAAGACGACGATCTCGCCGTTTTCGGCCAGCCCGCGATCCAGCAAAATCTGCGGAACCTGCGTGGATTTTCCGGAGCCCGTGGGCGCCTGCAGCACCAGCCGCGGCTGGGCGCGAAGCGCGGTGACGATGGAATCGGCAAGTTCGTAAATCGGGAGAGTGCTGGACACGGAAAATGGAAGGTAGGATCGCGACGCAGGCGGCCGCACGAGCCTGGCATGATCCTCGGAATCGTGCTAATTGTCCACTAGCTGAAACACCCTTATGAGCCTTCTCGATCTCGCGATGCACATGTACGATACCGGGGAAATCGAACGACTTCGGAGGGAACTCCTGGACGCCAAGATCAAGACCGCGACTACTCGCAGCAGCCACACCGCCGCCATCAAGAAACTTCAGGCGGAAAATGACGAACTGAAGATCCGGTTCGCGAGCCTGGTGCGGCTGCTCATGGATCGGGGAATCATCCAGCCCGAAGAACTCGCGAAACAGGTCGCTTTGACAAAAGAGATTTTGGAAACACCGGTGAAACCGGATGTTACTTGATATTCTTGCCGTGCGCGGTCCGCAAACCGGCTGCGCGAGATCGGGGCGCGCTGGGAGCGCCGGCATCCCTGCCGGCGACTTTCAGGGTCCGACGTAGCATGGGCGTCCCGCCCATGGGGCAGAATCAACGGGCAGGATCCCCGTACCACGACCGCTAACCCACTCGCCGGCAGGGATGCCAGCGCTCCCAGGATAGCCGCATCGCGCTTCGCCACGCCCTCCCGCGGGGTAATCACATCAACATCAGACGCCAGTTCTCCGGAAGCTCGCAGCCGATGGATATTGCGCCTTGTTTATCCCGATCGGCAACCGCGCAAGCCGTCACGTTCGAACCCTTAACAAATGATGCTCATCCTGTTAATCATCCTCATCTTGCTAGTCATCGGAGCTCTTCCCACCTGGCCGCACAGCGCGCGCTGGGGCTACGGCCCGAGCGGCGGGCTCGGGACGATCCTGATTATTTTGCTCATCCTTTATTTGTTGCACATTATCTAGCCAAGATGGGGTCTACACCGGCGTGGAAGTGACAAAAAATCTGGGGGGGGTTCGTCTGTCCTCAGACGGCCAATGTGCGTTGGGTGCAAGAATTGCACAGGTGAACGAAAAAATGGCGCTTTCGTTAGAGGTTAACCAAATACGCGTATTCAATCACCCGCGCCAATAGGGTACTCCACCCGCTCTGGCCATCTGCTCGCCCGCCCCGGCAACCTCCACTTGTCCCCTCCGCCTCCTCGGAGGACAGATGGCCCCACCAGGCAGCACGAGGACACGCGTGTGCGCCAGCCGCAAAGTGCTACTGCGGGATCAGCTTGATATAATCAATCGCCAGGCCGTACCCGCTGCTGCTGGCATTTTTGCCAGTGACCATGAAACGGAACGCTTTG
>FTBG01000609.1_pt1 | contig 17162 bp, 7 predicted proteins | sample 1639311 | NCBI WGS metagenome assembly FTBG01 (sample SAMEA3914864, study PRJEB12502) | metagenome | biome: forest; material: soil | place: USA | collected 2012-03-12 | depth 0.3 m | reverse complement strand
TCTTCACAGCGGCGGGTTTCGACTTGTCAATCGAAAGCGCGCCTGGCAATTGCCGGTCTTCCGAAAAGCCCTTCTTGCCCGCGAGCGTCACGGTGTAGTCCCCGGTGGGCAGCGAAGCCATGCCCGCGGCGATCGGCATTAAATCAGGCGCTTTGTCGCCGGGCAGGGCACTATTTGCTTCAAAACGAATGCCGGAATATGCCGCGGTAAAGAAGGGATCTTTGCCCGACCACGACACTGAACCCGTTTCCCGGGCGAGCGCCAAATCCTTGTCGAAATCGAACTCTTCCCCGGACGTATCGCGCACCACCTTTACAGGGGTATTGTCAAAAGAAATCGCCCCGAAGCGAGGCGCTTCAATTTCCAGGCGCCATTCCCCGGCTTCGTCGTTCGCCGTGAGCCACGCTGGCACCGCGGAATTCTTCGCGCTGGAAAAATCGATCACTTTGCGAATCCCGGAATCCTCGGCAAAGACCTGCACGCGGTTGCCGGGGCCAGCCGACAAGTAAAGCAAGGCGTTCTCCGGCTCCACGCCTTTGCGCAGAACGATCGATTTCGGCCATCGCACGATTTGCTCAGGCGTCGTGCCGTTTCCAGAGGTGTTGGCACCTTGCTTCGCCGCGTTATGCTTGATGAACCATCCCCCGCCGCCAAGTAACACCACCACCGCCGCGGCCACCGGCATCCACGGAAATGGCTTGGCCGTCCACACAGGCAAAGTTTGCGGCAGCAAAAAGACCCGGCCCGTCTTCGGGCAGATCGCCTTCCCGCCGGGCACCCATTGCTTGCGCGAAAGGCTTGCTTCCGATTGCGCGGCGTACGGCGAGAGCGCAAATCCGGGCTTTCCGGCGACGGCGGTGCCCACCATCGGCGGCAGTTTGGCGGGCAGCGCAAAAGTATAACCGGAATGCAAGCACTGCACTTTCTTGCCCGCTACCCAATCCGCCCCGCTTACCTGCATGGGCAGGCGCGCGCCAAAAGGACTGAACACTTTGCCCGGCTGACCATCCTGCACCACGCCCTCCGGATTCCATTCCGGGAGCGACGCCGGCATTTGCAGCGGATTGTTGGTGCGCGGACAAGTAACTGCCGCGCGCGGCTTCCACACCTCGGGGCTCACCTGAAAGACTTCATCCGGCGCAAAAGGACTAGTTACATTGCCGGGCTCCTTCGGCACGAGACGCACCTGCAACGGCGGCAGATTATCGGGCAAAATGAAGGGACGGCCGGTCTCCGGACAGCGCACCCGTGCACGCGGCCGCAGCCAATCCTGCGGCGACACCTCCACCCGCGGACGTGAGCCGTATGGACTGAGCACGGTGCCGGGTGAATCGGGCAGCACTTCGCCGGCCTGTACATTCCTGCGGCGCTCCAGAACGGTGCCGAGGCCGTGCCGCTCCCAAATCGATTGCACCTGTGCTGCGCTCGTGCCGGCATGCTCGCGGCCGAGAGCTTCCGCCGCAGCTTCTTCATTGGCGTCGGGTTCGGCGTAAGCGTATTGCACCGTGGCCTTTTCCAGCGCGAGCGACGGGAAAAGCGGATCTTCTGGAATCCGAAAACGACGGCGCGTCGCCGGACAAGTTAACAAACCACCGGCGACCCATTGCTTCACCGGGATTTCCACTTCGGGATTAGGCCGGAACGGACTGCGGATTTTTCCCGGACTTCCCGGCAGCCACACACCATCGACGATCCACTCTTCGAGCTTCGCCGGGAGGAGAAACGCACGCTTCGTGGCACTGCATTCCAGCTTTTGGCCAGGCTTCCATTCATCTACTGAGACGGCCTGCCATTCAGGCGCAAAAGGAGAACGCGCCCGGCCCGGGCCGCCTTCCTCGACAGAACCTTCAAGTAACGGCAATTCCGCAGGCAGACTGAAACGGCGGCCTGTCGCGGGACAGGTCAGGATTTGTTTCGGCGCCCATTGCGCCGCCGGCACTTCGACTTCCGGACGCGACCCGTATGGGCTGCGTACTTTGCCCGCGGGCAATCCGGCAACGCTCCCCTCGCCCAGCCAATCGGGCAGGGCCGCAGGCAACACGAAGGGCAAGCCGGTCTTCGGACAATTCATCCGCGCCCCCGGCGCCCAATCGTTCAGGCCCACCTCGACCCAATCGCCGCTGTAAGGTGAGCGCACCGCGCCGGAACGCTCCGCATTGACCTCCGCCTCCAGCGGCGGCAAATCGGCGGGCAGCGTGAAAACCCGGCTGGTCTTCGGACAAGTCACAAATCCGCCCGGACGCCAGAGATTCGGCGCGACCGTCACTTCGCAGCCCGGCGTGTAGGGCGACAAAACCCGGCCCAGCGCTCCGGCAATGAGTGTCGCGGGCAGCGGAGGCAGCTTGGCGGGAAGTGCAAAGCGGTAGCCGGTTTCTTCACAAGTAACAGAAGCGCCGGGCGACCAGCTTTCGCCATCCACCTCCATGGCACGACGATTGCGGAAAGGACTGCGCACCACGCCGGGACGCGATTCCTCGACCGTGCCCACGGGCTTCCAATCCGGCAGCTCCGCGGGAAGCTGCAGCGGCTGGTTGGACATTGGGCAACGGATGAACTGACCCGGCTTCCAATCCGCGGGATTGATCTGAAAACGATTCTCCGGTCCGTACGGGCTGATGAGCGTGCCGGGCTCACCTGCGACTGCCGTTGCCCGCAATGCGGGTAGATTTTCAGGCAAAATGAAACGGTAGCCTGTCTCCGGGCAGCGCAATCCCGCGCGCGGCTCTTTCCACCGAGCCGGCGGCACTTCCACACGGGGCTTCGAGCCGTAGGGGCTGCGCACTATGCCAGGCTCATCACGCAAAACCTCGGCGGTCTGCACCGTGCGGCGGCGCGCATCTTCAGTGCCGAGACCGTGGCGATTCCAGATCGACTGCACCTGCGCGGAAGTGACATCCCGGTGGCGTGATTTTAAAGCCGCCGCGGCGGATTCCTCCGTGGCCTCCGGCTCAGCCAGCGCGTAATCGAAAGCCTCTTTTTCCAGCGCCAGCGTGGGAAAATGGGGTGCATCCGGCAGGCGGAAACGCCGTCCGGTTGCGGAACAAGTAACAACTCCGCCCAACCTCCATTGGCCGGCAGTGGCATCGATCTCCGGGAACGGACGGAAGGGACTGCGCACGCGGCCCGGGAAACCCGGCAGCCACGTCCCGGTGACGAGCCACTCCTCGAGTTTGGCGGGCAGGCTGAACGGCTTGCCCGTGCCGGCGCACTCCAGCTTCTGGCCAGATTTCCAGTCATCTAATTCGACGTCCTGCCATTCGCCGGTAAAGGGCGACGTTACTTTACCGGGATGCCCTTCCTCAATCGTGCCGGGAAGGAGCGGCAATTCCGCCGGAAGGGCGAAGCGGCGTTTGGTTTCCGGGCAGGCGAGAATTTCATTCGGAGACCATTGCGCCGCAGCCACTTTCATTTCCGAGCGCGCACCGTACGGGCTGCGGACGACGCCAGGTCCGACGACATTGGCGGGAGCGATCCACTCGGGAAGCTCCGCCGGAAGCAAAAAACGGGATTTCGCAACCGGACAAGTAACCGGTGCGTTTGGCGCCCAGTCGGCCAGCGCCACCTCCACCTCCTGCCCCGTGTAGGGCGACCGGATCACACCGGTGCGGCGCTCGATGAGCGAGCCGACCAGCGCCGGCAGGTTATCCGGTAAAATGAGGGCCCGGGAAATCTCCGGCAACTCGATGCGCGTCTTGGGAATCCACTGCGTCACGGCCACTTCCACGGTCGAGCCGGGGCGGAAGGGGTTTGTCACCAAACGCTTCGCGGCATCCGCCACTTCGGCCTTGGCCGGCCAGCGGTCCACTTCCGCGGGCAAAATCAGCGCGTTCTTCGAAACTGGACAAGTAACTTGCTTTCCGGAGGTCCATTCCTTCGGCGGGATTTCCCACTTCGCCTCAGCGGCATAGGGAGAACGCAAAATCCCCGGCTGGTCCACAGCCACCAGCGCACGCAACGCGGGACGATTGGCCGGCAGCTTGAAACAGCGCCCCGTCTCCGGACAATTGGCCGTTGCTTCCTTTTCCGCCCAGCGCGCCGGCGGCACTTCCACCCGCGGCTTAGAACCGTACGGACTGCGCACCCATCCCGGCGAATCGGCGACGGCTTCTCCCGTGTCCACCTTGGCCATGCGTTCCGCGACCGAGCCGAGCCCATGCCGCTTCCAAATCCCCTGCACCTGCTCGGGGGTGACCCGTGAATGATTCCCCCGCAGTTTGGCCGCAGCGTCTTCGGGGGTCGATTGCGGCTGCGCCAGCGCGTAGGCCAGGCCGATCCGCTCCAGCCGCAGCGACGGAAAATGCGGATCATCCGGAATGCGAAACCGACGCTGGCTCGCCGTACAAGTAACGATCCCATCCGCCACAAATTGATCTTCCGGAACATCAATCTCCGGATGCGGCCGGAACGGGCTCCTGATTCGACCGGGCACACCCGGCACCCACGAGCCATCGACCAGCCATTCCTCCAGATTCTGCGGCAGCAGAAAAGTGCGCCGCGTCGAAGCACACTCCACTTTTTCCCGCGGCTTCCAGGATTCCAGCGAGACGTCCTGCCATTCGGAGGAAAAGGGAGAAAGCACGCGGCCCGGATGCCCTTCCTGCACGGTACCCTGCAGCAGCGGCAACTCCGCAGGCAGCGCAAAACGGCGGCCGGTCTTGGGACAAGTAAGCCGCTGGTTGGGCAGCCATTGCATGGCCGGCACATCGACTTCGGCAAAAGGCTCATAAGGGCTCTTGACCTTGCCCGGCGCAAGGTCGGCGATGGTGCCCACGGCGATCCACTCAGGCAGCGTTTCCGGCAGGAGGAAGCCGGAATGACTCCTGGGACAAGTAACTACCCCGCCCGCCACCCAGTCCTTGATCGCCACCTCCACGATCTCTCCGGAAAACGGCGAGCGCACCAGCCCGGGCCGCTCGTCCACGAGTTCGCCGACCAGCATCGGCAGCTCATCAGGCAGCACGATCACCCGACCCGTCTCCGGACACACCACGCGCGCTCCCGCATGCCATTCTGTCGCGGCGATGGAAAGCCGCCCGCCAGGCCGGAAAGGATTGCTGATCAATTGATTGGCGGCGTCCACTACTTCGGCGCGGCCCGGCCAGTGTTCCACCTCGGCGGGAAGGACGAGCGGACGATGCGACACCGGACAAGTAACTTCCTTCCCCGCGATCCAGTCTGGCGGCGCCATCTGCCACGTCACCGCCGGTGCGTACGGCGTGGCGAGCGTGCCCGGATTTTCCAAAGTAACCACTGCGGACAGCGGCGGGAGGCTGGCCGGAAGCAAAAAGGTCATCTGCGTAGCCGGACAGATGATCTCGGCGCGCGGCTGCCATTGAGCGGGGGGCACCGGGACGGTGGTCTGACGATCAAAGGGACTAATGACCACTCCGGGACCTTCGGGGGATAGAATCGCTTCCGGCAAAGGCAGATCAAGCGGCAGAGTCAGCGGCTTGCCAGAGGAATCACAGACGATCTTGCTGCCAGGCAGCCACTCGTCCCAAACCACATTCTGCACTTCGCCTGGTACGGCATACGGGCTTTGCACCACACCCGGTGCGATCACCCGCGCCACGAGATGATCCAGCTTGCGCGGCAGACGAAAGAACTTCTGCGAAACGCGGCAGCGAATGCGCCCGGAAGGCACCCACAGTTCTGCAGGCACCGATTGCTCCGGACCCTTCGGATCGTACGGGCTTCGTACCAAACCGGGGCTCACGATTTCGCAAAGCCGCTCCCGATCACCGGGCCCCATGCTCGCATCCGCAGCTCGGCTGGCTCCGCTGCCACCCGCCACGCTTCCCATGCTGCTTCCGCGCGATGAACCACTGGGCGGACGAATATTGGCCATGACCGTGCCCGCCACGGAATCAATGGCTGACGGCTCATCGCTCCCAGCCATGGTTTCGCTCGTGGAATCGGTCACATCGGGTCGAATCGGCGGACGGCTGCTGGAAGGAGCGCGATTGCTCCCGCCTGCGCTGCCCTGGGAAGAAGGAGTCGCTCCGCGCGAGCCAGCCGATTCTTTCGCACCCGCCGTTCCTTGGGAACCCGCCGTTCCTTGGGAACCGGCGGTGCCTTGCGATCCACCGGCGCCGCGTGAAGCGGCCGATCCCGCCCTTGAGCCAGCCGAACCCGCGGTCCCGCCAGCACCCTGCGAACCCACTGCGCGATCCGTCGCCCCCGGGCCTCCGCCGCGCAGCCCGCGTCCCGCATACGACGCCGGCACGGAACCTTGGCGGGAAGAGCCAGAACCAAATTCACTGCGAGCGACGGAACCCATTTCCCGGCCCGGAGCCGGGCGCCACGGTACGCCTTCATTCGCACACAGTTCCTTGAGCACCGACGTCACCGTGGTCCACGATTTCTGCCGGCACAAAAGGTCGCGCAACAGCACGTTCGATGACGATGCCAAGGTTACGGAAGGAACGTAAGCATTAGGGGTAAATCCCGCTGCAGCAGGAGCTTCCGACCCAGTCAGCGTTCGATACACCAAACGCACAAATGCGGGAACCGGATGCAGGTCCGTGCTGGTCATGCTGTCCGATCCGGAAAGCGTTTCTCCAGCATCCGCCTGGCCGTTTTCCGGCTGCCCCTGAGCACTGTCCCCTGGCAGACACATCATGCTGAAATGGACCTGCAGCCCCTCCCACTCGGCAAGCGGACGGGTCAGCCATTGCGTGTCCTGCGGATTGGCAGCGAGTTGGGCGGAAGTCAGCCAGACTTCTTCACACGGCAGAAAGACGGAATCGCGTCCGTGCTCGAGCAGAAAATCCAGTCCATCGGCGATGGGCCGGAGAAAAGCCACCGCTTCTGAAAAGCCGATGCTGCGTTTCGCGACCGAGCGAGCCCGGAGAACCTCGGAAAGCGCCATGCGCGACGTCATGTCTTCGGTGCAGGCCAGCGAGTCCGACGCCATGATGACGCTGCGCACCGGCATAATGACCGGCGGCATGGCTGGCTGGTGAGAAAGCTCCGCTAGCTCACAAAGGTACTTGGCGAGGGCATCGACACTGGCCGGATCATTGTGCTGCACGTCGGCCACCGCACTGAGCTTCACCCGGCGACCGCTCGTTTTCTCCAAAGCAAAATAGGAGCGCGTGGCGGATCGCGACGGCAGCGCTTCTTCCAGCACGTAAGCGGCATCCAGCGGCTGATCCAGTTTGGTCACCGCCACCGTGTGACGCGGCGGCGCTTCCGAGACGGTTCCACTCAGGTAATGCCGCAGCGCATTCTGCAGTTCCGCAGCGGTGGAATAGCGCTGTTGCGGGCGCTTGGCCACCATCTTGGCCAGGATCTGGCGAAATTCCGGGCTGATGTGTTGCGGCAAATCCTTGTCGTGCTCTTCCGGCAGCGTGTGGCGCACCATCGCCTCGCGCATGCTACGGATTTCCTCGCCATTATTGTCGAGGAGCGGTCCCTTGCCCTGGAGCAGATACCAGAGCGTCATGCCCAGCGAATAGATATCACTGCGAGCATCGACCGGCTGTTCGCAAATCTGCTCCGGGCTGGCGTACATGGGTGAACCAACGAAACGCGGCTGCGCGTCCTGCGCGTTCATCGTGAAATCGACGAGGCCGAAATCGACGATGCGACAGAGACTTTCCTGTTCCTCAAAACGGAACGGCAAATACTGAAGCGTAAGATCCTGCTCCAGCGTATCCACGAGCATGATATTCGACGGCTTGATATCGCGGTGCACCAGCCGATGGCGCACGTGCACTTCGCGCAAGCCACACGCCACCTGCGCACCGATCAACGCCACCACCCGCTCGGGCAACGGCCCATAGCGGCGCACCATTTTCGCCAGATCACCGCCCTGGCAGAGTTCCATCGCGTAATAGACTTCGCCGTCCTGCTCACCGCATCGAATGTAATGGATGAGATTCGAGTGCTTGAACTTCGAGAGCGCCATCAGCTCCTGGATAAACTGGTAGCGATTCGACGCACTCGTGAGCAGCGCGGGATCGAGGACTTTGATGGCGACGAATTCCTTGATCTCCTGCCCGGCGACTGTATCCACGCGCACCGCCTCGAAGGCTTTACCGAAACTCCCCTTCCCGAGCTGCCGTGGATTGCCCTCGGCAGCGCCTACGATCTCGTAATCCCCATATTTAATCTGATTTCCCCAGCTCGGCATGGTCAGAAAGCTCTCCCGCGCGGTAACGGGAGAAAGTAACAAAAAGCAGGAACCGTCCCCGCGCAATCGCCTAGATGGAATACCTCCCTGGTAATTCGCGACAGCCAGCGCGCGCTGCTCAAAGTGTTCTGGAGGTGGTGGTGCATTTCAGACGAACTCATCTGCGGGAAGCCACCGGCTTAGACGCGAAGCGCAACACCCGCGCGCGGAGGCGTTCAAGGGCGGTGGAAAGGCGGTAATCGGTGCGAAATTCGATGTTCTCCATACTGGCCGAAAATCAAGCCTTTTTGGGAGAATTTGGGTGCGATTTGGCAGGAACGGCACTCTGCTGCCGCTCGGTGTGCTCGGGTTGCACGTTACGTGAAACTTTCTCACTGATGGAGCTTCAACCCCCTCGAAGACAACGCTTCCGCCGCACGCCCCAAGGAAGCACCAGACCTTTCATTTCTGACTATTGCGCGGTTCAAGGTGAGCACTCGGATCGCCTCCCGCAACGTGAATCAAAAAATGGTCATTGATCAGCAATTCGATTGAGTAGGAAGGTTCAACGTGAATCGTCTTTGGGAAGCGTACCAGGCTTCCGAGGCCGGTTTCCTTCAACACAGAGTTGAGTTCAGCCGTGGTTTTGGGACGAACGTCCGGATGCTCGACGAGATACCGCGCGAGATCATAGCCAGGCCCTATCATTTGCTCAGCTTCGGCAAAACCTCGCTGCATAATCCAAAGAAGGGCCGCCGGTAGCACGACCACAAGCGCTATCACCAGGATTGCGGCTTTGGGTCCACTTATTCTCATCCCTTTGTTAATGGGTGAAGGGCTTCCAAGAAGGCGTTAGCTCCCGATTCAATCAAACCACTCATCCGCTTCATCAAAAGGCGGCATCACGATATTGAGGATCTTCATGCGCTGGCCGGGTGCGACGATCGCACGATGTCGCACCCTTGGCGGGATGAGGACCGCCATACCAGGCCTCACCGCGTAAAGCTCGCCGTCGAGTTCGAGTTGCCCTTCGCCTTCGAGAAAATAGTAAGTCTCCGTGTGATCGCGGTGATAGTGCGTGCGCGCATTTTCGGAAATCTCCGTCTCGTGGACGCTCAAAAGACGATTAGAACCGTCCATGAGCCCTCGCCGCGCGCTTCCGCAAGGACAAGCAACCGCATTAATCGTGGAGAAATCCGCGAAGAGTGGCTTCGACATGACTTGTGCCGTGCCTTAGGGAGAACGATTCGTCAAGGCTGCATCGTGGACGGCAAGTCCTGAGTATAACGTTTTGCTGATTTGCGAACGATGCAGCGCCAGGAAACGCTATCAACCTCCCCAAACAATCCCTCGACACATTTCGGCCTTTTCCTACCATCCGCCCAAATGGAAAACCGCATCGACCGGAAATTTGCCGAACTTCGCGCCTCGGGTGCGAAAGCGTTCATTGCCTATATCTCCGCCGGCGATCCGAATCTTGAGGCCACCCATTCCCTTGCCCTTGCGCTGGAACGCGCCGGAGTCGATATCCTCGAGCTCGGGGTGCCGTTTTCCGATCCTCTTGCCGACGGCATCGTGAATCAACTGGCCGCTTCACGCGCTCTGGCTGCGGGCACGACGGTGCGCGGCGTGCTCGACACAGTGCGGCGCATGCGCAAAGACACCCAGATCCCGATCGTCCTCTATACGTACGTCAATCCCATCTATCGGTACGGTTTCGCCCAATTTCACAAGGATGCCGAGGAAGCAGGCGTGGATGGCCTGCTCATCCTCGATCTGCCGCCCGATGAAGACGCGCAAAACGCCGAGCTTTCGCAAAATACCGGCCTCAAGCGCATCCGCCTGATCGCTCCGACCACACCTCCGAAGCGCATCGCGCAACTCACCGCGGGTGCGAGCGGCTTCGTTTACTATGTGTCGCGCGAAGGCGTGACCGGCGAACGCTCCGATATTCCGGTGACTCTTGCCACCCAGGTCGCGGCCATCCGCGCCACGACATCGCTACCCATCGCCGTCGGCTTCGGCATTTCCACTCCAGAACATGTCCGCTCCGTCGCGCAAGTGGCCGACGGCATCGTCGTGGGCAGCGCCATCGTCACGCGCATCGCGGACTGGGGCAAAAATCCCGATCTCGCCGAGCGCATGGCGGCATTCGTCGCACCACTCGCCGCAGCGAAGAAGCTCTCTTAATCGAATATCCTGCCGCGCAGAGGAGGAGCGACACTTGCTCAGAGTAAGATTACAGGTGGGTTCCGGCCTCACAAGAAAACGCAGAGGCGCAGAGGTTTACAGAGTTACGCAGAGGAACGAACATCGGCTTCTCTCCACCTCTGCGAAACTCAACCCCCTGCCTCTGCGCCTCTGCGTTTTTTCCCTCACCCTGCTAAGGCCAACGTTTCTCGAAGATCGAAATCTCTCAAGAGAGTGACACCGAACTTCGTTCAAGAAAATGCCCTCCCGCATTTCCAAAAAAGATATGAGACTTTAGTCTTTAGACCTTGGACAAACCGTCGTTGAATGTTGGTAGTTGGCAGTTGGCAGTTGAGAGTTTCCCTTCAAATCATGAACCGCCGTCATTTCCTCCAAACCAGCGCCGCGGCCCTCGCGGCATCCACGCTCCGCAGTTATTCCGCGGACTTTGCAGATCAGCACAAGCGCGTCGGCCTTATCGGCTGCGGCTGGTACGGCAAAAGCGACCTTTTCCGATTGGTCCAAGTTGCACCTGTCGAAATCGTTTCGCTCTGTGATGTGGATAAGAAAATGCTGACCGATGCAGCGGACATGGCCGCCACGCGCCAGCTTTCCAAGAAGAAGCCGCGCACCTATTCTGACTATCGCGAGATGCTCAAGGAGAAGGATCTCGACATTGTGCTCATCGCCACGCCCGATCACTGGCATGCGCTGCCGATGATCGAAGCCGTCAAATCAGGCGTCGATGTGTATGTGCAAAAGCCGGTCGGGGTGGATGTGACAGAAGGCGCGGCCATGCTCGCCGCCGCACGCAAATACAATCGCATCGTGCAGGTCGGCACGCAACGCCGCAGCACTCCGCATCTCATCGAGGCGCGTGACGAAATCATCAATACCGGAAAGCTAGGCAAAGTCGCTTTTGTGGAGATTTGCTGTTACTATCATATGCGCACGCGCGAGAATCCGCCGGATACCAATCCACCGGAAAATCTCGACTATGAAATGTGGACCGGGCCCGCACCGATGCGGCCCTATAACAAACTCGTCCATCCGCGGAGCTGGCGCGCTTTTATGGAATACGGCAATGGGATCGTCGGCGACATGGCCATCCATATGTTTGATATGACTCGCTGGATGCTTGGCCTCGGCTGGCCCAAGCAGATCAGTTCCACCGGCGGCATCTTCATGGATAAGAATAGCAAAGCCAACATCACCGACACGCAGACCGCGACCTTTGACTACGAAGACCTGCGCATCGTCTGGACCCATCGCTCGTGGGGTGATGCGCCCGATCCTAAATATCCGTGGGCGGCCACGTTTTACGGCGAAAAAGGCACGCTCAAAGCCAGCGTGATGGGATATGACTTCATTCCTTCCGACAAAAAGGAGCAGGCCGTTCATCGCGATGTAACCTACGAACTCGATAAGTATCCCGAAGATAACACGGAGAAAGATCTCGAGAAGCATTGCGCTCCGGCCATTCGCGGACACATGAAGAATTTCCTCAGCGCCATCGCTGAGCGCGGACGGCCCGTCGCCGACATCGAGCAGGGCCACATCTCCAGCGCGTCGTGCATTATGGCCAATCTCTCCATGAAGCTGGGCCGCACCCTCACGTGGGATTCTGCCGCGGGAAAAATCGTGGGCGACGACGAAGCCAACCGCCTCCTCGCGAGACCCTACCGGGCCCCGTGGGTACATCCGACACCCGAGACGGTGTAATCGCGTGAACCGGGCGTTTTGCCCGGGTTGGTAGGCGGTGCATGTTCCATGTTAGATACCGCTTTCCCTCGTCCACTTATAATCCTCATCTTTATCTTTGAGTGTTAACTCACTCTCACGAAAGAGAACGATGAACCGGTCGCCAATCTTATACCGTCTGTCAGATTAGATCGGTAGAATCCGCACCAGGAGTTTCCCGCAAAATATTACCGATCTATTTTGCGAACTGGTATTATACACGGGAGCAACGCCCCCGTTTACCCCAGCCGCCCGCCTTGAAATAACTCCTAAGTCTGAAACCTGAACTTACAGTCAGCGCCGTAATAAGTAATGCGTAATTCAGATTTCCGTATTCGGGCTTCCTGATCATTCGTCTCGCTCATCGATCATCCACACTTATCATTCAACCTTCGGTCTTTGAGTGGACGCGCATCGGGTGCGTGCTACAGTCGTTCGCCGTGTAGCTTTATGCCGCACTTCGTGAAAGCGAGTCTCCGGACGCAGCTTTCCAAACCACCCCTAGTAAAATACCATGCCCCACCCCAACTGCAGAAAGTACACCCACCTCGCAAAGACGTTCGCCGTTTCGGTTTTTACTCTCACCGCCTTCTGCGGAAAGAGCATTGCGGCTGAGCCACTGATTTCTGTTGATTACTCCATTCTTGGCTCGCCGGAATTAGGAGCCATTAGCGGCCCCGGAGATTTCGCCGGCGTAGCTGGGGAAGGCGTCCGCGTGGCGTATTGGAATGATTTTGCCATATCGCCTGACGCAAACGTGTTTAACGGCCTGATGACATCCACGTCGCTCCTGGATAGCACCGGAAGAGGGACTGGAATCTCGGTGACGCTTCAGGCGGCGGGAGTTGGGACGAACTCTGCCGGTTTTGACAGCACCGATGCGCTCATGATGCGCTCGATTGTCGGCGGGAACACCGTCACTTCAACATTCAACCATCTCGAAGCCGCTTCCACTGGGACTACCTATGATCTGTTTGCCTACTATCAGGGACTGGATTCTTCTGATACCGTTTTGGTTGACGTGAGTGTCGCCAGCGCCGGCGCAACTCAGCACAAGTATGGGATCGACTTCGTTTATGGAACCGACCACACCAGCTACATTGAAGGCGACCAGACCGACCCTAACGCAACATCCTTTCATATAGCCAATTATTCGAAATTTCAGAACTTAACGGCAAATGGAACCGGCCAGATCGTTTTGAACCTGCAAACTGATATTGATTCTCCCGCCGTGGGCCTTTCCGGCGTTCAGCTTGTCACGCACACGCCGACCTGGACCGGATATTTATCTAACATCTGGGGAAATGGCGGTTTACAGAATTGGACGCAGAATGCTACCGCCACTGGCTACAAGGACGGATGGTACGCGCGGTTCGATGACACCGCCCTTAACTATACGCTGTATCCCTCGGCTTCTGGAGTTACGCCGGCCAGAGTGACAGTGGATAACTCGGCCCATGATTATACATTCGCCTCTGGCGGTGTGATTAACGGCCCCACGGATTTAATAAAGACCGGTACCGGGGCGCTCAATATTGTGGGGGATAACCATACCTTTACCGGTGATATTTACATCAAAAATGGTTCGATAAACGTGAACGCCCTTGGAGGAGCGGCTGGGTACGGAGAAGAAGAATCCATCGGGCTAGTCCAAGTCCACACCGGTGCATTGGGGATGGGCGTTAATATCCATTTTGGCGAGACGGGCGCTTCTGGCCAGCCCGGGACGACAGGCGTTTTGAATTATACTGCGGAAGCCAACTTCGAAAATGTGTCCCGCGTTATTCTTTCGGATGCGGGCGCAAGCGGAGTGATCAATATCCCAAGATTTTCAGTTCTCGGGCTGCGCAATTGGGATATCGACGGCGACATGGAAAAAGGCGGTCCCGGCACGCTGCTTTTCCGAGAGGGAAGCACCGGCACTGGAACTTGGAATGTGACTCAGGGAACTCTCGACACGGAATCAGCAGGACCTGATGACCGCAGCTCGATCGGGACCAATTTTGTGGTTCACGCGGGAGCCACCTTGAAGTCATCAGACGCCGTGGGAGGCCCTTGTACCATGCAGATCATGGCTGGGGGAACTCTCTCCGCCGTACCCGGTGTCGGGTATGTTTCCGTAGATTTTTTCGATCAGGCCACGCTCCAGTTGGACAGCGGCGCTCGCCTTAAATTCGACTTGAATGATTTCTTTGAAGACAGCGGCAGTTTGAAGTTCGACGATGCCTCCGCGCACTTCAATTTCTCCGGGGCATTGACGCTTGAACTCAACAGTAGTTTGGGTTTTAGCGATCCTACGGGACAATCCTTTTTGCTTATCGATGGATTTGTCGGAGGGGACAGCGTCGATCTCACTCACTCGAATGTTACCTTGGATTTAGCAAATGCCGGCTGGTATGGCGGCGTCTTATCGTACGATGCGGCAAACAATGATTTGTATATCAGCGGACTAACCAACGTTCCAGAACCGAGCACGACGATGACTCTCCTTGGAGGAACAGCCGCGCTTCTCGGTTTCCATCGGTTTGGCCGCCAGAGGAAAGCCGCGGACCGGCGGCAAGAGATGATATAGTTGGACCACACGCTGCGACAGATGAAATCTGAGGGTTGCTCTTAGCTTCCTCGGTCATGGGATATATTGTTTAGCCCCGGTGGGGCTGGCATGCGCGGCTTTGGGAAAAGTGAATCACTCTAAAGTAACGCTGCCGATACGGCGCGGAGCCGGACCTCGCTTCCGTCTCGCGCTTCGCGCGAGGATGAAATTTAAAGATAAAGATTAGGTTCAAAGACTGGGCCACCAGACTACCGTTGCCCATGCTACTCCCCCATCCAGTGCCACTCATTGCACCAGGGGCACCGTTCGTATCTTCGACTCGCCCCGAAATTGAATCCGTTCCACCACTTTCGCTTATAGACCCGGCCGCATCCGGGACACTTCATCTTACCTGTCGAAGGCAGCTCTTTTTCGGGTGCACATTGCAATTGGACAAGTAACACAACAGCCGCAATACAGCATCCCACCAGCCAGAGACCGACGATTGTCTGCGACACCACGAATGAATGGCCCAGCCAGCCTCGCTGCGCCATGGTGATGGGAAAATTCGCCAGGTAATGAGCTACCATGGCCAGGAACAGCCCGGGAATCAGCCCTGGCCCGCGCTTCCACACTGCGAGCGAAATCGCCACTAGTCCGCTATGGATAAAACAGGTCATCCATCGCTCCACCATAAACCCGCTGAGCTGATACCACGGCAGCGCAGCCAATTTCGGCTGATGCTCCTGGACCAGTCCAGCCACGGTAAATACCTCTCCCACGGCGAAGCCCAATCCCAAAGCCATCGCCACGCGCGCCACATTGTCGTGGTTCACTTTCCAGCGCAGCCAGGCGATTAGCAGCGGCCAGAGTTTGGCCGGCTCCTCCGTCAGGGGCGCATAGACCGTGCGCAGCCATGCCAAAAAATCTCCGCCTCCGATTTGCGCCTTCAACCATTCGTCGAGCGGCAGCCGCACTTCGTGATATGCGAGCCACGACATCGGCAAAGCCGCCAAAAAGAACAGCGCCATCCATCGACGTTCCGGCGCGGGTGTCAGCCGCCAAACTAACGACCCCAATAGCAATACTGCCACCGCAACCGTGATCAATGCCGCTTCAAACATAGCATTCTTTCCGTTGATTCCGTTGCGCTGAAATACGATCTCGTCCTTCGTCCATCACTCCATGGCTCCGTACGCCAGCGTCCAAAAATCCACGAACACCTTCGGCGGCTCCGGCGAATCCATCATCCGCGGCGTAAAGAGTATGCCAATCATTCCCTGCGACGGATCGGTATAAGCCGTGGTACCAAGCCCGCCCGTCCACCCAAAGCGGCCCGGCGAATGAAAAATCTCCGTGCGAGCAATATCCACCGCCACACCCAATCCCCAACTGCTGTGCGATCCAAAAAACATCTCCGATTCCGCGCGCTGCTCCGGAGTTACTTGGTCCGAAGTCATCAACTCCACGGCGGCGCGTGAGAGCACCCGCGTGTTTTCGTGCCGGCCTTTGTTCAGCATCATCCGGCAAAAGGTAAAATAGTCATCGATGGTCGAGACCAATCCTCCGCCGCCGGAGTGAAATGGTGGATCGATCCCCCACCCGCTGTTTTTCACATCATCATAAATATCGAGCTTGCTGGTTTCAAAATTGAAGCGGTAGCACGGCATAAAGCGTCCCAGTTTTTCCGGCGGCACGTGAAACGCCGTGTCTTTCATGCCCAGCGGCTCGAAAATCCGCTCCTGCAAAAAGCGCCCGAGCGAAAGTCCGGACACGCGTTCCACGAGCACGCCGAGCACATCGCCGCTCACGTGGTACATCCAGCGCTCTCCCGGTTGCGCGAGCCACGGCAGGGATCCCAGCCGCTTCAGCCATTTATCCGTGCTCGGCCCCTGCGCCGGCATCGGTGGACCATCGCCCCCGATTTGCAAATCACGAATCCGCTTCTGAATCGGATAGGTATCCGGCGCCGCCATCACGCTGCCAAAACCCATCCGATAAGTAAAAAGATCACGCACGGTGATCGCGCGCTTGGCGGGCACGGTGTCATCCAACTCCGACTCGATGCTTTTGAGCACACGACGATTCGCCAGTTCCGGAATCCAAGGCTCAATCGAGCTATCCAGGCGGATTTTGCATTCTTCCACGAGAATCATCGCGGCGGCCGCGGTCACCGGCTTCGCCAGCGAAGCGATCCGAAAAATCGTATCCCACGCCAGGGGTTTCGCATTTCCAAACGATAGCTTTCCGAGCGTGTCCAAATGGGTCTGCCCTCCACGGCTCACCAGCGCGGCCAAGCCCGGCATATCTTCGCGCTCCACGTATTTCGACAATACCCGGGTCATCTGCTCCAGCCTCACTTTCGAAAGACCTTTCGTGCTCATCTCCTCCATCCATAGCGCGCACGTGCTGGTGAAGACAAGAGAGCAAGCTGGATTCTACTTTAATCTTACACTTTCTTACACCTGCACCGCCGTCTTTTCCGTTTCGCTCTCCGAGCGAGATGTAGGTGTAAGTGAAAGCGTAAGATTAAAGAGTGCCACACTTTTTTCTCACCCACCCCCACCGTTTCGCAGCTTGTAC
>FTBG01000095.1_pt1 | contig 17185 bp, 13 predicted proteins | sample 1639311 | NCBI WGS metagenome assembly FTBG01 (sample SAMEA3914864, study PRJEB12502) | metagenome | biome: forest; material: soil | place: USA | collected 2012-03-12 | depth 0.3 m | reverse complement strand
GTGCAATATTGGCATCGACCGCCGCTACGGGACGGTCAAAAGCAAAACTAGCAATCGCTCCCGCCGTATAGCGTCCGATTCCCGGCAATGAGGCAATCGCCTCCACATCGTCCGGCAATTCCCCGCCATGCCGCACCACCACCTCCTTGGCCGCACGATGCAAATTGCGAGCGCGCGCGTAGTAGCCCAGCCCCTGCCAGGCGTGCAGCACTTCGCTTTCCTGCGCCGCGGCGAGCGCCGCGAAATCCGGAAACCGCGCCATCCAACGCTCAAAGTACGGGATCACCGTCACCACCTGAGTTTGCTGAAGCATGAACTCCGAAACCAGCACCGCATAGGCATCGTGCCGCCGACGCCAGGGCAGATCGCGCCCCGCACTGTGAAACCACGCCGCGAGTGCGCGGCGGAACGCCTGCCGCGAGTCGGCATCGCGGAGAACTTTAGGCTCAGTGTGTGCTTTCGCTTTGCGCGGCATGCAAAGGTCAGGAACACTGCGGGACTTCTCGCATGTCCACAAGCCCGCAGCCGCCCCAAAAAACTCTCTACACGAGCCCGCTCTCGCCAGATCAGGCCACCCGCCTGCGCGCTCTGCTCACCGAGCGCGGTTGGAAATTTGAGCAACGCCCGTACACGCTCTACTTCGCGCAAAAGGATAAGCTCACTGCGGCTGTGTACGAAAAAGGGCCGAAGATCGTGCTCCAGGGCAAAGGCACCGAGGAATTCGTGCAATTCACGCTGGAGCCGGAAATCCTCGGTGAAGCCAAATTGGGCTACGAGGAGGTGAACAACCCCGCCATGTTCGCCCCTCACTTCGGGGTGGATGAAAGCGGCAAAGGCGACTTTTTCGGCCCGCTCGTCATTGCCGGTGTGTACACCGACAAAGGCATCGCCCGCGACTTTCTCCAGGCCGGCATCCAGGACTCGAAGCGTATCGGGTCGGATCAGCGCATCCGCGACTTCGCCAAACTCATCAAGGGCACTCCGGGCGCGGTCTTCAGCGTCGTCGCCATCGGCCCGGAGCGGTACAACGTGCTCTATAACAAATTCGGCAACCTGAACAAACTGCTCGCCTGGGGGCATGCCCGGGTGATCGAAAACCTCCTGGAGGCCCGCTCCGATTGCCCTCGCGCCCTCAGCGATCAGTTCGCCAATCCCCGCCTGATCAAAAATGCCCTCCTGGAAAAAGGGCAGAAGATCGAGTTGGAGCAGCGGACCAAGGCGGAAAGCGACCTGGCGGTGGCCGCAGCCTCCATCCTGGCCCGGGAGCGGTTCATCGATTGGCTGCGCGACGCCAAAAAGACCTTCGGCCGGGAAATGCCCCGCGGCGCTTCCGGGGCGGTCAAAGACGCCGCCCGGGAGCTGATCGCAGCCCATGGAGCGGATGTCCTTTCCAAAGTGGCCAAAACCCACTTCAAAACGGCCTCGGAAGTGGCCCCCTCACATTTCTCAAAACCCGACTTGCCGAATGAGTAAAACGGGCGTTAAGTGCCTTGGTTATGGGTACTTTGACGAAAAGGGACCTCGTCGTTCAGATCAGCAACGAAGCCGGGCTGGTTCAGTCCGAAGTATTCGATGTCGTCCAGCGCACCCTGGATTCGATCACCGATGCACTTTCCCGTGGGGACACGGTGGAATTACGTAATTTCGGCGTGCTCGAAGTGCGGCTCACCAAGCCCCGCGTCGGCCGAAATCCCAACCGTCCCGGCAGTTCCTTCGTCATCCCGGCGAGGGCTACTGTGAAATTCAAACCGGGGAAAGTGATGCGCCAGAGGGTGGGCAGCCTTTCTTCGACCATGAAGCGGGAAGAGACGCCTCCCTGAGGAAGGCCTTTCGGTTTCATCTCTTCCGGAAGTGCCAAACAAAGAGCGAGGCCGGAGCTCGCGCTTTCCTCATTCCAGCCACGCCGCGGCTAGATCGACGCTGCCGGTGCCGTCCGTTTTGGGTGTGGTGAGAACAATCGACACAGTCAGCGTCTGATCGGCGGAGGATGCACAGTACTCCAGCGTTGCCAGATTGAGGTTCGGACTCGAGATCAGCTGTGTGTTTGAAAAATCGGGGGCCGATCCGTCAGACAAGTGAGCGGTCACGGTGATCGACGTGCCGGGAGTTCCCCCGCATAGGACGTTGAGCGTCCGGGCCGTCGTATCCGCATGAACGGTGAACACCAGTCCCGCGCCTTGCTTGTTTTTACACCACACATACGTCTGGTCATCGGAACTGGCCGCGACGGGAGTGCCATCGGACCAGCGAACGTGCCGGGCGTTCGTGGTAGCAGCGAAGCTTCCGTGGTCGGCATCATCGATCCAGGAGATATCGCTGATCTGTTCTCCGCCGCTCGCTTTGTGGACGTATTTTCCCGTCCAATGCGCCCAATCGACCACCCCCAAAGCGGTCAAATCGTAGGCGTTACTTGATCCGAGAGCCACGTTTCCATTCAGGAACGCTTTTGCGGAGGGCGGAGGCGCTACCGCGGGTGGAGGAGCTGCCTCGACCGGCTTCCGAGACGGGATAGTCTGCGGCTTTTGCCGGAATATAACGGAACCGCCGACGACCAGCACGATCAGCAACAGAGTGGCGGAGGCGATAAAGCTCGCCGGCACTCGCCGGCGGCTGGGAAGTGAGTGGACCGCTTCGGCCCGAGGTGCCGGCCTCGGCCGCTCCGTGGATCTCGCAGCCGGCGGAGCGGCGTTACTTTGCGCATATTTCAAATGCTCGATGACTTCCCCATAATCCTGAAAGCGATCAGCGGGGTTTGGTTCGAGGCATCGCTTGATGATGGAAGCTGTGACTTCGGAGACATCCGGTGCTAACTCCTGAATATTAGGCGCCGGCGGCACCTTTTGCGTCTTTATCATCGCCATCACGGTCGTGGTATCCAAAGGTGGAAATCCCGCCAGGCAATGGAAGAAAGTGCATCCCAAACTATAGATATCGCTGCGGATGTCCTCGCCTTGCCTTAACAATTTCTCCGGCGCGATATAATCTGGCGTACCCCAGATATCGCCCGAATATTCCGTTGCTTGTTCAATCGGCAAAGCGAGTCCGAAATCGGCCACCTTCATCGTTTCCTTATCCGCCAGCAGGATGTTCCCCGGCTTCAAATCCCGATGCAGCAACCCGCGCAGGCACGCCGCCAGCAATCCTTCCGCAATCTGAATCCCCGCGGAAAGCACAAACTCTTCGGGCAAACGAACCTGCCGCTTGATCTGCTCCGCGAGAGAACCGCCCGCGACCACCTCCATCGCTATATAGTAAAAGCCGTTTTTGTGACCGGTGGAGTATACCTTCACCACGTGCGGATGATTGATCGACGCCGTGAGCACCGCCTCTCTTTCGAGCGCCTGAATGTATTCAGGATCGGAGGTGCGTTCGTTGCGCAAAAGCTTGAGGGCAACGTCCCGCTCCAAAGTTTCATCAAACGCGCGATACACGGTGCCGCCACCTCCGCGGCCCAACTGGCTCAAAAGGACAAAGTGATGGAATTCCCGCAGCACCTTGATCAAGGCGCTGCAACTCGGGCAGGTCGTTTCCGTCAGTGGACTGCAACCGGAGACGTCGAGGAGAGCACCGCATTGCGGACAGAGCTCCAGGACGGCATCATGCTTTTGCATGGCGCTTTTGGCCCGCTGAATTTCCTCTCGCGAAGCACTCCCACTCACGATCATCGTGGAGAAGTTGCCATTCAGAGCGCGGTTTACGACGGCTTCGTCCGCCTGCCGTTCCGTATCGCTCTTTTGGTCCGAAATGCGAATGGTTTGCGAGACAGGAGGATCGATCCTGTGTGATCGGGACGGGGATGACCGGGGTGTAGTCACGCGGGCTGCCAAGCACATCGAGTGCCAAAAAACGTACTCGACCCATTAAAGGGCAGTTTACGCCCCGTGACGCCTAATTTTCCCTGCAAATTCTGAAAACCGCCGTAAATCAGTTCACTTCCCGGACCTGCAGTCGCCGCCAGCGATCCGCGAAACAGAAATAAAGTGCCGGGCCAAAGGCAAAGAGCATCACGGAGCAGCCGCAGCATAGTCCGAAAAAAGTCAACAAACCGGCACAGCAGATGTGCCGATTCCTAGCCACCACATGGGTAGGGACCGCCACCAACAGCTCAAGGATGCTTCCGGTCCACAGGCGGCGTTGAATCTTTGAAATTCCCTGGCGCGCTTCCTGACCGTGCAAAGTGCGGTAGAAAGACACGCTCCAGTAGAGCCAGCTCCCGAAGCCGATGACTGCCGTGACCCACAGATAGTTGAAGTGTTTTTCGTTTAAGAGAGCTTCGTATAACGAAACGCCCGCACCGAAAAAGAGCAAACCCATCATCAATGCCGCGGCGATGACTGTCATCAGCAGAGGGCGCTGCTTGACCGGCCGGCCGAGGCCGACGCAAACGGGAACTCGCAACAGGGCAAACTGCGCCACGATCATCAGGCCGACAATGATCCACGTCTGCCATGTTAACACAATGTCGGAAACTATCCTCCATTTAGGGAGTTCGCCAAAGGCTGCGCTGCCCAGCGGAAAAAAGAGCGCCAGCGCGATCAGTCCATAGAGTACGGCAACGACATAGGACCATTTTTTCATAAGGGAGCGAGATGATGTATGGGAACTGAGATTTCCGACGATCGGCTAGTCGATGTTCGCGAATCAACGGGCGGATTCAAGCCTCGAAGTTGTTAACATAATTGCCATTGATGCGCTACAAATCAACGCTCCGTGAGCATCCAGGATGACGAGAAGAACCTTTGACTCATCTCTTATCGTTACTTGAATAAGGAGCCGCTGCTTCATTTTGATCCAGCTCACTTCGTTATCGGATAGCCTCCCTCCGCGTTTCTTTCCCAAAAACTTGGTCACCTGGATTTAACACCTAATTACGATATTCCGGCTGGTCAATCCCGCGCCGCTCTGGCACGCATCCGCCATGAAGACATTGATCGTTACGGCATTGATTACGGCTTCAGCTTCATTCTGCGCCTTTGCGGGAGAGGCGAGCTGGCCGCGGTTCCGCGGTCCCGAAGGCTCGGGTATTGCAGATGGGGAAAAGCCGCCCATTGAATTTGGTCCGGAGAAAAATGTGCTCTGGAAAACAACGGTACCGGGAGCGCCCTCGTCTCCCTGCATCGCAGGCACTCGGATTTTCCTGACCGCTTACGATGGAGGGAAGCTATGGACGCTCTGCCTCGACCGGGCGAGCGGACGGGAACTATGGCGCCGAGACGCGCAAGCGGAGAAAATCGAGCACTTCTTTGAGGCTCAGGCAAGTCCCGCAGCTTCGACGCCCGCCACCGACGGCGAGCACGTCGTCGTCTATTTCGGTTCGTGCGGGCTGATTTGCTACGATTTGGAAGGCAAGGAGCTGTGGCGCCACCGGCTGCCCGTAGCCGAAACAAACAACGACTTCGGGAGCGGCACCTCGCCGATCGTTGCCGATGGGCTGGCGATCCTGGTGCGCGACCTCAAGACCGGTTCCGCGGCGCTGGCCATCGACATCAAAACCGGAATGGAAGTGTGGAAGACTGAGCGCCCCGGGATGCCCACTGGTTACTCGACGCCGATCGTGTGGAAGCACGATGGCTTGAAAGAACTCATTGCACCGGGAGGTCTGGCCATGAAGGCCTACGACCTGCACACGGGAGCCGAGCGCTGGGTGGTGCGGGATCTCCCCGCGGTGAACTGCGGTTCGCCGGTCGCCGGCGATGGGTTACTTTATTTTGCCGGATGGTCGCCCGCGGGTTCGGATGCCCCCATGCCTTCTTTTGATGATTTGCTAAAGGCGGATACCAATGGAGACGGAAAAATTTCCAAGGAGGAGGCGGAAAATACCATGCTCAAAGGGTTTTTCGACCCGAACGATACTAACAAAGACGGCTTTATTACCCGCGATGAATGGGAAGCGACGATGAGCTATCTCAAGCGAGGCAAAAATCGCCTCGTAGCAGTGAAACCCGGGGGCAGCGGCGACATCACGAGCTCGCATGTCGCCTGGGAGAAAAAGAAAGGACTGCCGTACGTGCCGAGTGCGTTACTTTATCGCGGAATGGTGTACCTGGTGAAGGACGGCGGCCTGGCTTCGTGCTACGACGCCCTCACCGGCGAGGCGAAATACGAACAGCAGCGGCTCGGTGTCGATGGCGCTTTCTACGCCTCGCCAGTGGCAGCGGATGGGCACATCTACCTGATTAATCTTAACGGCAAGGCAGCGACCCTCCTGGCCGGTGAGAAGCCGGAGGTTATCTGGCACGCCGACTTCGGTGAACGGGTCGCCGCGACTCCCGCGATCGTCGATAACACGCTCTACGTGCGCACCGAAACAAAGCTCTTCGCGTTCAAGACGGCGAATTAGCAAGGGCAGCGTAGCAAAGTACGTCGCTATTTTGGACGCACGCTTAGTCTTTATCCACTGCGGTCGCCGGCGCACTCAACACATCGTCCAGCGCGCGCATGAGCTTGGCCGCATTGTAAGGCTTATCAAGAAAGGTCTTCACGCCGAGGCTTTCGAGTAGAATCGCCTGCTCGGGCTGGCAGTGGCCGCTGGAGACGATCACCGGCACATTCGCGTCGAGCTTGCGCAAGGCGCGCACGAGCGAGATTCCGTCCATTTGGCCCATGGCCAGATCCGTCAGGACCAGTTTAAATTCGTCGCGGCGCTGGAAATAGAGCGCCAGCGCGTCGCTGCCATCTTCCGCAGTGTACGCGCGATAGCCGTAGTCTTCGAGCGTCTGCACCAGCGCTTCGCGGATGGGCGCTTCATCATCCACCACGAGGATGAGTTCGCCATTGCCGCGGTGTACCTGATCCCTTGCGCCATTGCGCTCCGCCGAAGCGCTCGATCCGGACGAGGGAAGAAAAATGCGGAAGGTGGTGCCGACCCCCAACTCGCTCTGCACGGTGATGAAGCCTCCATGGCTTTTGACGATTCCCATGACAGTCGCCAGGCCGAGGCCGGTCCCTTTGCCCACTTCCTTCGTGGTGAAAAAGGGATCGAAAATCTTGTCCATCGTTTCCGGTGACATGCCGCTGCCGGTGTCTCCGACGCGCAAAACGACGTGCGGCCCCAGCTGCGCTCCCGGGTTCATCTTCGCAAAATGCTGGTCCACATCTACATTTTCCGCAGCGAGCGTAAGTGTGCCGCCTTTGGGCGTCATGGCATCGCGGGCATTCACGCATAGGTTGAGCAACACTTGATGCAACTGCGTGGCATCGCCCATGACGGTCCAGAGTTCTGGCGGAAATTGCGATTGCAGGTCGATGTTTCGCGGAAAAGTCTGCGCGAGGATTTTGCCCATTTCCCCGAGCAAATGCTTCGGCTGGAGCAAGACGCGCTCGCCTTCCACACCACGCGCAAACGTGAGCACTTGCTTGACGATGCCCGCACCCCGTTCCGCGCTGCCCTCGATAATGTTGAGCATCTTCTCCGCATCCGGCGCTTTCACGGAGCGGCGCAAAACCGCCACCGACATGAGGATCGGCGACAAAATGTTATTGAGATCGTGCGCAATACCGCTGGCCAGCGTGCCGATACTTTCGAGCCGCTGCGTGCGCAGGAATTGCGTCTCGAGTTTTTTTGTCTCCGTGAGGTCGGTATTGATCACAAGCACCGTTTTGCCTTCGCCCGCTTCGTCTTTTACCAGCGTCCAGCGGCTGTTCACGATCAAGTCACGCCCATCCTTGCTCTTTTGCTTGAGCTCGCCGCTCCACTCCCCTGTTTCCCGTACACCCGCCTCCGTTTCCGCAAGACGATTCACGTCGCAGCACAGCATTTCTACCATCTGAGTGCCGAGCGCTTCTTCCGCTTTCCATCCGTAAAGGCGCTCGGCGCCCTGGTTCCAAAAGGTGATACCGCCGCCGAGATCGCAGACCATAATGGCATCCGAAGCCATGTCCAAAAGCCGCACCTGCTCCCGGTTGCTTTCTTCGATGCGCTTGCGAAGGGTGAGATCATTAATGACCGCGACAATCACGGCGCGATCTCCATACGTGACCGAGGTCCAACTGCTCTCCGATTCAATGAGCGTGCCGTCCTTGCATTGATGCCTGCACGGACGGGCGCGGCCTGCTTTCACGCCTTCCGTGCGTGCCGGTGCGTAAGCTTCCAGCATTTTCTCCAAATCATCGCCGCAGACGATTTGGTCCAGCGTCATGCTCAAAAATTCCTCTCGCTCGTAGCCATATTTTTCCAGAGCAGCGGCATTTACCGCCAGAAAGAGAAAGGTTTCCTGATCAAAAACCCACATTGGCAGGGGGTGTCGCTCGAACAGCTGCTCAAAACAGGTCGAGTTTTCTTGCTGAAAAAGAGTCTCAATTCCGATCGCCACGCGTTTGAGAAAGCAAAAATGAGGCCAAGGGGTGGATAAGGGGTGGGCCGGGAACACCCCCGGATCGCAAGGAAGACGAATATGACCCCGCAAGCATTCATTTCGACTTGGTGGAACAATCGCTCTTCATTCGCCGCTCGGTTCGCGGCCTTACGAGAGATTTGCACCCGCGATTTCGGCCCGTTCTCGCCGTTTATGGACGGGATTTCTGTCTTTGCGCGAATTTGCCTTTGCCCTACCCACCTCCGCCCCATACTTTCCACCCCTTTCTTCTATGAGTTCAGAAATCCAGAAGGTCGTTGAATCCGGAAAGCTCACCCAGGCCCAGGGGGCGGCGCTTGAGCGGCTCACGCCTGGCTCGTACGTGCTGCACAAGAGCTGGGGCTTCGGCCAGATCGATTCAATCGACTTCCTGCTCAATCAGATGACGATCCATTTCAAAGGGAAGCGCGGGCATACCATGCAGTTGCAGTACGCCGCCGATTCTCTCCAGGCGATCGCGCCGGATCATATCCTCGCCCAGAAGGCTGCCGATCTGGAAGGAGTACGCTCTCGAGCGAAAGACAATCCCGTAGCCTTTATGCAGCGCGTGCTGCAAAGCTACGGTGGAAAGAGCACGCCCGATCAGGTGTCGCAGGTACTCGTGCCGGATGTTTTTCCTGAGCCGGAATTCAAGCGCTGGTGGGAAAATGCCAAGAAGCTGATGAAAAAGGATGGTCACTTTGCCATCTCGGCCAAAAAGACGGATCCGATCGTTCTCCGCGAAGCGGCGGTCTCCCGCACCGACGAACACTTGGTGGCATTCACGGAAGCCCGGCAGTTGAAGGATCAGATCGCGGCACTGGATCGTATCATCAAAGATGTCGCGGAATTCACCGACCCCGCGGCACAGCTCGGCCCCATCATTCTCGCGGCAGAAGATGCGGCACGCAAAAATGCTAAATTGAAGACCAACGAGGCTCTGCAGCTGGTCATTGCGCGCGACGAGATCATTGAGAAAGCGCCCGGCACGGCTCGTGGCGCAAATGCGCCGACCGTCGTCAGCATTCTTCAGGAGGAAAAGAATAATCTCGTCCAGTTACTTGACGCAGTCCCGGCAGCCAAGCTTCGCCGTGTGCTTAACTCCATTCCGGATGCCTTTCCGGAAGACTGGATCCTGCGCTGTCTCGGGTTGGTGATCAACGGAACATCGCGCATCGTAGGTGAAGCGGCCCGACTTTTGCAGGAGAAAAGCAAAGCCGAAGACCTGCGAGGCGCGCTCGACCGGGCCATCCGCGAACATTCCATCTCTTCTCCAGCACTCGTCTGGCTGTGCGACAAGCGCGAACGCAAAGGGCAGTTCGGCGTGCTCATCCACCCGCGCGTTCTCAGCGCCATCCTGACCGCTTTGGAGCGCGAGCAATTCATGGAAAGCCGCGATCGCAAGCTGCACGATCTGCTGCTCAACGACCGCGAGCTGGTAACCGATCTCGTCCTGGATGCGGAGCCCGAGGAATTGCGTGAAGCCATGCGCAAGCTGCTGCTCACGCCGGTCTTTGAAGAATTGAACAAGCGGTCGTTACTTGGCCGGATCGTGCGCGTTTATCCGGAGCTGGAAGGAATGATCACCGGAGATACCGGCGGCGAAAAGCAGGAGGCGCTGATCGTTTCCTGGGAAAGCCTGGAGCGGCGCAAGGCGGAATTCGATGAGCTTGTGAACAAGAAAATTCCGCAGAATATCACCGAAATCTCGATCGCCCGCGAATACGGCGATCTGCGCGAGAATTTCGAATTCAAAGCGGCCAAGGAAATGCAGCGTGTGCTCCAACGCCGCAAAGCCGAGACGGAGCGCGACCTCAGCTTGGCTCGCGGAACCGATTTTGCCAATCCGGACACCACCCAAGTCGCGATCGGCACGACGGTGACGCTGCGCGAAATCCCTCAAGGAAACGTCGATACCTATCATATCCTCGGCGCTTGGGACTCCGATCCGGAAAAAGGAATTATTTCCTATAAAGCCGGCATCGCGCAGGCGCTGATGGGCCACAAGGTGGGCGAGCAACTCGAAGTAGTGACTGAACACGGCGACCGAACCGTGGAGATCACCGAGATCAAGGCCTGGAAGAAGGCGGAAGGCTGATATTTCTTGGTAGTCCAGACCTTGAAAAAGAGGTCCACGAAATACACTAAAGACACGAAACCACCGGCGGATTCGGGCTCGCAACGGAAGAAGACGTTCCGTGGCGGCTTTGACCGTCCGTCGGACTCCTCCCTAGGCAAATGGATTCCGTACGTGAAAAAGCGGTGTCGATCTTCCGTGAACTGGCTGGGGATCGCGCTGACCGGCTCACTAAATCCACATTCGAGATACGGCGGCCTCTTATCGAGGCACTGGCAAAGGGCCATTACGCCGCCGAGGCGCGCGACATTGCCTTTCACATGACGGATTGGAATTCGGACGCCGCCTTCATCGCCGCGGTGCTCCTCTTCCCGGAGCGGTTCACTTCGGAGGAAATTCAATCTGGCATTGAGAGTTTCCTCATTCACGCACCCAACCACGTCGCGGCGGCTGCAAAACTACACCGTTTTCCGATTCAAGATATCTTTGACGTCGGAGCGCTCAATGGGGAAACGAATGAAGGTGAAAATGATCTATCCAAAAGTGAATAGCATCTAGGCAACGTTATGATTCAATCCGCCATTCCCGTCTTGTCCGTCACGGACTCGCGCCGATCGGAAGAGTTTTATTGCAACATGCTGGGCTTTCAGCGGCTCTTTGCTTACCGGCCCGATCCCGGCAAGGATGATCCATGCTATCTAGGCATGGCGCGGGACGGCGTGACGCTCCATCTTCATTCTTTCAAGCCGGAGCGAGCGGGAAAGACCGATGCCTTTCTATGGGTGGAAGATGTGGACCAACTTTACCAGGAACTGATTTCGCGCGGTGTGATCTTCGTGATTCCGCCAACCGATCAGATTTGGGGTGATCGCGAAACGCACGTTCGTGATCCCGATGGAAATGCGCTTTGCTTTGGCATGCATCGCAAGACGCAACCTGCGATTTGATGTGAACAAAAGACGGCGCCAGTCTCTGCGGAAATTTAATGCCATCTCCTGCTGGGGGTTGTGGATCACCGCTACCCTGGGGTGGCTGATGTTTCTGTTTCTCAGAACGGTTGATGCCGCTTCTCCTGATGCGCCCGACGCGGCTGGAATTGCGAACTCCACGAGGCTTTTCTGGTACGCCACCACCTTTGTAACAATGATATCGGGAGTGTCGTACTTTTGCCGCTGGCGTTTCTGGTATTGTAAAAACCGCACCCCCGGCTGGGGATACTGGATCATCTCGGCGATTCTCTATTTTGCCATCATGGCGATTCCGGCAGAGAGTTTTGTGCCTTTTTTCTCGGGAGATCGCAGCATGCTTCAGTGGACCGGCCTGGGGATTGGCGCGATCTTTTTGATCCTCGCTTTTCCGCGATTACCAGCCCCGCCTTCGGCAGTACCCCCGCCTTTGCCATAGGGCCTCATCTTCAAGTAACAGTGAAATAGCCCCTGGAGTCTTCAGATCCACAGATCACCCATTCTCCACGCTATAGCATCGGGTTCCGCGCTCAAATCTCCGCACCCCGAGCCGATACCCGCCAAGCGTAAGCGGGAAGCACCAAGAATAGCGTTGCAAAAACACACCAAGCCACTCCGAGCGCGCAGACGACTCCCAAGTGTCGCAACGCTGGGTTTTCCGCAAATCGCAACGACCCAAATCCAGAGATCGTCGTCAATCCGCTCAACAGGACCGGTTTGACGACCGTGGCCAGATTTGCTCGCTTATCACCTTCCTGTCGCATGGCGATCACGATATAGACTCCGTAATCGACGCCCACACCGAGGATCAACGGAAAGGCGAGTACGTTAAATATATTCAGCGGTAATCCCAACAGCTTCAACCAGGCAATAAGAGCACCCACGGAAAGCACGAGGCCCGCCATCAAAATGAAAAGCGGAAACGCCCGCCGATAAAGAAGCGCGAGCAGCACAATGTTAAACCCGATCATGATCGACGAAAGCTCGCGCATCTTTCCATGCGCCCACGGCGTAAGGTCCTGCAAGGCGTAGCTCCAACCGGTGATTAACAAGGGCGCGCCTGTCGCCTCCAAACGGGAGCGCAAATATTCCTTTTCCTCCGGGGTGGAAAGCGTTTTGGCGGGGGTCACGTAAGCAGCATTCAAATGCGGGTCCCGAGAGAAAAAGCGATCCAACAAAAACCACCAACTGGATTCAGCAGGCAGAGTCGATCGCCAATCGAGAGCTGCACGATCTCCGGATTGGGCTTTTTCCAAAGCATCAAGCATCGTTGAAGCCGTCCGCAGCAGTTTGTCACTGAGATCCGCGGCTTGAATGCTTTGCTTCAGTGCCTCGCGCGACACCTTGAAATCGATCGGCGCAAGATGCCGAAGATTTTCTGCGGTGCGTTGCGAAGAAAAGGTAAACGCCGCGGGCGTTGCGGCGCTGCGTACCTTCCCTTCGGCAATGAGTCCGGTGAGCGATTGCTGGATTTTTTGCCAGGACTCGTGAAGTTCATCCTCCGACTTTCCTTGCAGCAATAAGATGATGGGTTCGGCGGCCACGGGCATCTTTTTTTGAATCAACCTCAATGCCGCACCCGCGTGGCTGTCAGGTGGTTCGAGCGAACGCGGATCGGAATCGAACCGCAAATGCACAAGTGAGGAACAAGCGAATAGAGTCAGCGCCATGAGAAGCGAAGCCGAGATGGCGAGAATTCTGCGCGGCGCTCGGAAGACGACATCGACAAACTTTCTCCCACAGATCATCAGCCAATCCGTACCCGGTTGCTTGAACCGCGCCCGGACCAACGCAAAAAATAGCGTGATCATTAAAAATCCCGCCAGCAATACGCCAAAGGCGATCAGCGCACCGAGCTGCGCAAAACCGGGTGAACCGCTCCACAAATGGCTCAAAAATCCGGCTGCTGTCGTCAACGCACCGAAAACGACTCCCTTGCCCTGGCTGCGGATGGCCGTAGCGATGGCCTCCGAATGTGACGTCCCTCGGATTCTCTCCTGCTCGTACACCGCAAAAAGCATCATGCCAAAATCCACCCCCAAACCCACCAATATCGAACATAGTCCGACCGTGATCATGTTGAGCTCGTGAAAAATCGCCGCCCCCAACGCGACCGCTCCAAAGCAGCAAAGTGTGAGCACTACCATGATCGCGAGCAGCGGCCCCAATCTTCGGAATCCCATATAAAATACCGCGCTCACCAAAAACACCGAGGAAAGCAATGTCGTGACGATATCGCGTCGGAGAATGAGCGAAAGTTCGCTCACATAGGGAATGCGCCCGGTGACTAGTATTTGCGGAGCCGGGCGGCCAGTCCATCCGGCGAGGACGCGCTTCCTCAATTGATCCACCGCGGCCATGGTGGCCTGGCAAGCGTGCGCCCCCAGGTCCGTCGATTTCGTCTTCACGATCACCAGGCGCAGCATTCCATCATCGGAAGAGAGCGGCCGCGTTTGCTCCATCGAAAATGAACCTGCCAGTGGTTTCATCGCCCGCGCCACAATACCGAGCGGATCCATCTCCAATTCCATTGCCGCTTTCGGTGATCCCGCGTCCAATTCCGCACGCAGCATCTGAATGCGGCGCTCTATCTCTTCCGGCTGCAAGGACGTCACTACCTTTGCAAAATCTTCCGGCTCCAAGTTTAGCATCATCGGCAAGGCAATGGACCGCAGTTCACTCACTCCATCCGCGCATTCCATCGGCGAACGAGCCATGACTCGTTCCACCCAGTGTTCCTTGAGAAGGCTATCCGAAAAATAGTCCGTGAATTCATCGAAATCCGTCTGCCCGGTTTCGTCATACAGCGCAAAAGTTAGTTCCTGCGACTGGCTGAATTCGCGGTCAAAAATCTTCAATGCCTGGATGGATGAAAAATGCTGCGGCAGCAAGTCCAGGACATCGGAGGCAAAATGCAGATGCCTCAGCGGCAGCAAGCCCAGAAAAATGCCCACTGCGATGATGCCGAAAAATGCGGATCGATGGCGCGTGACTATTTTTGAGACGAAATTCTCCATGAAGTTGCCTAGTTGAGCACCTCGCTCCGTCCGCTTAGAATCGTGCGGAGCTGGCCGGCTTTTTCATCGATTAAGCCATCCGCGGCCGCACGCACGGCTTCGAGCAAATCCCTCGATTCCGTGAGCCGCGGGACAGAAACATAGTCCGCGCCGTATCGCAGGAGCGCTTCGGCCTGGCTGAGCACGTCCGCCGTCGCGATGATCCTGGCTTTGCCATTGAGAGTCCGCAACATGCGCACCAATCGCTCGTTACTTGTTCCTTTCAGCAGCGAGTCCGGCACCGTGGAGATAATGACTTCGGCGTGCTCCACGCCCGCATGCAGCAAGGTATCGCGCTGGCTAATGTCTCCGTAAATCACACGCACCTTGCGATCGATGAGCCCCGCCCGGGCCACCGGGCTGAAATCAACCACCGTGGTGTCGCAGATGAGATCAGGCGCGTGGCGTCCCATTTCTTCGAGCAACGAACTAGCGGATCGAAAGAAACCGAGGAAGACAATCCGCCCGGAAGCGTGCGCTCCTCCGCCTTCGGCATGAAGGTCGTCCGCGGCATCCAAATCACGAAGACCGATCCGCTTGAGCAAGGGAATCAGGCGACGAACCGTCGGCCCTGAATGCGCCATGCCAAACGTCGAAGCCACCGCCAGACCGGCAAAGCCCAGCGCCGCCATCCCGGTAGTCGTCGAAGAAGCAATATGACCGTCGAGTGCGCCGATAGACAAGACCACGAGGGAAAACTCGCTCACCTGGCTGAGATTGATCGCCGGAATCAAGCTCGTCCGCAATCCCTGCCGCATGCTGTAGAGCGCGATAAATGTCGTAAACACGCGGCTGGCAACCACGAAGCCGGCAAAGAGAATCGCCCAGCCTAACAGCGAAAGGCTCGGCCACGGAATCTGCATCCCGAGCCCGACGAAGAAAAGCGTGAGAAAGAAATCGCGAAGGCTGGTTACTTTAGCAGTGACATCCAGCGCATAGGGAAACGTGGACAGTGCCACTCCTGCCACCAGCGCGCCCATTTCCCGAGAGAGATGCAGTTGCGCTCCCAATTCTCCGATGAGAAAACACCAGGCCAGTGCACCGACTTCCACGAGCTCCGGCAATCGCGCCACGCTTCGAAACACGTAAGGCAGGCAATAGCGGCTGACCGCCATAGCCGCCGCGATGAGGATCACGGCGCGACCGAGCGCAAAGAGCAGCGTGCTCGGGGCGAGATGATCCAAGTTCGGCTGAATGGCAAGAAAGAGAATCGCCGCGATGTCCTGCAACACCAGCACGCCCAGCGTGATTCGCCCGGTGAGCGTATCGAGCTCCTGCTTGTCATAAAGCACCTTGACGATGATCACCGTGCTGCTCAACGCGGCCGCGATGGCTAGATACAAGGCGTCCCAGTTTCCGTGGGACAAGCCAAATCCCCACAGCTTAAAAAAGACAACCCCGATCGCTGCGCCACCGACAATCTGCACCAGCGCGGTGACGGTGATCGAGCGCCCGGCGCTTAACACCTTTTTCAGATCGATCTCCAGGCCAATCATGAAAAGGAGAAAGATGAGGCCCAATTCCGAAATGGCCGCGATGCTCTCCGTGGATTGAATGAGGCGAAAGCCAGCCGGTCCCAGAGCAAAACCCGCCAACAAGTAAGCCAGCAACAGCGGTTGCCGCAAACGATGCGCCGCCAACCCGACGAGCCACGCCGCCACGATGCTCAGCGTAATGTCTCGGATCATGTCGTGCACGATTCCGCTCTCCTTTCCGCATGAGCGCCACATCCGAGCGCGATGGCTAGTTTTTGCCAATCCCCCGCATTTGCCGCCTCTTCGTTATCGCCCGTGAGCCGCCACGTTTTCCAGCCAAACTTACGAGCCGGATGCAGATCATGCTCCTCCGTTTCTCCCACCATGAGCGTTTCCTCCGGAGCGACGGAGCGCATGCGGAGCCGCACGTGCACGTGCTGAAAAACGTGCGGATTGGGTTTGCCGAAACCGGCGGCAAACGCCCAAAAGCACAGCGCTGGAGTGAATATCTCCAGCATCCGAGCCACTTCGGCTTCTTCACAGACATCGCAGGAGGAACTCCGCAGCGGCAATGGATCGATGGGCGCATGCGGTTCATGAAAGGCCAGGGCCAATTCCATTGGTGTAAACGCGTCGCCGTTTGAGATCAGGCCCAGATACGTTCCGCTCTTTTGCAGATGGCGGAGCACCTGATCCGCGCCAGGCGTGAGACGCAGCCCACGCTGCAGTTGTGCGTGCGCGTAGAGAAACTCAACGACCTTTTCCGGCTTAAGTTCCTGCAATTCGGGCAACATACCAGCGGCCACGGCCGGCCAGTACGGCACCGGCTCCATCACGCCCCTCTCCCACGCTGCTGCGCGAAACGTGCTCAAAGCGATCTCCGCAGACCGATTGAATTCCGCTAGTGAAATACGGGCCGGGCGATTGAGTTTCGTCCGCCAAAGCTTTTGCCACCGTTCCTCCGGGTTCGGGGGTGGCGGACAACGTTGCAGAAGCGGCCCGTAAACCGCGGTGATCACCGCTTTAATGCGGCACGAAAATTGATTGGCTGATTTCATGGAAACTAGTGTCCATCGCCGCCCGCGGCGCGCAGGAGTCTCCTGGTTGCACTCACGAGCAAAAAAGTAAATGTTGATAGCTTAGCTGAATCCGAGGGCAGACTTTCTGCCCATCCGTGGATATAGCAGTAGGAACTGCTTGTTATGGCTGCTCAGTGGCGCGTTTTCTGCGCCATTGTGGGAAAATCAGGCCTTCAAGAAGGCCCTTCTAATCCTGCATG
>FTBG01000077.1_pt1 | contig 17280 bp, 10 predicted proteins | sample 1639311 | NCBI WGS metagenome assembly FTBG01 (sample SAMEA3914864, study PRJEB12502) | metagenome | biome: forest; material: soil | place: USA | collected 2012-03-12 | depth 0.3 m | reverse complement strand
GCCCAGCTCTTTGGCACAAAGTGCTGGGCTACCTTGGGTGAAATATAACAACGCGCTCTGCCCCAACGGGGTTGCGACGCAGGAGATCGTTTAGCGAGATGCGGATCGTAACCCCGTTGGGGTAAGATGCTTTTCTTTGCGACCCGGGGTAGCCCGGCAGTTCGTTGCCAAACTTCCGGGCAACCCCGGGCTTTGCTACGCAGCCCCGTTGGGGCAGGAATTGCGGCTATAGCTTTTGTTAAAATGCTCTAAACTGAAAGCGAGCAGTGATGGGCATTCCCCGACACTCGCGACGCTCGACTAACTTCTACGCCTCGCCCGCCGACGGCAGATTCTGCACCGGCTCCGCTTCCGCTTCATAATCCACACCCGGAAGACCGAAACCAAACAGCTTCAGAAACTCCGCGCGATAGCCTGCAATATCGGAAATTTGCGGGAGATTCTCCGTAGTTACTTGTGCCCACAGATCAGCGACTTCCTGCTGCACATCCTCGCGCATTTCCCAATCGTCGATGCGAATGCGGCCTTCTTTGTCGAGCGAGGGCTGCCCGTTGCAAATGCGGTCGGCAAACATCCGGTGGATTTGCTCGATGCATCCTTCGTGGATGCCTTTCGCCTTCATCACCTTGTAGAGCAACGAAATATAAAGCGGCACCACCGGGATCGCGGAACTGGCCTGCGTCACCAGCGCTTTGTTAACCGAAACATAGGCGCGCCCATTTTTAGCGTGCAGATGGGAAGTAAGGCGTCCCGCCGTTTGCTCGAGGTGTTCCTTGGCTCGGCCAATGGTGCCATTGCGATAGATGGCCCATGTTAAATCGGGTCCAATGTACGAATAGGCCACAGTCACCGCATTGTCGGCCAGCACGTTTGCCGCCGTAAGCGCCTCGATCCACATCTGCCAATCCTCGCCCCCCATCACCGTAATGGTATCAGCCACCTCCTGCTCACTGGCAGGCTCGATCGTGATGTCGTGCACCAGGCCTTTGTCCGTGTTCACGGTCTTGGCCGTAAAAGGTTCGCCGATCGGCTTGAGCACCGAACTGTGCGTGACGCCCGTCGCCGGATGCGTGCGGCGAGGCGAGGCCAGCGAATAAATGACGGCATCGACCTGCCCCAGATCTTTACGAATCGCTTCCACCGTCTGTTCCTTAATCGCGGTGGAAAACGCATCTCCATTGATGCTTTTCGCGTACAAGCCGGCAGCCTGTGCCGCCCTTTCAAAAGCCACGGAATTGTACCAACCCGCCGTGCCTGTACGCCCTTCCTCGCCGGGCTTTTCAAAAAATACCCCCACCGTGCCCGCTTTTGAAGCGAATGCCGGAACGATGCGGCTCGCCAGCCCATAGCCCGTCGAAGCTCCGATCACCAGGACTCGCGACGGTCCACCTTTGATTTCCCCTTTCGATTGGACGTATTGGATTTGCTCCTGCACGTGAGCGGCGCACCCCGCGGGATGCGCGGTGGTGCAGATGAATCCCCGGATCTTTGGCTTGATGATCATGCGCGGGAAAGTGGTGCACTCGCTGGTATCCCGTCGAGGATTTTTCCAGCGATGACATTGGCATGGAAAGGGAACCGTTTCCCGCTACACTCACGCTCATGTCCCGAATTTCAACCCTTGCGCTGGGCGTATTCCTTGGCGCGGCCAGCGTGGCGCTTGCCGAGACGCCGACCAATACCGCGCTCGGTGCGATTAAATTGCTACCGAAAGGCACTTCTTCCAAGGTGGCCCTCGTAGAGGCGCGCGAAGGCAGGCCTACTCCGGATCGCTGGCACATTCTCGTCCATGATCCAAAAGAGGAATCCGGCATTCATGAATACGTCGTAGCCGGAGGCGAAATCGTCGCTTCCCGTTCGCTTTCTCAGTTCGCGGAAAGCTTGTCTGCGGACGACATTTTCGGAGATGTCGTAAAGGTCGATTCGGATAAGGTGACAAAGCTAGTCCAGCAATATGCGGAGGCTAATAGCCTGTCGGTCGTAGCGATGAACTTTGAACTGAAGAAAGGCGGGACCGGTGCGGCGCCGATCTGGAACGTGACTTGTATGGACGGGGATGGAAATGAAATCGGTCACCTCGTGCTTACCGCGACCAAGGGGACCATTCTTTCCCACGAAGGCTTCGCCTTGGATCCTGCTTCACCAGAGAAGGTGGACAAACCGAAGGAGCCGGCGGTGATCGCGGAATCGACTGCGCCTAAAATAGAACCGGATAAGAAGCTCCCGGAAGCGCATAAAGTGGAAGTGAAAAGGGCGGAGCCGATCGTGCGCGGCGATGATGGCGGACAGGACAAACCCGGTTTATTCAAGCGAGCTGGGAATTCGCTGCAGCATCTCTTTACGGGCCACGATAGCGGCAATCGACCAGCTCCGACCACGCCGATCCCGCAAGTAGTGCCACCGCAGTAGGAATGGAATCGGACGCTAAGCGGATCTCGGGTCGCACGCGCGCGGATTCATCACTGGCGAAAGAATTGCGCCGGTTACTTGGTGCAAAAGCAATCAGCGTCGAGCCTGCTATCCTGGCCACACATGCGACGGATCGATGGTTCGCGAGCAAGGAGCCGGATGTGGTCGTCTTCGCGGAATCCGCGGAACACGTAAGCAAGCTTCTCCGTTTCGCCAACCAGCGTGGAATTCCCGTAACGGCTCGCGGAGCAGGCGTGGGCTACGTGGGGGGATGCGTGCCATCGCATGGCGGCATTGCCCTTTCACTGGCGCGGATGAATCGGATCAAGGAGATCAATTTTGCCGATGGCGTGGCCGTGGTGCAACCGGGCGTGATCACCGGCGCGCTCCAGGCCAAAGCGCGAGAGGCCGGGCTTTTCTACCCGCCCGATCCGGCCAGCCTCAAGGAATGCTCCATCGGTGGAAACATTGCCACCAATGCCGGCGGCCCGCGCTGCCTGAAATACGGTGTCACGCGCAGCTATGTGCTCGGGCTCGAGGTGGTGCTGGCCAATGGCGAAATCCTGCGCACGGGCTCACGCACGCATAAAAACAAGACGGGCTTCGATCTGGTCGGCATGTTTGTTGGTTCTGAAGGGTTACTTGGTGTAGTCACCGAGGCGACGCTTCGCCTGCTGCCTTTGCCGCCCGCCAGAGCCACGCTCTCCGCTAGTTTCAAGGCTTTCAGCCAAGCCGCGGCTGCGGTGCAGGCAGTATTTCGCGCGGGCTTTCTTCCCGCGGCACTGGAGATCGCCGATGCTTTCACCCTGCAATCGGCACGGGCCCATTGCGGGAATGGAATCGTTCCATCAGGCAAGAGCCATCTCCTGCTGGATCTGGATGGGCAGCCGGCCAGCGTGAAATCGGAAGCGCGCGCGCTCCGCTCGTTACTTGAAAAAGCCGGCGCTCTTCACCTGAAGTCCGCAGTGGGAGAAGCAGCGTGCGAACGGCTCTGGGAGCTGCGCCGGAAGTTTTCCGAATCACTCAAAGCAACGGGGCTGACCAAGCTCAACGAAGACATCGTCGTTCCACGTGGACGTCTCGTCGATCTCGCGAAATTCGCCGAACATTTGCGGCACAAGCACGGGTACCCTGTTGCTTGTTTCGGGCACGCCGGCGATGGGAACATCCACGTCAATATTATGGCGGCAAACTATCATTCGGATCGCGTGGTCCGAAAAAAAGTGGACACGGCACTCGATGAACTTTTTCGACAAGTGCTCGCCTGGGGTGGAGTCATCACCGGCGAACATGGCATCGGCCTGGCCAAGGAACCGTGGTGGAAACAGGCGACTTCCGAAGTGAGCCGCGAGGTGCATGCGGCGATCAAGGGCGCTCTTGATCCCAAGGGGATTTTGAATCCGGGGAAATTTGTGGAGGTGGGAAAGAAGGGAATTTCGCAGAGGGATTAAGATTACGATTAGGAACCGACCGCTGCCGCTTACTTGATAACTAGCAATCAGTTACTGCACACTGATTGCTCCTGCCTCACATGCCTCCCGCTCCCCTCCCCACCTGCAAAATCCTCGGCGTGCCTCTCGCCGTCACGGATTATACGGCGGCGATACAGCAGGCCAAGGCCTGGGCAAGCGCGCGAGCTTCCGTGCATACCATTGCCGCAGCCAACACCCACGTGATCACGCTCGCCCGGCACGACGATGCTTTCGGCCCAGCGCTCGCCACTTTTGATTTGATCCTTCCCGATGGCATGCCGCTGGTCTGGGCGATGAACCGGCGTCTCCCCGAGCCACTGCGCGATCGAGTCTATGGCCCCACCTTCATGCTGCGCTGCCTGGAAGCAACGCAGGGGGAGAACTGGAGCCACGCACTTGTCGGTGGCTCGGATGAATTGCTCGCGGCCCTTCGCGAAAAACTGGCCACACAGTTTCCCGGCCTGTGCATCGCTCTCACTTACTCCCCGCCGTTTGGGAATTGGCCAGACACAGAAGACGAACGAATCATCGAGCGAATCCGCGAGTCTGGAGCCAATTTTGTCTGGATCGGGCTGGGATGCCCGAAGCAGGAGCTTTGGCTGGCTCGAAATAAACATCGCCTCCCGAATGCCGTGTACGGCGCAGTCGGCGCAGCCTTCGCCTTTCACGCCGGGCGGGTGCGCCAGGCACCGCTCTGGATGCAATCCGCCGGGCTGGAATGGCTATTCCGGCTTTGCGCGGAGCCGCGGCGACTCTGGCGGCGCTACCTGGTGCACAATTCCCTGTTCCTTTTCGATTTGTTGCGGGAGCGATTTTCGGGCGGAAAGAGCTGATCTTTTTCGAGGAAGAAACCGCTTTTCTTTTAACAGCGACTCGCCAGCAAGGATGCTGGCGCTCCCAAGGAGGCAAAACTCGCTTGTTTGCGGGCACAAGTTCGCCGACAACTACGCCCTTTCCATGAAAGCCGTCTCCTCCATTTCCCTGTTGCTTCCGATTTTCGCTGTGGCCGCTCTGCCCGTGCAGGCCGCTGTGGACTTCGAAAAAGACGTCAAACCGATCCTCGAGATCAATTGTGTGCGCTGCCACAATCCCAAGGGCACCGATTTCCAGGAGGGCAAGACGGACCTCGACCTGACCACCCAGGCGACCGCCACGGAAGATGCGGGAACGATCATCGCCGGCGATGCCGCCAGGAGCAAACTGTACAAGACCACGATGCTTCCCGACGACGCCAAGAAATTGATGCCGCCGAAAAACAAGGCAACCGGCGCGCTGGAGCGAATCACGAAGGAGCAGACTGACGTCATCAAAGCCTGGATCAACGAAGGGGCGGCTTGGCCGACGAAAACGCCGCTCATCGCCCGCAAAGCCGAGCAGGCGACAGGCGGAAACGAACCCGCGCTGGTGAAGTCGATCTATGACCGCATCAAGGCGACCGCGGCTCCTGCCAACGAAAAAGGGATGCAGGCCTACAAGACGGTGATCCCCGGTTCGGAGGTAAGCTACGAGATGGTGCCGATCCCTGGCGGCAAATTCAAAATGGGCAGCTCGGATAGCGAGCCCGGCCATTCCGCCGACGAATCCCCCGTTCACGAAGTGGAGATTGCTCCCTTCTGGATGGAAAAGTGCGAGGCCACCTGGAACGAATTTGAACTCTTCATGTATCCGGAGGAGGAGAAGAAAAACCGCGAGACCAAGCAGTACGATGCGTCGATCAACACGATCACTGACGCAGTGACGCATCCCACCCAGCCGTACGTGGAGATGAGCTTTGGCATGGGCAAAGACGGTTTCCCGGCGATCTCCATGACGCAGCATGCGGCCAACAAGTATTGCGAATGGCTGAGCGCCAAGACAGGCCACTTCTATCGCCTGCCCACCGAGGCGGAGTGGGAGTACGCGGCTCGCGCCGGAACCACCACGGCTTACTTCTGGGGCGACGATGCCTCCAAGATGGGCGAGTACTGCTGGTGGGGTAAAAATTCCGATTTCAAGTACCAGAAAGTCGGCAAGAAAAAGCCGAATCCGTGGGGCTTGTACGACATCCTCGGCAACGTGTGTGAGTGGACGCTCGACCAGTACGATCCGGGCTACTATGCGAAGGCGCCTGCCTCAAATCCGTGGAATAAGGCCACCAAGCCCTATCCCCATGTGGCCCGCGGCGGTTCGTGGGATGACGATGACGCAGCGAAGCTGCGTTGCGCAGCCCGCAAGGCCTCTGATCCAAGCTGGAAAATCCAGGACCCGCAGCTTCCGAAAAGCGTGTGGTATCACACCGATGCGCAGTTCCTTGGTTTCCGCATCGTGCGCCCGCTGAAGGTGCCCGCCCCCGAAGAGATGCAAGCCTACTGGAATAGCGGTGTGGAAAAGGACGTGCCCGGCGTGGGCAAGGGAGCAGGAGACCACTAGCTAAAAGGCTGAAGCGACTTTCAGATTTCAACTCTCTGCCGCCAGCACCCAAGGCTGGCCGGCGGAGAGACAGCGCGAGACGCCCTTTCCGGAGGGCGTCTCTCCTTTTTCAGAGCTGAGAATCGAAATCGAGAGACAAGTAACTTGGACAACGCGTGTCCATGCTTAAACAAGTCACGCTATGCTTTTTTTTGCTCCGCAAATGGCTACTAATACCATTTCCCGGAACTATCTGGATCATAAGTGAGGAGAGGCAGAATACCAAGTTTCTCAATGTGCTGAACGCGCGACACTGCTTCAACGAAGGACGGTACTGTAGGCCCAGGTCTGTGACCTGGGTGGCGCAAGATGCCGATGCCAGACAGGCACCGCCCCCGCCAGCGAAGCCAACCGCACCCCCGCAGCTCACAGAGCTGCGCTACAGCAGCGCCGGGTAATAAAGAATCGGAAGTAAAACCAGCGCACCCCATTTTTGGGCCCAGATATCCAGCTCAAATGGTATAACGAACCGTCGCTACTGCCGCAATTCCGCGGTGAGCGCGGCGAAAACCGGAGCGATACCCGGGTGCATGCTTTCGATGGTGATCTTTTCGACAGGTTCGCTCTTGGAAAGTGTCACCGAGAAAGTGCGCAGTTGATTATCGTTGGACACGAGTTTCGGCGCGCGGACCGAGCCGGGCGCTTCGACATTGCCGCGGTGATCCACAAATTCGACACCATTTGTAAACTCAAAAATCTCCTTGGCGCCGCCGGCGTGAGTCACCGTAAGCTTCGCAACTTTCACCCCTCGGTTTTGGGCATTGATATTATTGGGCGACCAACCCCAGCCGGCGATCCCCCCAAGGATATGCAGCTTGTAAATACGCACTGAAGCTACGGGCATCTCTACTTTTTGTGGAAAGCCGAGGTTACCGCCTTTGAGGATTGTGATATTGCGACCCGACGGATCATGAGCCGGATCGACTAATTCGAAAGGCACACCATTCCCCTGGACAATTCCGTACCGGGCGATAGCCACGGTGTCGTTGGAATTCTGGTTGGATTGAAAAATACCGCGCCGCGTGTCGGCAGTGTAAGCCGGCCGCATATCGAGGATGCGATACTCGGGACCGGTCGGTGCGGCGGGCGCCTTGGCAGGTGCAGGCGCAGCGGGCTGTGCCGCCGTGGGCTGCGCTGCCGGGGGCGTGGTTTTCACAGCCACGTCCTTATGCCGAAAGAGCAACGCGGCAGCGATCGCGACCACCCCCATGGCGAAGATCACCGCAATAGAAGTCCAGATCGCGCGATTGGATTTCTTAGCCGGAGGCGCGGATGCCGCCGCTGCCGTTTTCGATTTCGCAACGGGGTTGGCGAGCAGCTCATTCGCTACCCTCAGGTGCTCCACGAGCTCATGATAGCTTTGAAAGCGATCCGCCGGCCGCTCCGCGAGGCAGCGTTTGATCACGGCAGCCGTGGCGCCGGACACTTTGGGAGCGAATACCTGAACACTCGGTGCGATCTGCGGCTTTTGGTTGTCGATGATCAATTGCACCGTCTTTGTCTCGAAAGGCGGACGCCCCGTGAGACAGTGAAAAAGCGTGCAACCCAAGCTATAAATATCGCTGCGAATATCCTCGCCTTCCTGCAGCAGTTTTTCCGGAGCGATGTAGTCGGGCGTACCCCAGATATCTGAGGATGAATTTCCTTTCGCCTGCTCCAGAGGCATGGCGAGGCCAAAATCCGCCACCTTGATCGCATCTCCCTCCGAGGAAAAAAGAACGTTCCCCGGCTTCACATCGCGATGGAGCATTCCCCGCTCGTAGGCCGCCTGCAATCCCTCTGCAATCTGAATGCCGAGAGAAATGACTGTGGACTCCGAAAGCCGCCCCATCCGGTCGAGCCGTTCGGCCAAAGAGCCGCCGGAAACAATTTCCATGGCAATGTAATACAGGCCATTTTTACGCCCCGTAGAGAACACCTTGACGACGTGAGGGTGATTAATCGAAGCCGTGGTGAGCGCCTCGGTTTCCAGGCTGGCCAGGTATTCCGGATCGCGCAGATGCTCGCTGCGCAGCAGCTTCAACGCAACGTCACGCTCCAGCGTTTCATCGAAAGCGCGATAGACCGTGCCTGATCCGCCCCGCCCCAGTTCGCTGAGCAAAACAAAATGGTGATACTCCCGCAGCACTTTGATCAGGGCGCCGCAGCTGGGACACGCTGTCTCCATCAAAGGGTGGCATCCGGTAACATCGAGAAGCGTGCTACATTTGGAGCAGTGTTCGATGACTGCATCCATGGAATCCGAATCCGGCAGCGCCTCCTCCGGCCCTGTTGCGTTGTCCTCGCTCATGGCAGTCGCTGTTTTTGGGCGATCGGACAGCCGAAAAAGGGTTGTGTTACGGAGGATTGGGGCGAACTTTTCGGCATGGCGGTGAGATCAGCAGTTCATATGCCTTTACGAATAAGGACGTTCATTCGTGCACAAAAAAGCCCCCTCGAAACTCACTTTTCTTTCCGATCACCCCTCAATTTCCACCAAAATGAGCTGGAAATGCTCATTTTTTTCGATTTTCATCTTTTGCAAATTCCTGTGCACAGGATTTGCTAGTTGCTACCCTCCATGAACCCCAGAAATCCATGGACTTCGACGGAGCCGCTCACGCGCCCCGCTACTCGTAATATTCACCAAAACGGCGCCGTCGGAAATCAGACGACCGAGTTTATTCCCGGTTCGGACGAGGCTGGGGAAGGAGCTGAGGGAAATATTGTCCAGGATCATTGCCCTTGCTGCGGCGCGCAACTTGATCTGACCGGCATCTCTCCTCTTGCGATGGTCAGTTGCCCTTCCTGCCGTCAGGATTTTCGGGCCTTGCACGAAATTGCAGGTTATTCTCTCTCCGATCAAATCGGACGCGGCATGTCGGGAAATGTTTACCGGGCATCGGGAGCAGGGCTCCAAAAGCAGATCGCCGTCAAAGTCCTTCACCAGCAGCTGCTGCAATCGCCGAATTTCTCCGCAAACCTGGTCGAAGAGTCCCGGATTTCATCCGTGAATCATCCGCACGTGACGCGGGTCTATTCCGCCGGATGGAATAATGGTCTTTACGTCATCAACATGGAGTTGGTCACGGGTGGAACCCTGTCCGACTGGGTCTCGTCCCGCGGCCGTCTTCCTGAGGCGGAAGTTTTAACCCTCGCCAGCCAGATCGTGGAAGGTCTGCACGCCGCCTATGGCCACGGATTGCTTCACCGCAATATCAAGCCTTCGAATATTCTCTTCACAGAGCAGGGGCTGGCCAAAGTTTCGGATTTTGGGCTGTCCGTCGATGCGACGGAAGCGGCTGCGTTACCGGGCGATTTGCGGGAAATCCCCTTTTACGCAGCTCCGGAAAAGACCTCCGGGCAGGGTGAGGATATCCGCAGCGATATCTATGCACTCGGTGCGACTCTGTTTTATGCGCTCACGGGCCGGCAACCGTTCCCCGGCCAGACGGCGGAATTAGTTGCCCAGAAACATCTCGAGCATCGCGCGCCGAGCGTCCAGGCGTTCGCGCCTGAAGTTTCCGGCGGCACTTCATTTGTCATCGCCCGCATGCTGGAAAAGAGCCCGGGCAAACGGCACCAGACGTACAAGGAATTGCTGGAGCATCTGCGCTTCGCTCAATCGGAAACCGGTGCGCGGAAAACAACTTCCATCCCGATTCCCCCGCCGCCGGAGGAAGCGGAAGCGGAAGACACGGCAGAAGGCGGTGATTCCAAGAAATGGCTGATGATCGGCGGAGCCGCTGCGGCTGCCGTCGTCCTGGGAGCCGGCGTCTGGTTACTTGTTTCGAAAGGCCATGATTCGACTCCGACGCAGGATATCACCGTCCCCTCCTCGTCTCTGAACGCAGGGGGTACGAATTCCTCCGCACCGAGCACAACCTCGACCACGAATACGAATACGGCGTCCAATCAACGCACGTTCACACCCGCCAAGGCGCCGCTTTCCGACTCTCCGCTGGTGGAAAGTAAATTTGGCGACGCCATTGCCGCGCTGGCCAACGGCAAGGGCACCGATGCTGCGAAACTCGTGGATGAGGTGCTGGCAAAGTCGGGCACCAGCAAGTCCATGCGCTGCTGGTCTCTCACACTTCAGGGCATCATCGGCCTGCACGATCCCAAGGCAGCCGATGCGAATAAGGCCTTCCAGCAATTGGGCGACGCGGCAGGAGGGCTGGATCAGACCCTGGGAAATTCCTTCAAAGCGCTGGCTCAAATTGGAAGCGCCTCGGATGTGAACGCCGGAGCGGCCTCACTCAGCCACACTTCGTTCCAGGGAATTGGCAACCTGATCCTCGGCTTAAAGGCTTGGAACTCCAGCCGGTTTGAAGAAGCCAGCCCCTATTTTCAACAGTTCCTCTCCGCAGAAAACCTCCGTCCGGAAGAGGCTTGGGTAGGGATGCTCAAGCCGGTCGCCGACGAACACGCCAAGGCGTTTGGCTCAATCAAAGCGATCGAAGATAAAGGCAAAAAAGCGCGCATCGGGCCGGATTTTGACACGGTCGAGAACGAGTTCCGCAAGGTCAAGGGACCGATGGAATCACTCGCTACCGAAGCGGCAAAGCGGTTTCACGAAGAACGCGCGGCCGCCTTCAAAGATGTGGAAAATCTGAGCCAGGTGGAAGTGTACCGGATCGTGAACCGAGCTTCCGGGAAATGCCTGACCGCCGGGGAATTTCCGACGCAGGCGCCGACCACCGCGGAAGTGGCGGTTCAACTCGCCGCGCCGAAATCGGGCGATCTGGCGCAATGCTGGAGATTGACGCGCGTCGGCTACGGGGGCTTTCAGTTTACTTGTGCGAAGGATTGCAAGTCGCTCGCGCCGGGAGCCGCGCAAAACGGAGATATCCCGGCCGCCACGAAAACCTTTGCCGAAGGGGTTGCCGCACAGAGTTTCCGGTTCAAAAAGGTGAATGGTAACTACTTCACCTTTGCCAGTGAGAGCAGCAAACAGACTTTGAGCGCCAAGAGTGCTTCCAAGGACGAAGCATCCACGGTCTTGAAGCCAGAAGATTCGTCCACGCAAGAGCAGCAGTGGGAGATCTCTCCCGTGCCGGATGCCGCAAAATGGGTGAAGCCCAGTGATCGCTACGAAATCGAATGGCTGCACGTCGTGGATCAGTCTCCGGACATCTATCGCACCATTTACGATCAAAAATTCAGCGGCGGAGTTGGCACGATCATGGATGCCTTCGGCGCCGGCGCTTACGTTACTTTCATGATCCCTCAGGTCAAAGCGGGCAAATATGAAGTCAAAGTCGGCGTCCGCCGCATGGGAACGCGGGGAATTTACCAACTCTCCGTGGGCTCCGCGAAAGGCACGTTGACCAATGTGGGAAGCGAGGAAGACCTCTATACCAAGACACAGTCCCACGATGAAGCCAACCAAGGCGTCTGGGTGAATACCAAGACTGAAGACAAGTGGTTCAAATTCACGATGACCGGCAAGAATCAGGACAGCACCGGCTTTCTCCTCGGCCTCGATTACATCAAGCTGGTCCCGCAGTAAGCTGCGGAGACAGATTCGTTCGTCACTTAGCAAGAGCAGATTAACGAAAACGGTAGCCACCAACCCTGCCCCAACGGGGCTGCGCAACCAAGCCCGGGGTTGCCCGGGAGTTCGGCAACGAACTGCCGGGCTACCCCGGGATATAAAGTAACGCGCTCTACCCCAAAGGGGTTACGATTCGCGTCTCGTCAAACGGCCGCGCGCATCGTAACCCCGTTGGAGTAAAGCGCATTGTTATATAGTACCCAAGGTAGCCGCGCGCCCCATCTCTCCACGCACGCGGCAACCTTGGGCTCCGTTTCGCAGCCCCGTTGGGGCAAGGCCACGGCTCTCTTGCTTTGATTTCGGTCACGGTGAGCGGTTACAGAAAAACTTGAAATGCGCTTGCAGACCGCGGTCCGCAAATCACCGGTGCAGCGCGCGCACGCAGTGGTTTTCGGTGTCGCCTATATAGACAGTGCCATCGCTATCCACGAAAACGCCGTGCGGCCTCGCCATGAGGCAGTGAAGCGGATCTCCGTCCGGGCCATTTCCTCTTGCGCCCGTGCCGGCAACTAACTCGATGGTTCCGCGCTTGGGGTCGATCATTCTGATCGAATGGCTTTCCGTGTCTGCAAAATAGACATTGCCATCCGGCCCCACACTCAAGCCTTTCGGCCCCGAGAGCGTTGCCTCCAAAGCCGGACCGCCATTGCCCGTAAAGCCTAGTTTGCCGGTGCCCGCCACGCGCCGCAAAAGACCAGTCCCAAAATCCAATTCAAAGACGGTATTCCATTCGCGCGAAGCCACCCAAAGATGGCCGTCCCGATCAAAATCAATCGCCCGCGGACCTTTTAACGGAGCCTCCGCAAATGGCTTTCCGTCCTGCATCGCCCCATTCTGCCCCGTGCCGGCAATCGTCGAAATCTTCCCGGTTTTCATGTCCACTTTGCGAATGCGATTGTTCCCAATGTCGCAGAAATAAATATCTCCGGCCTGATCGATCGCGAGGCTGTGCGGTTGTCTGATCTTCGCTTCGATGGCCGGCCCACCATCACCGGAAAACCCTTCCTTGCCGCACCCCGCTACCGTGGAGATTACTTGTGTTTTCGCGTCCACTTTTCGCACCACCAAACTGAGCCGCTCTACGAAATACATATTTCCAACGGTATCGAAGCGCACTTCGTAGGGCTCATTGAGCGAAGCATCCACGGCAACTCCGCCATCCCCGCTGTAGCCTCGCATCCCATTTCCCGCCACGGTCGTCACGATGCCGTCCTTTCCGATTCGGCGAATCCGTTGATTGAAGCTATCGCACACGTAGAGCCCGCCATCCGGCCCGCGGACAACCCCAAGAGGCTCGTCAAACTGCGCCTCAGTGGCAGGCCCGCCATCGCCCGAGAAGCCCTTCACCCCACTCCCGGCAATGGTGCGAATTTCGGCTGCCTGCACTGAACAAAGAGACGCAAATCCAATGAGTAACGTTGTGACGATGGCTTTCACGAAGTGCGGTTTATCAATCGGTTGAAGAAAATCCAACCAAATGGAAGGACTGCACGGGCTCGGCATTTTTGGGAACTCCCGCCACGTGCAGTCCAAAAGTTCTGCCCCAAAACAGAACTTTTGGAGGGATGACAGATGCGCCCGAAGCCGTCATAAGCGTCTCACTCCCTTTTGGTTCCCCCAGAACCCCTTCACGCAAGCCCTCTTTGCTGCCTCGCACCGAAGCGGCCTGCCATCCCTCTGAAGCGCAAGGGTCATCCAATGACAAACCCTCTATCCCCCAACCATGAAAAATAAACTCCTCCCATTTCGAAATCCCTTCTCCTGCTCTCCCGCGTGGCTGCTGATGCCCAGCATGGCGCTCCTCTTCGCAGCGCTGGCGCCGCTTTCCCAAACACAGGCCGCCACCGCCTCGCGAGGCGTTAACATGTCCGGCGCCGAATGGGGCAATCTCCCTGGCACCATCAACCACGACTACACCTACAACAGCTCGGCCAGCTTCCAGTACTTTGGCGGCAAAGGTCTCACGCTCATCCGCGTCTGCATCGGTTGGGAGCACATTCAGCCGACTCTTAATGGAGCACTCGACACTACGAATCTCAATGCTCTGAAAAACGATGTCGCCTGGGCAAAAGCCAACGGCTGCAAGGTCGTGATCGATGTCCACAACTATGCCCGCTATTCCATCAACGAAGGCGGCACCTATAACAAATATATCATCGACAACGTTTACAATGGCGTCGTCAAAGTCTCCGCGGCAAATCTGGCCAACCTTTGGACGCAACTTTCCACTCAGTTCAAAAATGAGCCTGCCGTTTATGCCTACGGCATGATGAACGAGCCCCACGACATGGGCACGGCCAATTGGAAAACGATCTCGCAGACCGTGCTCACGGCCATCCGCAATAATGGTGATAACAAACTGATTATGGTGCCGGGCACGGGTTGGACCGGTGCTTCCAATTGGTCGGGAAATAACGGCGCGACAAGCTGGATCAGTGATCCGGCAAACAACTTCAAATACGAAGCGCACGAGTACTTCGACCATGACGGCAGCGGGACGTATAACGAAACCTATGATCAGGAACTCGCGGCCAATTCAAACCTCGCCACGGTCGGCGTCTCCCGGTTGACCAATTTCCGCAACTGGTGCTTTACCAACAACGTCAATGGTTACTTGGGTGAATATGGCATCCCCAACGACGATTCCCGCTGGCTGACGGTGCTGCAAAACTTTCTCCAGGCATTGGATACCGCGAATTTCGACGGAACGTATTGGGCTGCCGGTGAGTGGTGGGGCTCCTATCGGCTTTCGGTTCAGCCGAGCAGCAACTTCACCGTGGATGCGGAGCAGTTGCCAACGCTCCTCGCACATCTCGGCTCGCCGGCAATCAAGTTTGAAACGGAATCGCTGGCTGCTACCTTCACTTCCGGGCGCACTCACCGGATCATTGCCGATTCCCATTTCAGCGGAGGCAACGGAACCATTCTCGACGCCACCGCCGTGGGAGATCAAGTAACGTACACAATCCCGGGCATCAGCGCCCGCACGTATGATGTGCGAGTCGGCGTGAAGAAATTCAACTCCCGCGGCATCTGGCAAATGGCGGTGGCGCCAACCGGGGGCAGCTTTACCAACCATGGCTCAACGCAGGATGAATATGCCGCAAGCGACACCTTCACCGAATTCGATATCGGCTCGTTCCAAATCGGAAGTTCGAGCGACAAGCAGTTTCGCTTTACTATTACGGGTAAAAACGCCAGCAGCAGCGGATATTCCGAGGCGTTCGACTACATCACGTTGATACCGCAGTAACCGGCCCAGACTCGGTACAACTCACGGACAATTCACCGCGCCTCGTTTCTGCCCGACCTGCGCTGGGCAACCGAGGCGCGGTTTGATTTAGGACTATACCAATCTTCAGGGGTCAGATGCCGAAGACCAAATTGCCAAAGGCGGGCGAACTCGCGGAGCATGCTTTGATGAAGGACGGCGCTGTAGCTCAGGTCTGTGACCTGAGTGGCGTAAGATGTCGATGCCGAACAGGCTGGTGTCCTCGGTGCGAAGGTCTGCCTCCCGCTCCCCGCAGCTCACAGAGCTGCGCTACAGCGGCTCTGGGTGAAAGAGTATCTCCAGCAATGCCGAAGCCTACCAAATTCAGGATTCCAGAAATTGACTTCAAATAGTATTACCACTGCTCGGCACCAAAACACGTTAACAACCATTAGATGTTGGCAGCTGGCAGCTGAGAGTTTCTGCCTTGTTCGTGCCATTCACTTCTCCGCCGCCTCCCGTCTCAACGCCAGATACCACGGCACCTCGGTCACCGCACCCCAGCTTCCGAGCTTCATTCCGCTCTCAATCTTCTTTTGCGTTTCCGCATCGTAGGGCGCGATTCCAGGCCATTCACGGTTGGTCGCGTGCGCCGTCGCAACGAGACGCCCGACATCCTCTTTCGTAAAGACTAGTCCGTGCTCGTAAGCTTCCACAATGCCATCGGTATCAATTACATAGTATCCAGCATTGGGATGCACACCCACCCAATGCTTGGTTGAACCATTCTGCTTGTGATCCCACGGCCCCGCAGGCTCCCAGTAGTTCCAGATTTTATACGTCCCGTCATCCTGCGCCGTCATGCGCGATTTCATCAGCTTAAACCAGCGCTCTGCCCTCTCTTTATAGACCGCCTTTTGCGTGACGTCCGCCATGCTTAAAAGCCAAGAAGCGACCATGTTCGCTTTGTTATCCGGGTGGGAAAATCCATTCCCCGGTTCGTTACGCTTCACAAATCCTTCCGTCCACTGGCCGGTCTTGGCATCGATTCCAAAGGGCAAGACGATGCTGATCATCCCGCCGTCCTTGGTTTCACGCCAGGCGCCTCTCGAATCCCACTTTTGATAAATCCGCTCGGACAGCACGAGATAGTCTCTGGCCTTCGTTCCATATTTTTTCTCCAGCTCAGGATTTTTAAGGATCTCTCCGGCACTGAGCACGATCCATTTCAGAGCCATCGCTTCTCCCAAAAGACTATCAGCATTGAAACTATCAAGATCGTCCACGGCAGTTCCGGCCGCTCCGGTGCGCGGCCAGCCCGGAAAACCATCCGGTTCGGTGACCGCCCGTTTCCCCCAGGCATCCGTCCAATCCACCGACAGATCGATCCATTTAGGATCACGCGTCGCCAAGTAACCATAGTAAAAGCCCTTCATCACGTGGGACATCAGCCAGCCCAGATCTTCTCCCATCGCTTTATCACAATACCGGTTGCGAGCTTCGCCTGTGATGTCCTTTTCCCAGTGACTCAACCAGGCCTTCGCCGTTTCGTCATCCATCTTGACCGAAACGAGCTGCGCCTTTGTCGTTTCGGGCGTGGCAGCCAGAGACGAAAGCGGTTTCGCGACAGCGAGAATGAGGGCACAGACAGCGAGGGATTTCATGGGTGTGACTCTACGACAATCCCGTGAAACACCAGAGTACAGACGGTCTCGTACTGAACTCGTTAAGCCTGTGAATATCGGAGATGCCAGGGAACGATTTCCCGAGCTCTGCCGCGGCTTTCAATCACTTCACTGCACTGAAAACCGCACCCATTTTTCAGTCTAGTGCGGTGGCGCGTAAGTTCTTTGAGGAAACAGAAAAACGCCCACGGCGTTTCATCGTCCAGCCCAGGGTTGGCGCGACGCAGGAGCGCCTACCCTGGGTTTGCTCCCGAAATCGGCCAACCCTGAAAGGGTTGCATCCGCGCTGTGGACAATCCTGCATTCGATACAACCCTTTCAGGGTAGGGACGTTTTTTGGGGGCGGACCCGGGGTAGCTCGTTCCTCGCAACCCCGGGCTGAATGATGGAACGCCGTTGGCGTTCGAGTTCTTTGTCCGTACGACCGGCTTTCGGCAAAGTCGCACTCGTATTTATGCAAGAAACTTACGTGACACACCACCAATATGCCCACGAACTCATTGCGCCGTGAGGGTGATG
>FTBG01000157.1_pt1 | contig 17379 bp, 8 predicted proteins | sample 1639311 | NCBI WGS metagenome assembly FTBG01 (sample SAMEA3914864, study PRJEB12502) | metagenome | biome: forest; material: soil | place: USA | collected 2012-03-12 | depth 0.3 m | reverse complement strand
TCCATTCGCACCGCAGCGGATTGCTGCAACCAACGCAATCCCCATGGAATCAAGATGGCCGCCACGATGATCACCGGGACATATAACTTAAAAAACGGGCTGGAGAGATAGATTGTGTGGGGAGGTTGCAACAGGCCGGGAGGCGCCAGGGCCTGCGTAAGGCCAAAATAGACCAAGACCATCCCTGCCAGCACGATCACGGTTCCCCGCCACATTGCGCTCCAGCCAGAGTGGGAGCACATCGTGAGGCATTCGCGAAATCCCACGCCGGCAGCAACCACAGCCAGAATTAACAGGATGCACCCGAATGTGCTGTGCACATGTTGGACGTTTGCCAGGAAAGGCGTTACTTTAATCCAACTCGGCGGCACGATGCCGAAGACCAAAAACAGAGGCACGGCGCCTGCGATTAACAAACTTCGTCCCGCCGGACCGTTCCACACCGCCTTCCACGAGATCGCATACCAAAGCACACCGATCAGCATGAAAAAATTCACCGACGGCAGTAGGTGATTTTCGGAAGACGTGAAATCCTGGATAAACAGTTCGTCGAAAAAGCCGATGAACAATCCCGGCGCCAGCTGCTGCGCGGCGACATCTTCGTAAGTATTCGAAGTATGCCGCAGCGCATCCAGAAAGAGCAGCCAGAAAGGTGCGCTCAGAAAGAAAAAGAGAATGCTCGCCCAGATTCCCAGGGCCGCGCGAAAGATCCGCTGGCGAATGGGATCCTGCGAAAGGCAGACCACCAGCAACCCGAAGAAATTGATCCACAACATCAGCATGGTGGATTCTTTCATCGTGCCGCTGTTGAATTCCGCCATATCTGCCACGACCAGCAGGATTCCCCACGGCAAGGCGGCCCGCCACGAATCGATTTTGTTCAAGCGCAGCCAAGCGAGCAGGATGGCGGGTGCATAACAAACGCTAATGATTGCCGCGTGATTCAAACGAAAGGCAAAGTAACCGATCCATAATGCCGAAGCTGCGACCAGGATCGCGGCGCCGAGATGCTCGACCAGGGCCCAGACACATAACCCGAGAGCAAAGGCGAAGAGAAACTTTGCCAGGAGGAATTTGAGATCCCACGCCCACCAGGCGCCGCCGGTCAACACCGGCAACCAATGCAGAGGATCACCCATCATAGACTGCCCCTGTCCGAGCAGGCAAATCCCATTGCTATTATAGCGATTCCAGAGCGGGAGCTCATGGTCATGCAGCACCGCGCGGCTTTCCACGACCGAGTAGGGCATATGCGCCCACATCATCGCGGCGATATCCGAGCCCTGAGTAAGCTCGGGGGCTTCTCGCGGAGCTCCGGGAAGTGTCGGTTCCGTGGTATATAACAACGTCGCTCCCAGGGTCGCGGAAACGTGACTGCGCCCGAAGAAAACAACCGGGTAACAATTCAGCGCCACGGCCAACGCCGCGGTGACCGCAATCGACGCCACCGGATGGCGTGCTGCGATTTCAGTCAACCTCCGCCCGCGAAAACGAATGCGCCCCAAGAGGGAACCGTCCCAGTTCTGCACAGCGTAAACGCGCAGAAGCAGGTAGGCGATCGCGATTCCGAGTGCTTCGCTTACCAGCTCAAATGCGCCGGGCTCATCCTCGCCCGGAATCGTAAGCGGATGCGCCGGATGAATGATGAATTTAATCCCCTGCGCTGGCTTCGCGGCTTTTAGTCGAAGGATCGGGTACTCCAGCTTCACCGTGGCATTTGATAAATCCTGAAGATCTTCGACGCCAAACTGCGCCATCACTGCGCCACTCAATCGGCGGATGCGTGCTGATTTAAAAACGAGATCCGGCGAATTGTGTTCGATGATCTGGATCGCCGTAATCCTCGCAGGGTCCAGCTTGCGCACCAGCAGCCAGTCGGGCGCATCGCCTTTGGCAAGCTTGGCGACGCGCACCAGCGACGGATCGGTCGAAAAACCATGCCCTTCGTCGATATCGGCTTGGATCGTCCCGTCTTGCGGCGAAGAGACCTCGAGTTCCAGCAGCCAGGGATCAAGCGCCTTCTCCGGCGCGGAAAATGGGTGCCACGAAATGATCCACGCGCCGAAAAGCCCGATGAGCAACGCTGCGATGAATGCCGAAAGGGGAAAACGAGGAAACCGATTCACAGGTCCGCTCCTGCGAAATCCACGGGGCTGAAACGCGGAATAAACCAATCAAGGAGGGTTGTTCGAAAAAAGATGGCAGATTTCATGGGGCGACTGCTTCCAAGCACGGCGTGTGCCGCCGCTTTCCTCCGGAACTACCGGGAACGCTTTCCCAGCGGGAATTTTTCCTCAAGTAAACAGCCAGGACGGTTGCTACCGACAGGATCACGCCAAATATAGCGATGCCGATCGCCGACCAAAGAAGCCTCGGCTAATAGGAATAGCGAATTTCATAATGGCCAGAATGGCCAATGCGGATGGCTTTGTATAAATGATCAGCGCGAAAATAGCTGGCTGGCTGGCCATTGACCGTCACGTGAAAATTTGCGGATTAGAGGGTGCTTCCGGCGGGGAAAAAGGATGCCACGACAGAATCCACGCCCCAAAGAAGCCCACCAGCAAGGCGGCAGTGAGCGCGGAAATCGGGGGTGTTTGAATGCGGTTCACGCGCCGGCGCCGGGGTAAGGGTAAGCGCCGTTCAGCCTTCAGGCACAACTTCAAGCGCATCCTGATCTGTTACTTTACGACCGGCAAGCGGGATGAAAACTTGCATCTGGCGCAGGAGAAAAACGGCCAGCACCAGCCAGGCAGATACCAGCCACGGCATTGCCACAATGCCGCCACGCTGCGAATTGAGAGCGACATTCCAAGGAATTTTTCCATCGCACGACGCTGTATAGTAAATGATCAGGGCCACTGAGCTGGCGATCGTCAACGCCGCATACCAGGCTTCCGCCGCCACCAGGAAGAAGGGCGCTAGCCACACTAGATACTGCGCACCAAATCCAGGAGCGAAGACGAAGAAGATCCCCCAGGAAAGGGCCAGCGTCTGGAAAATACCCATCGGCTCCGTGCCCCTCCGCCGCCACGCTACATAGAGTACGCTGCAAACGACGATCGCCTTCAGGATCATGATAATTACGCGCTGCGGCATGGTCTGATCCGTAAAGCCCACTTCTTGCAGTGAAGGAATCCCCGTGAGGCGCAGCCCGTACGTGATCCCCCAAAATCCCCAATAACTGGAATAACCAATTACGTTCTTTATAAAAATGCCGGGGACGAAAAGCAGCGGCACCGACCAGCCAATGAGCACCGTCGCCGCAGCCGGAATCGAAAAGCGAAGCGCAGCCTTGCGATGCCACCAGAAAAAGAAGAATGCCGGGATCAAAAAGAGCGGCACCACTTTGATATTGCAGCTCAATCCCAGGAACAAACCACTCCACACGGGCCTCTCCACGGCACAAGCAACTGCGGCGAGCACCAACCCCATTACCATCAGCGAATCCACATTTCCATGAAAGCCGGACACCATGAAGGAAACCGGGCTCACCGCAAATAAACCAATCGCCCAATAAGAGGGCCGCCCCGTTTTTTCTCTAAGCCAGATCAACGCCGCCGTCGCCACGAGGTCGGCGACAATCGCCGGCAATCGCAGAAGGAAATTAAAGGCCGTTCCGTCGCCGATCCAATTGGCCAAAAGGTAGGCGCCTTCGGAAAACCAGCCGATCAACGGCGTGTGATTGAAAAGCTCCGTCGCTTGATACATTCCCACCAGGCCTCGCGAATGGATCATCCTCCCGAACTCCCAAAACAAGGTGACGTCGGCAGTACCAAACGTCGTCGCGGCGCAGTACAATTTGACGACAAAAGCCAGCGCCGCCAGCAGCGCGAGGAGTGTGCGGGGTTTCATGGAGCGAATGCCCCACGAGCACGGGCCATGCCATTGCGGAGGGGAGGCTCACCGCCGGACTCTACCTCCAAAAGGAAACTGTGGAAGATACGGAATTCCTAGAATTCCCGCGGCTCCCGCTGCCTTGCATCCACACACGGCGCTATTTTTGAGCTTGCGGCTCAGGCGCTTTCGTCGGCGCCGCGTCGCTCTTCGCCGCTGCTGCTTCCGAACTAGTCCCGGTCGCTCGCTTGCGTCCCACCAGCGCGCACCAGCTACAACTTCCGTCGACTTTGGCGAAATTCACCGCGACCTTCACGCTGCCGTTATAGTCGGAATGCCAGCCCACTCCGGCCATTCCCGGACGATTTTTGCGCGTGTCTTTAGCGAGGGTGGCTCCCGTGTCTTCGGACTCAACCCACACCTGCATCGCCTGGCAGCCGCGGTCTCCCGAGACAATCAAAACGTAGTCGAGACCACGACTGACCGGCACTTCAAATTCAACGGTTTCATCTGCCTTGCCAGTTCCTTCCTTTGTGGGAGTGATGGCATACCCTTGGGAACTGAACTTCGAGGCAGCCTCATAGCCTTTATCGGATGCTTCCGCTGAATCTGCCCATGCCGGAGAGATCATTCCTAAAATCATCAATATTCCCATCCACACCGAAATGGCGCTTGCGGAGAGGGCGGCGAATGACTTCATGGCTCGATATTAGACACTGGGCGGTCTTCGTAAATACGGTTTCCATGAGCGATTTTGCACACAACTACGCCGACGGCCGAAGATCGTCTTTTGCGAGGTGACGCCTTTCACCCGATTTTTTCCGCGATGAGAAACTAATCGTTTCCCGCGAGAATTTCGGAGATGAGTGTGATGTGAAATTCTCCATCGTCACCGCAAGCTTCCGCCAGCTCGAATGGCTAAAGCGCTGCGTCCGATCGGTGGAGGATCAGCGCGCGGACGCAGGCTTGGAGATCGAGCATATCATCCAGGATGCCGGGACCGGACCGGACTTGGACGCATGGCTGCAACAGCGAAACGTGCCGCTTTTCGTGGAAAAGGATTCGGGAATGTACGACGCCCTCAATCGAGGCTTTCAGCGAGCGCGCGGCGAGATATTGGGGATTTTAAATAGCGATGAGCAATATCTGCCGGGCGCTTTGCGCCGGGTGGAAGCGGAGTTTTTGGCGCATCCGGAGACAGATATGATCGCAGGAGATTTCCTGATCGTAAATGCCGCGGGTGACTTGTTGAGCTTCCGGCGGTCCACGCCTCTGCGGGCGGCCATGATCTTGAGCGATCACTTGTACGACTTTACTTGTGCGCTGTTTTTTCGACGAAAGGTTTGGGAAAAGGCAGGGTTGTTTCGCACCGATCTGCCCGCCGTGGCCGATGCGGAGTGGGTGGCACGCGCGCTGCAAACGGGCATCCGCACGAGATGTCTGCGCCATTACCTCGGAGTATTTGCTCTGACTGGCGAAAACCTCAGCCTCCATCCGGGCCGGCTGGAAGAAGCGCGCCGCTTGCGGGAGTTAACACCGAAGTGGATGCGCATGGCAGGTCCGTTCCTCCGCAGATGGAGGCATTTGGAAAAGCTAGCGGCGGGTGGCTATCGCTCGGGGCCAATCAGCTATGAAATCTACGCCGGTGACGAGGAAAGGCGTACACGGTTCGTTTGTAAACGGCCGTCATTCAGGCACCCTTGGGCGTGAAGTATTTTTGGAGCAGGCCCGAAGTTAATTTCCTAGTCGAGTCCTTCATCGCCGCTGCGTCTTCCCCGCGGGGAGCCCACGAATCGCACCATCCCATAGTGCCGTCAGCGCGCCGGTGAAAACGCGCGGAGTCCATCCCCATATCTTGAAAAAGCGCAAGACATTGCCGGGGATCGTGCGCGCAATCCGGCGGCCATGCGGAAGCCGAAGCGAAGTATAGGCCACGTTCTGCAGCATCGCTCGATGCTTGGCATACTCTTCCTCGCGCGAAGCGGTGGAGACCTCCGGCGGCGGAAGATGAGCCGCCAGCGCCGTGGGCACATAGATGCCCCGAAAACGCGCGGTGATTCGCAAGCTGAACTCCAGGTCTTCGCCACGCACCCAGTAATCGCCGCGATGAAAGCCCAGCTGCTCGACCGCCCGCCTCGTCACCAGCAAGGCGATGCCTTGCGCCCAGGAAAACGGAATCGGATCGGCCCCATGCCGTGCGATGAATTCCTCAGGACGCTGCAGTGTCTTAATGGCTTTGGATTTCCTTTTATCAAGTAACCCAGGCTGCCAACCGATATTCCCCACGACATCCGTCACCATGGGATGCGCAGCCTCGGCCTTTCGTCTCTCCAACGCATCAAGTAACGAACCCAGCGTTTCAGGAAACACCGCGGCGTCATCATCCAAAATCCAAAGATGCGTCAATTCCGCCCCAAACCGTTCCATGGCGGCTCGCTCGCCTTCGGCCAGGCCTCCCCCGCACCCGAGATTGCGCCCAGGATTGAAGTACGCCGTGCTCAACCCGCTCGCCTCCACCAGGCTCCGCGTCTCCGCATCGCCCCCGTTGTCCACCACCACCAGCGCACGCAACGGCACAAGACTCGCTTCCAGCGAAGCGATCAAGCGTTTCAACTCCGCGATCCGGCGAAACGTCGCGGTGATGGCAACTACGCCGGCCTTGCCGCTCTTCACAGGCTCGCCTTCTCGCATCGCATTCATTCCGGCTTGGCAGGCTCAGTCTGCTTGGAAGATTGCGCCGCTTTCTTTACGAGCATTCGCGGCAGAATTCCCCGATCAATCAGCGCGCGGATGTGTTCGTGGATTTCCGGCCACGCACTCTCCGGAAGCAGTTTCGTCATGCAATACGGCTGCTGAAATTTGCAATAGTCAAAGCACGGACGCCACGGACAGATATCGCGGATAATGATCTGATGAATATCTCCCCAGGGCCGGAACCAATCCGGATCAGTCGGCCCGAAAATCGGCAGCGCCGGGCGGCCACAACTGGCCGCGAGATGCCCCGGACCGCTATCGTTGCACAGGAGCAAATCCACGCGCCCCAGCACATCAATCAGCTCGTTCACCGCGACCGGCGGCAAAACCGAGTCGCAGATCGGCGCGAGATCAGCGCCATAGCCATCCGGATCGGGAATGAGCAGCAGATGAAAATCAAAATGACGCCGCAGCTTTTCCACGATGCTGGCAAAGTACGGCTCCGGCCAGCGCCGCACGTGAATACGCGCCCCGGGATGGAGACCGATCAGCGGCTTGGAAATGCCGCCGAGCAGTTCATCCACCCGGCGAGAATGATACTTCGCATGATCGAGCTGCGGCTCCGCGGCATCCATTCCCGGCAGCTTCAGGGCCTTGCCTATATCCCGCCAGTCTTCCACCTTGTGCTGCTTCACCTTGGACCGAAGCAGCGGATCGGTGAGAAAAACAGTGCTTCCGCGCAAGGGAAACCCATAGCGGCGCTGTGCCCCGATGAGCCACATGAGGAGATGATCACGCGGATCGGGGCGCACCGATACCGCGGCGTCGAAGCGCTCTCGCCGCAAGTGGGCGATCAAAGCAAGCAACTCCCGCCAGTTCCATTTCCAAAGCTTGTATTTATCGCGATAGGCGGACCACGGAGCGTCGTAAGCTAGAAATCGAATTTGCGGCAAAGTAGGCGCGAGCAGAAGATTCGCGTATTCCTTGCCCACCAGGGTCACATCCCAGTATTTCGACGCTTCTCGCAAGAGCGGGATGGAAAAGGTCAAATCACCCAGATTCCAGAACTCCATGACGAGCAGTTTCGGGCGTTTCGGCGATTGAGGGCTGGCGATTTCAGCGTTCAGAGGCAGGCAATTACGCTTGGGGGACCACGCGTGAAACGCAATCGTGATCTGAAACATTTTTGACCCTATAGATTTTGCGCCTAAGGTCAGGAGTTCCTTGCATCCTGCAAAGACTCTAGAAAGCAGCCTGGGAACTTTGTCACCTCAATGTCCGATCCCATCTCCAGCCATAGCGCCGTTCTCACGGATGCCGGCGATCCGATTACGCGGCTCGCCGAATGGTGCCGCCGCGAACCTGTGGGAGCGGCGCTGGCGCTGGCGATATTTGGGGTGATCGCTTACTTCTTTGGATTTTACCAGGTATTCGTCAATGGAACACAATCCGCCGCGGAATGGGCTTGGCGCGGGTGGAACTCCGAAAACGATCTGAAGCACGGGCCACTCATTTTGCCGGCAGCAATCTTCGCCGTTTGGTGGCGCAGGGAACAGCTCACGGCCGCGCCGAAATCGACCTCTATTCTCGGCCTGATCATTGCCTTCATCGGCGCGATCCTGTTCGTGCTTTCCGCGCGCACTCTGCAGCCGCGCGTGGCGCTGGTGGCTTTCCCCGTGCTCGCCTACGGGATCACCCGCTTCTTGTGGGGAAAGCAGACCTCGCGGATCGTGATCTTCCCGTGCGCCTTTCTGCTTTTCATGATCCCAGCAGGTTTCATCGTGTCGCGCACGGAAGGCCTGCAATCGCTCACGGCCATTGTCGCAGCCAAGCTCTCGAATCTTTTTGGCATCGGCGTGATCGCCGACGGCGCAAATATCGAGGCCAAAGACCACAGCTTCCATTTTGAAATCGCCGGCGGCTGTTCGGGGATTCGCTCCCTCACGGCGATGACCGTGATCGCTGCCCAGTACGTCTATTACACCCAGCGGGAGCTGTGGAAACAACTGTTGATTTTCGGATCATCACTGGCGTTTGCCTTGCTCGGCAATTTCACGCGCATTTTCACGGTGGTCCTCTTTGCGCGCTTCATCAATCCCGAGATCGCCGGAGGATTGTATCATGACTATTCCGGTTTCGTTTTCTTTCCGTTTGCGGTGGGCGGTATGATCGGTTTCGCCCGGCTGCTCAACCGCGACTGGATGGCCGCAGCGGTCGATTCCGGATGGGAGCCGGTCGTTCCCGCCTCCTCCCGGCAAACAAGTAACGCAAGCGCGCAGGCCATGGGTGAAGGAAAAGGCTCCACTCAAGGCGCGGCAGCAAAACCTCCGGCTTCTTCGTATGACTACTAGCCGTCTCGCTATTCTCCTCGCGGTGCTCCTCGGCGGGATGGGTTCGGTTTTTCTCCTGCCGCGCCAGCTTGGCTTTCAGCCGGTCGGCATCAATCTGGAGCTGCCTGCGACGGTCGGCGAATGGGAAGGAAAGGATCTGGAGGTTTCCGAAAAAGAACACTCTACCCTCGGCTACGACACCGAATTTGCTCGCAAGCTCTACGAAAATAAAAAGGGCGGCCACATCCTCGCCTCAATCGTGCTTTCCGGTGAAGACATGATGCAAGGCATTCACCGTCCCGAGCGTTGCCTCAACGCGCAAGGCTGGACGGTAGGCGACGGCAGCGGGCGCGTGATCGACATCCCCAATTTCGGATCACTGCGAACGACGCGGCTGGAAAACTCCCGCAAGGTGTATGAGAGCGATCATATCCTCTCGGTCACGGGGATTTGTTACTATTGGTTTGTCGGTTATACGAACATCGCGGCCTCTCATGGCGAGCGCGTGTGGATTGATTCCCGCGATCGCGTGTTGAAGGGATACAATCAGCGCTGGGCCATGGTGATGATCAATGCCGACATCATCACCGGCAGCGACCAAAGCCGGGTGGATCAAGTGATCGAAAACTTCATCCAGCAAGTAACGCCGAAGATTTTGAAGGAAAGCGTCAAGCCGGGATAATATAACGACTTTCGGCACAAGACGATCCGACCCGAAGGGTCGCTGGAAATTAGCCGGCTGCGCCAGCTGCCAGAACACCCACACAATACGGTACCGCCCCGAAAAGGGACTTCCGCTCGGCGGAAAAAATCAGATATCGCTGCAAAAATTTTCCACTGCCCCTTTCGGGGCGTACCGAGATCGCGCTGTATTCCGGCAGCTGGCGCAGCCGGCTAATCTCCAGACGACCCTCCGGGTCTTAAGTTGGCTGCTTCCGCGCACACTTCATGCGCCGTCTTCCTCACTTCTTCTCCTCGTCTTTGGTAAGGGGCTTCAGGATTGCGGCAAGGGTGTCCGGATGGCCCGCATTCCGTGTGAGTTCGAGATAACGAGGGCCTTCGGCGTACTCGAGGCTCACGTTCCGGAAGGTGTCACCATCGAGGATCAACAGATCTACTTTGCGCGCGGTCACGCTTTCCGCGATGCCGTCTTTCAGCCGTTGCGCGGTAAACTTCCGCCCATTCACACCGCTGATCGCCATCCCTGTCGCCAGCCCGGCTTTGTCCGCCGGTGAACCGGGCACGATCGTGCTGATCTTGCCATCATCCGCAGCCACGAGCCCGAGCGAATCGTATGCCGTTACTTGTTTGCGTTCTTTTTCCCGCTCCGTGATGTATTCACTGGGCTTGGCACTGTATTGCAGACGATAGCCGAGATTGCCCGGCAGGAACTCCAGCCCGAGCGCCGGCTTCGGCTTGGTCACGCGGTCCGCGAAGAATTTGTCCCAATCCTCATCCACAACCTCCTTGAGCGCTGCCACTAAATCCTTCAGGTCGTAGGGCACCACCAGCGGTTGCTTCTCGCGATCCGCCGCGAAGAATTTCCGGCAGAAATCATCGAGCGTTTTTTGTCCGCCCGTTTTCTCACGGATGAGCGCATCGGCTTCCAGCCAGATCACCAGGCCCTCATCATAGTAATCCTGGCTGCGGCGAAGCTGGCCCCAGGCCACGCTATGCGCGCGATTCAGCCAGCTGGCAATGGCGGTGTCTTCCAGTGGCCGCCATTCCCGGCCTTTTTGCTGGATCAAAAAGTCGAGCTTGCTCGCAAAAGCCGGCAAATGGTCCTCCAAGGAAAGCAGCCCGGAGCGAACCGTGAGCACTTCGCCGAGATATTGCGTGAGCCCTTCATAAACCCAAAGTAACCGGGTGCGCTCCGGCTGATGAAAGCTCGTGGTCACCATGCCGGCCGGACGCCGGAACTTTCCGCACCATGCGTGGACAAATTCATGCGGTAACAAGTAAGCCGGCCACGATTTGCGCTGCTTGTCATCCACGAGTTCCCGCTCCGCCACTTCATTGAAGCTGCAGAAAAGATGCTCCAGTCCATTGCGCGGCAGGTTATCGCTGCAGACGACGAGGAAATGGTAGTCATCCCAGCGGCTGCCTCCGAAAAGGGCCAGCGCCTCGGCGACTAGTTTGCGATATTGAGCGATCAGCTTGTCATCGATCTCGATGGCGCTTTCCGCTTCGCTCAAAAGATGCAGATGCGCGGGCGGCGTATTTTTCCCGGTAAGATCGATCGTTCTCAGGTGAACACCGCATATGAGCGGGCAATCCACGACGCGCCGCAATGTATCCGACTTGAAAGCGATACCCTCCGCGTTTTCCGCTTCCGGATGGAGGGCCGTACCGTACTTCCACCCCTCGGGGAGACGCACATGCACCGCAGCATTGGTCGCATCGATGGAGGCATTTTCCGGATAAAGGAGCACGGTATTCCAGTTGATCACCCCGAGCAGCGAATTGCCGAAGCTATCCACGCCGCTCGAGTTCACCGTGGGCTGGTTGCAGATGTAATCTACCTTTGCCACGACCCGGTCCACGCCCGCCGGCACGGTGAGATGGAAGCGATTCATTTCCTCATCGTCGCGATGCCAGACCACCGGCTCTCCCTTGGGCGTTTCAAAACGGAGGCCCGCCAGGTTTTGCACCGGGCCGCCAGGGGCATGCACGCCGGGAATCCATTTGGGATACCAGACGACGAATTCGCCCGCGGTCGCGGGAATCTCCATCCGGGCGTGGACGAGCGCGCGTGAGATTTCGCGGGCATCGACATCAAGCTGGATCGTGGGAACCGCCGCCGAAGCGGTGCGCAGTGACAAAAGGGAGAGGAAAAGGGCGGGAAGAAGCGCTTTCATGACGGTGCGCCACTTCTCGACGTTTTGCCGAAGCGCGGCAAGACCGCAGAATGGCATACGACTTTCCACGGCAGGCCGAATGGTTTCAGTGAAATGCGCGTCTTTGCTAAGGCGCTCGCGGGTTCGCCCGTTGACTCAGGAGGCCCGCGCTAATGCCGGATTGCCTCCGCTCCTTATCGCTCATAACCTTCCTTTGCGGCCAGCCTTTCCTCTCCCATGAAAATCCGCCTCCTCCTGGCCTTCCTAACCTGCGTCCCCTGGGCAAATCTCCCCTCACACGGGGCAGGTGAAAATGAGATCGGGTTCGTCGAAAAATTTGCCCTCGCGGCGGATCGCGAAGCCGTGCTGAACCAACTCGTCCCCGGCACGGAGGACTACTATTTCTATCACGCGCTCCAGTATCAAAACACGCGGAACACGGCGAAACTGAAGGGCACGATGGAGCAATGGGCGAAGAAGTTTCCGGAGTCGGCCCAGCGCAAAAGCATCGAAAATCGCGAGGCGCTGCTCACCTACGACGCGACGCCGGCGGCCACTCTCAAATTTCTTCGCGACCGTTTGCATCCCGAGCTGAACCACGAGCGGGAAGCCCGCGACGAAAAGCCGGACCTTCCGACGGCACTCGATCCCAAGCTTATCACGCGCGAGGCCTTTACGCAGCAGGCTTTGCAGGATTCTGACGATCTCGAAAAATGCAACGAAAGCGCGCTCGAGTTTTTCGTGACCTCGAAAACGGCGCTCAGCGCCGCGCAACGGCGGGCCTTGCTTTCCAAAATCGAGCGCCCGGATCTGCCGGGGCTTGTGCCGTTGATTCTCGCGGATTTGAAAGCAGAAGACAGCGGCGGCTTTGGCGACTACGAAATTCACAAGGCGCTGCTGGCCGAGCAACTCGATGAACTGGCCTCGCGGATGCCTTCGCTGCTCGACGACGAGGACTTTGTCTATACCCGCCTGCACAAGCTGGCGCCAAGCGAGGATGCCGACGTGGAATATAACATGGCGGAACGCGAGGCGTGGCTGGACCGCTTGTGGGCCTACGCCAAAAAGCTGAACCCCTCCTTCAATACCCTGAAGGCCAATATCCTGTATCAACGTATGTTACTTGATCGCTCGCGCGGGGTTTACGATCGCGCCCGTTTTCTCGAATACATCAAACTGCCGCGCCAGGCAGACTACATGCGGCCGGAATATCTCCAGCGAGCGGGCGCGGAAGAGCACATGATCGATCTCGAAGAAGCCCTGGACGAGCCGCTGCTGAAGACACCGGCCATCGGCAATGATGAAGCCTTCGTGCGTGAATTCCTGCTGCAACTCTTCAAGACGGAAACCGCGTGGCAGCCGTGGGCCGCGTATCTGCGCGACGACTATCTAAAGCCGCTTTTCGCCGAAGCCAAAATCACCGGCGGAATCGGCGATCCCGAGAAATGGGCGGCGCTGTTCTCACCCGCGGAATTTCAGGAGCTGAAGAGTCGCGTGGATATCGAATTCTCACCGGCGAATCCTTCGTTTTATCAACCCGGCGATGACGTGAGCGTCTCGGCCTTCATCAAAAATGTGCCGAAGCTTATCATTAAAATCTACGAGATCAATGCGCTCAGTTACTTTATTACGGAGAAGCGCCAGCTCAATACCGATCTCCCGCTCGATGGCCTCGCCGCGAATATCGAAAGGACCGTGGATTACAATGAGCCGCCCCTGCGCCGCACGGCCCGCGCCTTCGATTTTCCGGAGTTGAAAGGGCGGCGCGGCGCTTGGCTCATCGAATTGATCGGCGGCGGAAAATCCAGCCGGGCGCTGATTCGCAAGGGCCAATGGTCGCTCGTGCAAAAGATCGGGCCCGGCGGCGACCTGCTCACCGTGCTCGATGAGCAGCACGCGCCGGTGCCGGATGCCGTCGCCTGGTTTGAAGGCCGCAAATATAGCGTCAACGAAAAAACCGGCCAAATTCAGATCCCATTCACCAGCGAGCCAGGAAGCAAACCGATCGTCTTGGCCGACGCGAAAGGTGGCTTCGCCACGCTCACAAATTTCGAGCATCACAAGGAGGAGTATTCGCTCTCCGCCCTCATGCACATTGATCGGGAGCAGTTGCTTTCCCGTCGCGAAGCCACGCTGGCCGTACGCACGACGCTCACGCTGAATGGCACGCCGGTCGCCCTCGGTCTGCTGCAGGAGCCGCATCTCACGATCGATTCCACGACGCTGGATGGCATCACTACCACGCGAGAAATCAAGGATCTCCAACTCGATCCCGCCAAGCTGCTCGTTCAGACATTCACCGTGCCGGATCGCCTTCAGACGCTCACGGTTACTTTAACCGCAAAAGTGGAAAACCTCAGCGGCGGTGGAGAAAAGACGGAGCTTTCGGATTCACACGACTGGAACGTCAACGGCATCGACAAAACGGAGGCGACTTACGACGGCCGGTTCAGCCTCGTGGGCAAGCGAACCCTTTTCGAATTGCTAGGCAAGAATGGCGAACCGTTCGCCGACCAGCCGGTGCACTTCAAATTCACCCGGCACGAGTTCAATGTAGAAGTCGAAACGGATCTGCGCACCGATGCGCGTGGCCGCATCGATCTGGGAGAGTTGGACGTGCTTTCGCGCGTCGAGGCTAATCTCCAGAACAATCGCGACGCCTGGACCGATTCCGGCAACTCGGCGACGTTTCCGAAAACGATTCACGCGCTCGCGGGACAGGATGTGCAAGTACCATGGCTGGGCGAAACCAAGCCGTCGCCAGCCAATGTTTCGCTGCTGGAAATACGAGCCGATACGCCGATCAAAAACTACTTCGACGCGATCAAGCTGGCCGATGGATTCCTGGTGCTCAAAGGGCTGCATCCCGGAGATTACCGGCTGCGCCTCGGCGGCGAACAGGAGGCAGAAATTCTCATTCGTATCACCGCGGGAGTACCCGTCGCCGGATGGCTCGCCGGACCCAATCGCACACTGGAGCAGCGCTATCTGCCTCCGCTCCACATCGAATCCGTAGTCGCACAACCGGATGCCATCGTGATCCAGGTGCGAAATGCCAATCGCTTTTCCCGGGTGCACGTGGCAGCCACCCGCTTCGTGCCCGATCGGAATTTTCTCGATCAGCTTGGCGGTTTCGAACCCAGCGAGCCGGCGGCGGAAACAGTCGCGCGCCGTCCCAATATCTTTGTCTCGGGCCGCGCGGTCGGCGACGAATATCGCTATATCCTGGAGCGGAGATATGCCGCCAAGTTTCCCGGCAACATGCTGGCCCGGCCGGGATTGTTACTTGATCCCTGGGAAATCCGAAACACGGACGTGCATCCGCAGGAAGTCGCGCCTGGGGAACCTCCCTCCGCCGGCGCCGAAGGGCGCGATAGCGGCACAGTCGCGAAAAAAGAGGGGGAAGAAGAGGAAACCGGCAAGGATATGAAAACCGTGGTCCCGCCGGACGAAGACGGACCGAACCTGGATTTTCTCGCCACCACCAGCCGCGTCATTTACAACCTCGTCCCGGATGCGCAGGGCGTGGTGCGCATTGACCGCAAGCTGCTCGGCGACCGGCAAGACCTCCAGGTTTACGCGGAGGACCTGGATTGCGCCGAACTGCGGGAAATCGGGCTGCCGGAGCAATCCACGAAATTCCGCGACCTGCGCCTCCCGCGCGCGCTCGATCCGCAAAAACACTTTGTCGAAAAGAAAGAAGCAAGCGCGCTCACGGCAGGGCAATCACTAGTTTTAGATGATCTGCTTTCTTCGCAGTTGCAAACCTACGATTCGCTGGCAGCGGTCTATGCGCTCTTTGCCTTTAGCGGAGACGCGACGCTGCCGAAATTCAACTGGCTCATGCAGTGGCCCAGGCTCAGCGAGGAAGAAAAGCGAGCGAAGTATTCCGAATTTGCCTGCCACGAATTGAACTTTTTCCTCGCGCGCAAAGATCCGCAGTTTTTCCAAAAAGTGATCCAGCCGTATCTGCGCAACAAGAAGGACAAGACCTTCATGGACGACTGGCTGACCGAATCCGATCTGCATCGCTATCTTCAGCCTTGGGCGCATGCGCAATTGAACGTGGTCGAGAAGGCGCTTCTCGCACAACGGATTCCCGGAGAAGCGGAGGCCACTGCGCGTTACTTGAAAGAGCAGTGGGAAATTCTTCCACCTCAGCCCGAACAGGAGGATCGGCTTTTCGACACAGCTTTATACGGGCAAGCCATGAGCGGAGAAGGGGAGGTCGAGCAGGCGAAGGCTGAAAACGCCATGCTGGAACCACTGGCGGCTCCGGCCGCCGCGCAACCATCTCCGGCGACGACCACGCCCGCGGCACTCGCCGATGGTGCCGAGGTTCTCGGACGCAGAGGTGCAGATGCGAATGCTCCCCAAGCAGCGCCAGTTCGCAACGGCACGCTTGCGATCAGTCAGAATGCGATCGATGCGCTTCTCGCGGGTACTTCTGGATTGGCGCCGTCAAAGCCGGCTACGGCGGCGATCGCCGGGGTGCTCACAGATCCGCATTTTCAAGTAACGACCCGTTCGGTGAAGCAACTGGGAGACCTGCCCAATAACAATGCCTTCTACTTCAGCGAGATGGATACCCCCGTGGCATTGCAACTCAGGGAAGAAGTGCGCCAGTTTTACCGAAAAATCGGCCCTACCAAAGAGTGGGAGGAAAACAATTACTACCAATTGCCAATCCAACAGCAGAACGCCTCGCTGGTCGCGGTCAATGCCTTCTGGCGCGACTACGCTGCCTGGGATGGCAAGTCGCCGTTTCTTTCACCGCATTTTCTGGAAGCGAGCCACAATTTTGCGGAGATGATGCTGGCGATGGCCGTGCTCGATCTCCCGTTCGATGCGCCCAAGCAAACGACAAAAAACGAGAACGGCCAGTTCACGCTCACGACCGTGAGTCCGCTGATCGCTTTCCGCACGGAAATCAGAGCGGCGGCGGCGAATGCGGGCGCAGGAAATGGTGAATTGCTAGTGAGCGAAAACTTCTTTCGGCAGGACGATCGCACCAGGGCGGAGGGCAACGAAACTTTCGATAAATATGTGAAGGGCGAGTTTCTTGCAGGCGTGGTCTATGGAGGAAATGTCGTCGTGACCAATCCCACGGCCACAGCGCGAAAGGTGGAAGTGTTGCTGCAAATTCCGCAGGGCGCGCTTCCCGTACTCGGCAGCAAAAGTATCGAAAGCCGCCGTTTGCGGCTCGAGCCGTACAGCACCAAAACACTGGAATATCACTTCTATTTTCCCGCGATTGCTCAAGCGCCGCTGCCTCACTTTCCCGCGCACGTTTCGCTGGGTGAAGCTTTTGCCGGCGCGGCTCAGCCCACTACATTTACCGTGGTCAAGCAATTGAGCGAGGTGGATAAAACTTCCTGGGATTACATTTCGCAGGATGGAAGCGAAGCGGAGCTCTTTGACTACCTGGCAAAAAACAATCTCAATCGCCTCGATCTGACGCGCATCGCCTGGCGGGCACGCAAGAGTGCTGCTTTTTTCCACAAGCTCACCGCCTTTCTCGCCAAGGCGCATGCCTATAACGACGTGATTTATAGCTATGGACTGGTGCACAATGAGCCGGCTGCCCTCAGCGATTGGTTGCGTCATCACGACGATTTCCTGCGCGAGTGCGGCCCTTATCTCGCTTCAAAACTGCTGACGATCGATCCCGTAGAGCGGCG
>FTBG01000174.1_pt1 | contig 17457 bp, 12 predicted proteins | sample 1639311 | NCBI WGS metagenome assembly FTBG01 (sample SAMEA3914864, study PRJEB12502) | metagenome | biome: forest; material: soil | place: USA | collected 2012-03-12 | depth 0.3 m | reverse complement strand
GGATTATGATGGATCGCGGACGGCCTTCGAGAGCTCAACCAACTATTCGCTGCCGGAGTACGCGCGGGACATCGTCTGGAACATCATGGACGTGTGCGATTCCGAGAAGGTGGATCATCCCACGATCACTTCGGAAAGCGGACGCGCGATCGTGGCGCATCATTCGGTGCTCGTGGTGGAAGCGTTTGGCGCGATTGAAAAGGACAAAGAGGGAGTGGTCACGGCGGTCACGCCGAACGATCCGAAACAAGTAACGGACATCCTCGACCTCCAGCGGAATCTTACCCAGCAGAACCGCATGGAGAGCCTGCACGACGCCCAGCAGATCAAGGAGCAGGCGCAGTCGATGTTCGATCTCGGGCTGCTCGATCTCGAGGCGAAAGCCAAAGTGGAAACCGTCTTTTGGCAAATCGCCCAGCGGATTGTGCAATTCTGCACCGGGATGAAATTCGTGCCCGAAGAAGTCAAGGAACTCGAAACGGCGCTGAGCGATCAATACGTCTGCAATTTCTCCGTATTCCAATCGCTGCTCGATCACTGGGCGCTGGGACAACTCTTTCCGGTGATGCCGATCCATCATCTCGCCGAGTTTCCGGACCGCCAGGCCACGCTGGTGGACATTACTTGTGACTCGGATGGCAAGGTCAGCAAATTCGTCGATATCCAGGATGTCAAAGAGACGCTGCCGCTGCATAAGTTTCAGCAGGGCCGCCCGTACTTCATCGGCTTTTTCCTCGTGGGCGCCTACCAGGACATCATGGGCGATCTGCACAACCTGTTTGGCCGCGTCAACGAGGCCCATGTGTTTCTCGATGCGGACGAAGAGAGCGGCTGGTACATCGAAGAGACCATCGACGGTTCAACCATCGGCGAAGTGCTCACGATGACCCAGTGGAATCACACCGATCTGATCCGCCAGGTGAAGGTGCAGGTCGATGCCGCAATTAAGAGCGACCGGCTCAAGCCTAATGAAGCGATGCGCTTGCTGGCTAGTTATGAGCGCGGGCTGAAGGGCTACACCTATCTGCAGTTCAACGGGCACACAACGAAGCCCGCGTAACGTCTGAAGGGGCTCGCATAGGGAGCTGAAATTTGCGAAACGCCTGTTGGCAGGCGTTGTGGAAAATGTTCGCGGTGCAACATCTGCAACACCTTTGCCCGTGGCGAAGGGAAGAGGGGATTCGAGATCCAAAATTGTAAGTCGCTGGTATTTAGCAGCTTGTGACTAAGGGGTGAAAGCTGGCATGGGAGCCGCTAATGCCGCTCCGCGTCGCCGCGCAGGACTCGCAACACTCGCCCGGCGGCATGCGTCATGACACCGCTAACGATCGAAGCCGAGCCGTACCCGTTCGAATTCAAACCGCAAAAATGCGCGCTTCTTATCATCGATATGCAGCGCGATTTTCTCGAGCCCGGTGGGTTCGGCGAAATGCTCGGAAACGATGTATCCCAGCTGCGTCAAACGATTGCGCCAAACCAGCATTTGCTCGCCGCCTGGCGTGGCGCGGGGCTGCAGGTCCTGCACACGCGCGAAGGGCATCGTCCGGACCTGACATGCTTGCCTCCGGCGAAAAGAATACGGGGGCGCGCCCCCAAGACGATCGGTGATCCCGGGCCAATGGGCCGCATCCTTGTGCGCGGCCAGAATGGGCACGACATTATTTCAGAGCTCTCTCCGCTTCCCAGCGAGCCAGTCATCGACAAACCGGGCAAAGGCGCTTTTTACGCAACGGATCTGCACGCCATTTTGCAAAACCGAGGCATCGAGCAACTTGTCGTCACCGGCGTGACCACGGAAGTATGCGTGAACACGACGGTGCGCGAAGCCAATGATCGTGGCTACGATTGCCTGGTGCCGGAAGACTGCGTGGGTTCGTACTTTCCGGATTTTCAGGTGTGGGGGCTGAAAATGATCAAGGCGCAGGGCGGCATTTTCGGCTGGGTCTCGCATTCCGATCACATCCACGCCGTGCTTAGCAATCTTTACTCGACATCCATCGACACGACCGACCTCGCACTACCATGAATAAAAAACCCACCATCTGGACACCGGGAGATTGGAACGCCCTTTTTGGGTTCGGCACCAATATTCTCGTTAACCTTCTCACGCTCACCGCGCTCCTGCGCTTCGTGCTGAAAATGCCGGACGCGCTCGTCTTTGGGCGCATTCTCCCCGCGACGGGCCTGATGATGTGTCTTTCAACGTTATACTATGCCTGGCTGGCGTACGGTCTGGCCAAGAAAACGGGACGCACCGATGTATGTGCATTGCCTTCGGGAATCAGTGTGCCGCACATGTTTATAGTGACTTTTGTGATCATGCTGCCGATTGCGCTGAAGACGGGTGATCCGGTCAAAGGATGGGAAGCCGGGCTCACCTGGGTATTCATTCAAAGCTTTGTCTTGATGGCGGGCGGATTCATCGCGCCTGTGATTCGAAGAATCACGCCCCGTGCTGCGTTGTTAGGTACGCTGGCAGGGGTTTCGGTGACGTTTATATCCATGAAACCGGCGCTGGAAATGTTTATGACTCCAGTGATCGGCTTTACTTGTTTTGGGGTGATCCTGCTGAGCTGGTTCGGCGGGGTGAAATATCGCGGCATTCCCGCGGGCTTGGTGGCCATCGCGCTCGGAACGGTGATTGCGTGGGGTTCCACAGCAGTGGGGCTCAATTATGGTGGGATGAGCATTAAGGGCCTCGCCGATTCCGTCGCTAACTTTGGTTTCCATGTGCCGCTTCCCGCGTTCGATCACGTCTTTGGCGGAATGCAATTTCTTGGCGTGATATTAGTTACGGCGATTCCGTTTGGAATCTACGACTTGGTCGAGGCCATGGACAATGTGGAGAGTGCCGCGGTGGCCGGAGATAGCTTTCCCACGACGCGGGTGCTCACGGCGGATGGTGTGGTCAGCCTCATCGGCTGCATGATGGGCAATCCCTTTATCAATGCCGTGTATATCGGGCATCCGGGTTGGAAGGCGATGGGGGGCAGAATTGGTTACTCGGCGGCCACGGGAATGGTGGTGATCCTGCTCTGTTGGTTTGGCACGATTTCGTTGATGCTCGCGCTCATTCCGAGCGTCGCGATTCTGCCGATCCTTCTCTACATTGGGATGCTCATCGGCTCGCAAGCTTTCCAGGAAACTCCGAAGCGCCATGCTCCCGCCATCGTGCTCGCATTTACGCCGCACCTCGCAAACTGGGCGATCACCTTGATCAATGGAGCCCTGGCCGCAGCGGGTACGGTAATCCCTGCTTTGACCGCGGAGCAGATGGACAAGCTGGTGACTGACATGAAAAGCCAGGGCGTACTCTATCAGGGGCTGTCGGTATTGGGCGGCGGCTCCATTCTGGGAGGGCTCATCCTTGGAGCGATTGCCGTGTGCATTATTGATCGCAATTTCCCGAAGGCAGCCGGCTTTTCCTTCACCGGAGCGGTCCTCACCTTCTTCGGATTTATGCATGGGGAGAAGATCGGCATCGGCCAGACACCGGTGGTTGCGGTGAGTTACCTGGCGATTACCGCCCTCCTCGCGGCTTGTGCCAAATTCGCCGTGACGGCGCCGAAGCCGGTAGAATCTTCTCATGAGCATGAGGAGGAGCCGGAAATGATTCCGGCAACCGTGGAATAGAGGAGTCTCTTTTGTTTGACGTTGGGTGGGAAGGCCGGCCGGAAAGGGCCGGCCTTCTTCCTTGCGAAATGCCACACTTCCGATGCGCTCCCGCTTTCAAGTAACTTCGTATGGGCTAATGCCGGCCGGTTTCCCAAGTCGTGTGCCGCTGGCTCTTCTTAGCCACCAGGCTGGCGGATTTCGCCCAGACTCGGAGGGCTTTTTCACTAATCCTGCCTGTGATCACCAAGGACTGCTCTGAAAACCGGGTGATTGCATGAAAAATGCTAGTGGCGCGCCATGCGTGCGCACCTCTTCACTTAGCTCAAACTTCCTATTTTCCTGGGCGGCGGCTGCGTGGGCCAAAGGTTCCACTCTCACGGCGTTCGCTACGCCGCGGGCCGCGCGTTTTCGAGGCAAGCCGGTGAGCACTCCGGCCCGGCGCATTCCGTCACAGAGGATGCAGATCGGGATGATTCTTGTGGCTGGCGCGGCTATGGCGGTGGGAGTGGCTGCGACATTGCGGCAGCATGAACAGCGGGAACTGGTGAGCAATCTGCGAAATGAAGCGCGGGCGCGCGCGGAAGTCTTGCGAGGCCAGATCACGCGGTCGATGGAGGTGCTGCATTCCATCGCTTCCTTTCATGCCGCCAATGGCCACATCGATCGCGACGACTTTCATCGCTTCGTCAGTGGCGCGCTTGCGCGGCAGTCTGAGCTCCAGGGACTGGCTTGGGATCCACGCGTGCCGGCTGCGGAGCGATCTAGCTGGGAAGCGCGCGCCAGAGCGGAGGGATTCTCGGATTTTCAGTTTACCGAGGAATCAATGCACGGCGTATTGGTGCCCGCCAAGGATCGGCCCGATTATTATCCTGCCTATTTTTTGGAGCCGCTCGAGAAGAATGCACTGGCGCTCGGCTATGACGTTGGCTCGGAGCCCGAGCGAAGAGCGGCTTTGGAATCGGCGCGCGATTACGGGCGCGCCAGAGCCACCGCGCCGCTGAGGCTGGCGCAGGAGCAGGAGGCGCAGCGCGGCTTTCTCGTCTTCCAGCCGCTGTATCGCGGAACGCCGCGGTCGGTCGTCGAGCGCCGCAGTAATCTTGAAGGTTTCGCGGTCGCCGTTTTTCGGATTGGGGATTTGGTGAGCGGTTCGTTGCGAGAGGAGCGCAATGCGGATTTGCACATCACGCTGCTCGACGCGGCGGACCGCTCGTTACTTTATGACAACGGCGCGCATTCGGATCGCTCGCTTCCTTTTGTCTCAGAATCGCTCGACGTAGGTGGCCGCCGCTGGGATGTCGTGGTGCAACCGAGCGCGCACTATCATCCCGTGCCCTTTTTCCAAAAATCGTACACCGCTCTTGGAGCAGGGTTGCTGATTACCCTTTTGCTCGCGGCTTTTGTCCATTCCACCGAAGCAGCCAGCCGCGCCAAGTCTGAATTTCTGGCGAATATGAGCCACGAGATTCGCACGCCGATGAATGCGATTCTCGGTTACTCGCAAATCCTCTCACGAGACGCCGCGCTCCATCCGTTCCACCGCGACGCGGTGGCGACGATCGTGAATAGCGGCGACCATTTGCTGCGATTGATCGATGAAATCCTCGATCTGTCAAAGATCGATGCCGGTCGGATGGAACTGGTGATGGGCGATTTCGATTTGGAGGCGCTCGGCTGCCAGATGGCTGCCATGTTTCAGCAGCCTTGCGAGAGCAAGCGGCTCGGTCTGCGAGTTGAGGGCTTCGATACCCTTCCGCGGCAAATGGTGCATGGCGACGCGGGGAAACTCCGGCAAGTGTTAATTAATCTCCTCGGCAATGCCGTGAAGTTTACCGAGGCGGGTGGCATCATTTTACGGGTATCTGCGGACGGCGTAAGTCGCTATCGATTCGAAGTCATCGATACCGGTCCGGGAATTGCACTCGAAGCCGGTTCCTCGATTTTCAAGCCGTTTCAACAAGGCCCCGAGGCGCGCGGCAGAGGAGGCACCGGCCTCGGCCTCACGATTGCTCAGCGGCAGGTGGCCATCATGGGCGGCACCTTGAAGGTAAATTCCCGCGCGAATCGTGGATCGACCTTCTTTTTCGAGCTATCCTTGCCCTGCTCCTCTGCGAAGGCACTGCTGCCACGCGATTCATTTAGCGATGTGGAGCGGCTGGCGCCCGGGTACGAAGTGCGGGCGCTCGTGGTGGATGGGATTCGGGAAAATCGGGAAGTGCTTTCCGCCATGCTTGCGGCGATCGGTGCCGAAATCGTGCTTGCGGAAACCGGGCGGCAGGCCTGCGAAGCGACCGCCGCTTCCCGGCCCAATATCGTTTTCATGGATTTGCGACTGCCCGATACGGATGGACACGAAACCGTCCGCCGGCTGGTGCAGGAATTTGGCCCGCGCGGCCTCAAGGTCGTGGCGACGTCCGCCTCCGTTCTCGTCCATGAAAGAGAGATTCTGATGAAGGCCGGCTGTGACGATTTTGTGGGCAAGCCGTTTCGCTGTGAACGCATCTATCAATGTTTGCAGCACCTCTTGGGAGTTGAATTTGAGTATCGCCCGCCCGCGGAGTCGCAGCAAACCAGCCAGGCATTCGATCTGCAAAGTGTCACGCTTTCCGAAGATCTGGCGCTTCGCATGATGATGGCGGCGGAACTGCACAGCGCTACCGTGCTGAAAAACTGCCTGGCGGAGGTCGCCGAACTCGGTCCTGCCGGCCAGCGGCTCGCTGCGCATTTCCGGCAGTTCCTCGCTAGTTACGACATGGAGTCTATTCAAAAACTCATCGCACAGATTCCGGTGAGCGGAACCATCAGTCCCCTATGTCCCAAGGAAAAATCCTGATCATCGACGACACTCCGTCCAATATCGCTCTGCTCACGGAGACTCTCGAGCCGCTGGGTTATGAAATTTTCGCGGCGTCTGGTGGCGAGCAAGGATTGAAGGTGGCGCGGCGTGCCGCACCGGATGTAATTTTGCTAGATATCATGATGCCAGGGCGTGATGGCTATGCTATCTGCCGGGACTTAAAGGAGGACGACACGACGAGTGCCATTCCGGTGATTTTCATCACCGCGAAACACGAGACCGCGGCCACGGTGAAAGGCTTTCGCGCCGGCGCGGTTGACTATATCCTCAAGCCCTTCCAAAGCGAAGAGGTGGTTTCGCGCGTGGAAACTCATTTGCGCATCAAGCGGCTGATCGCGGAGCTCTGCCGGAAAAATGAAGAGCTGGAACTGCAGATCGGCCGCACACGTGCCGCGGAAAAAGCGAAAAGAACCGCGGATGAAAAGCTGACCTCGCTTTCCGCGCGAGAATCGGATCGGTGGGGTCTGGCCGGTTTCGTGGGCAAAAGCCGCACGTTGCGAAAGATCCTTCTGGATATCGAACGGCTGCAGGAATTCGGGAAGACAAGTGTCTTGATTACCGGAGAGAGCGGCACGGGAAAGGAGCTGGTCGCGCGAGCCATTCACCATCGCAGCCCGCGCGTCTCCGCGCCATTTGTTCCGGTAAACTGTGTGGCGATTCCCGCCGAACTCGCGGAGTCCATGCTCTTCGGTCACCAACGCGGCGCTTTCACCGGAGCAGTGGCCGATCGCAAAGGTTACTTTGAGTTGGCGGATGGCGGCACCTTGTTTCTGGATGAAATCGGCGACATGCCGCTTCCGCTCCAGGCGAAACTCTTGCGCGTTTTGGAGGATGGTTGCGTCACGCCGATCGGTTCCTCGGAGCCGCGAGTGGTCGATGTGCGTGTGCTGGCCGCCACCAACGCTGATTTCACAAAGAAGGTGGCGCAGGGAGAATTTCGGCAGGATCTTTATTTTCGCCTGGCACGTTTCACCGTGGAGACGCCGCCGCTCCGGGAACGGAAAGAGGACATCCCGCTGCTGGCGCGGCATTTCCTGCGTTACTTTGCCGAGGAAATGGGGCGCCCCGTGCCGATCCTGACGGATCAGGCCGCTACGGTTTTGGAATCCTACCCATTTCCGGGCAACGTTCGTGAACTCAAAAACATCATCGAGCGAGCGTTGATCGAAAGCGGCGGCGACATGATTCAGCCTTCGCATTTCCGGCTGGTGCACTTTGAAACACCGGTGGCTCTCGGCACCAGCCGGGGGATGCCCGCGACCACGGAGCTGTCTTTAAATTTGGAGGAGGCGGAGCAGGCGCTCATTCGCAAAGCGTTGCAGGAGACCGGTGGCAATGTTGCGGAGGCTGCGCGGCTCCTGGGAGTGAATCGCAGCCGGATTTATCGTCGCATCCCGTCGCAATTGGCTAGTTAGCGTGAAACGGGAATAAAAGAAAATGATCCACAGATGCCTGCCATCTGTGGATCAAAATCTATCTTTAGGGTTAGCGCGGTTTGCCGTGAGTAAACCCATTGTCAGTCGCTTGGGCAGCTTCAGTATTTCCTGAATTTCTGGGACGAGGGGTACTCTTTGCCGGACATCACGAGCTGTTGCGCGTGTGGCGGCTTGCAACAGAAGCGACGCTGGCTGGCGCCGAATGTTTGGAAACCAGGGAGTTGCAAGTATCTCGCTGGCAGTGGCTTGTGACTTATATACTTGCGTGGCATTCGGGCAGCTAAGGGGAGCGTGCGTGACTACCACCACTACCACTGCACTCCATCATCAAACTGCGTTAAATCCGAGCACAGCTCGCCGGTCTGTTCGCGGTCGATCGTTACTTGTCGGCGCGTTTTTGAGCGCGGCTTTCATCTCCGCCGTGCATGCCGGCAACGACGCGTCAGACAAGCTGGCTAAATCCATCCTGGAACCGGAACCGGAAAGGCGCGTTCATGTGCTGATCAACCTCGAAGTGTCCGATCACTATATTACTCCGCGCGGACTCGACGTGGAAAATCAAGGTGTGGTCTTTCAACCGCTGGCGTTGATCTTCTGGGACCTCTATTCGTCCAAAGATGGGTTTCTCAACGACGTGACGCTCACGACGGGCGTCTGGAACAGCTGGCACACGCGGAAATCGGGAGCCAATCCCGGGCAATGGAATGAGATCGATCCCATCTCCGGCCTTACCTTCAAATTCGCCAAAGATTGGACGTTCGATGCGTTTTACACGGCGTTCGTCAGCCAGACGGATTCTTATCCCACCTCCACCAATCTCGATTTGAAGCTCACCTATCACGACCATTTCCTCGGCGATTTCTCCATCAATCCATACGTGGAATGGTTCAAGGAAATCAGCCAGAAGGCGACGGTCGCGCTGGTGCCGGCGGAGCAGCACGAAAGTTACTATTTCTCGCTGGGCATCGATCCCACCTGGAGTTCCAAAAAATGCCCGGTGAAAGTGGAACTGCCGACCTCTATCAATCTGGTGGACACGCATTTCTACCAAAAATTCGACGGCACGGGCGGCGGCGCCGGCTTAGCGGTCTTTTCCACTGAATTGAAACTGAGTGTTCCGCTGACCTTTATTCCGAAAAGCTATGGAAGTTGGACGGCATACGCCGGCGTCCAATACTATCACCTGAGCAATGCCGGCCTGCTCGATGGAAACATCGCGCTCAACGCCACCTCCGAGCGATTGCACAACCTCGTGCAATTTCATGGCGGCGTTTCCATCTTTTTCTAACAGCCCGGAACGGTGTTGATGTGTAAAGTAACTGAAGAATGAATCAGCGCTTCGTCGAATCTGAACCATACCGCTGGCCTTACGACGGCGATTTGCGTCCAGAAAATACCGTCTTCCTGGTGATCGACATGCAGACCGACTTTTGCGGGAAAGGCGGCTATGTCGACGGGATGGGCTACGATCTGTCGATGACACGGGCGCCCATCGAACCGATCCGCCGGGTACTCGCAGGGGTGAGGCCGCTTGGCTATCATGTATTTCACACACGGGAGGGGCACAGGGCCGATCTGTCCGATCTTCCGGCGAACAAGCTCTGGCGCAGCAGGCAATTCGGCGCGGGGATCGGCGATGCCGGTCCGTGCGGGCGGATTCTCACGCGCGGTGAGCCGGGCTGGGAGATTATTTCCGAACTGGCGCCTGCCTCCGGCGAACCGATCATCGACAAGCCGGGCAAAGGTTCTTTTTATGCGACAGACCTCGACCTGCTGCTCGCTCGGCGCGGGATTCGAAATATCGTCCTCAGCGGAATTACCACAGACGTATGTGTGCACACTACCATGAGGGAGGCGAACGATCGCGGCTATGAATGCCTGCTTCTCGAAGACTGCACCGGAGCGACCGATCACGGAAACTACCTGGCTGCATTGAAGATGATCAAAATGCAGGGAGGTGTTTTCGGAGCTGTGGCCTCCTCGTGCGCCTTTCTCGAGGCGATTGCCTGATGCCTGGGTCGATGGCCCGGCAGCGGATCGTTACTTGTTAACCTATTTCGCCTGCGCTTTCACGCCGCGCATTCGCTTCGATAGTGCGTCCCCGCCGGGTCTTCCCGACGGAGGACGCGTTCCCGTGGAAATTCTTGCTTTTCGCGCCCCGCCTGTTTGGCCAATCTCGTTTTCGTGGATCTGGATCTTCCTCCTCCCTGCCGTCGCCTTGAGTTACCTAGTCTTTTCGCCATTGGCGAAAATCCCGACGCTCTGTCATGGGTTCCTTTCAAAGAAGGAGTCGATATTTATCGTTTGTACGGAGATGGAATTTCCGGTCCCACGGCAGCCCTCATTCGATTTCATCCCGGCGGCAAGGTGCCGCTGCATGAGCACCTGGGCTACGAACACATCCTCGTCCTTTCCGGCTCTCAGGAAGACAATATGGGCACGGCGCAAGCGGGTGCTCTGATCATTACGCCGCCGGGCACCCACCACAGGGTGATAAGCGAGAAGGGGTGCATCGTCCTTGCGATCTATGAGAAGCCGGTGCGCTTTCTCGAAGATTCGGCCTTGTCTCATTATTGAAACGAGAAATTTCGAAGGATGAGAATCCGGCACGGAACCTGCATACTCTTAACTTGTACCTTCCCAATATGAAATACACCTTGATTGCCCTGGGCGGCGCAATGCTGCTTGCTTCCTGCGCAGATGTGCGCGTAGTCGACACCCAAACTGCTGCCGTTGTGACGGAACGCCCTCGGGCGATCTATATTCGGCCATTTAGTGTGGAGGGTGCGCAATTTGTCGGAAGTCATGCCGGTGGCGCAGGCCAGCTTCCTCTGAGAGAATCGCTCGCTCCTGCCGAATTTTCTGAAGATTTGAAGGAAGAATTGGAGAAGCTGGCGCCGGCCCGCGTGCTGAGGCCGGATGAGGTGGCTACGCAGGGCTGGCTGGTCTCCGGCTCCATCGAAGTGGTCGATGCGGGAAGCAGCGCCGAGCGTTTCTTTAGCCCGCCGCTTCCTCCGGGAGCCGGGCGTTCCCATATTCGCATCCATGTGCGGGTGAAAGATCTGGATCACCGTGCCGTTGTCGCGGATTCCAAGGAAGGCGGCGCTCTCGTCCGTCGTGGCCGCATTATCTATGAATTTGACGTCGCGGGTGGCAGCTTTGCCAGCGGCCGATACGGGCAGATGACCGCTCCGGGCGCGGGCTACTCTGCTCCCTTCGATTATCGTAATGCTGCGGAGCGCATCCGGATTGCCGTGGAGCCCGATCCGCACAAGTTTGGTGATCGGCCGGGTTGGACGATGCACTAACGAGAAAGATTTGTTGGTGGTTCAGGGAGGGCGGGACTTCAGCCGGGCCAAGTGCCCGGCGGAAGCCCGCCCTCCTACCTTTTCGGGCTCGGGTTGGGGTTGCGTCAAAGTTGAGAGTGGGTGATTACGCATTTGTGAGAACGGCGAATTGAAGAGTTCCTTTGGAGAAGGAGGGAGCGGGATTAAGAGAGGAACAGAGATTATCACTACGGCCAGCCGCTTGGCTGCTTACCAGGGTTGCATCCCAGGTCAACGGAGGCTACAGTCCCCGTTCGTTTCTACATGAAGCTCGCCTCTTTTCTTTCCGCGTTGCTGCTCGGCGTCGCGATTCTTTTGGGTTCCGATCTTGGCGTCTGGGCTGCGGATTCACCAGTGCTCCTGGCGCAGGCCGGGACCCCGGCCAAGCGGGACAATGCCATTACTTCGATCAACGATCGGGGAGCGGCCGATCCTCAGCCACCGCAGCCGCAGACCAGCGATAGTTTCGCCATTCATCCGTCGGCGCCGGGGCAGAAGAGCACGGACGCAGCAATTAATCTTTGGGAATTGGTGAAGAGCGGTGGATGGGCGATGATCCCGCTCGGGTTTCTCTCCGTGGTCACGTTGATGCTGATCATTGTTTATCTTTTCACGCTGCGGCGCGGGGCGATCCTTACGCCTCACTACATGAACACGGCCGATGTCCTGATTAAAAAGCGGGATTATCTTGGTCTCCTGGCCATCTCCAGCCGGCATAGCGAAGTGGTCGCACGCATCGTCCAGAGGACCCTCGATTTTGCCACGAAGAATCCCAATGCCTCGTTTGATACCTTGCGTGAGATTGCGGAGACCGAGGGAGGCTCGCAGGCCGCTTCACTCCAGCATCGTGTTACTTTTCTCGCGGATATCGGTGTGCTCTCCCCGATGATCGGACTGCTCGGCACCGTCAGCGGCATCATTCGCGCCTTTGCAAAACTAGGCAGCGGCGAAGCCTCAATTTCGCGAGACATCCTCCTCGCCAGCGGCGTATCCGAAGCACTCATCGCCACGGCTTCCGGCCTGATCCTCGGTGTCTTTGCCATGGGCTTCTACGCGCTCTTCCGGAACAAGGTGCACAGCCTGATTTCCGACATGGAGATCGCCTCCACGCACATCCTTGCGCTGCTCGGGGTAAGCTATAACAAGAAACGGGAACAATCCCGCATCGCTGTCGAAGACGAATTCTAAATCCTGACGCGGGAGACCCCCCCGGCTCTTCGCGCCCTGCTCACGGAAAACTTTCACAGCCTCCTGCCATGAGATTCCGCAAACGTTCGGAGCCATTCGTCTTCGGATTTCAAATCGCACCGATGGTGGATATCCTCCTCGTGCTGCTCTGTTTCTTCATTGTTACTTGGAGTTTTGCGCGCAAGGAATTGGAACTCGATGTGAAAGTGCCCACCGCCGAACACGCCAAGGAGTCAAACCCGGTGGTCAATCAGACGGTGCTCAACGTGAAAGCGGATGGGACCATCGTCTGGAGCCACAAAACGGTGTCCCCTCAGGAACTCGTGACCCGCTTGAAGGAACTGTCCAATCTGTTCCCGGACTACGCGATCATTTTACGAGGCGATGAACGCGTGGAATATAAACATATCGCGGCGGTGCTGGATATCCTGCGCCAGGCCAATATCTGGAACGTGGCCTTTGCTACCGGAAAAGCGGAATGAAGCGCCGTCCCTCTACTTTTGGCGTCGCCCTGGTGCTAGCCATTGCGACGGGAGCCGCTCCCGCCCAGGACAATCTCAAGCCATTTCGCTCGGACGACGGCAAGCCGGTCATGCGCGCCCTGCCGGTGCGCCCGCCCCGCGCCTTGCCGGCGGATGCCGTGGATGATACGGCGGATGCGCCCACAGCGCCCACAGCGCCCACAGCGCCCGCAGCCACACCGGTTCCCGTCCCCAAGGCTATTCCCGTTCGCCGGGCCAAGCCCGTAAAGGCCGCGCCCGAACCGCAGCCCGCGCGGCCCGCGCCGCCACCGGCGGCTCCCGAGCCGGCTGATCCCGGTGAGATCCGGATTTCGCCGCAGGCCGCAGCCCGGTCTCCCGACCAGGTGCAAATGGAAGTCGCGGATAGCTATTATTCGCGAAAGATGTACGACATGGCGGCGCCGGAATATCAGCGCTATGTCGAGCAATATCCGGGGCTGCCAGACATGCAGGCCGCGTTTTTCCGGCTAGGACAATGCTATCAAAAGATGGGTTCGACCAACGCGGCAAAGTCTGCCTACGAACAGTTACTTGATCGCTTTCAAGTCGGGGAGTTCATCGGGCCGGCGGCGTACTTCCTCGCGCAGATGAATTACGACGAGAAAAACTATGCGGCGGCGCTGCCGCTCTTCCGCAAGGCTTCCGTGCGCCTGAAGGAGCCGGGAGTGGTGAGCGCGGCAAAGTTTTTCACCGCGCGCTGCCTCGAATCGCAGGGCCCGCTCTATAAGCTCGAAGCGCGCGCCATTTACGAGGAACTGTCTGAGGTGAAAGAGAACAACCTTTTTCGCGATGCCAGCCGGCTCTCTTATGCGCTCATTCTGCACGAAGGAAAAAATACTGCGGAGGCGCTGAAACAAATTCAGATCCTGCAAAAGCAGACGGAAAATCCCGATATCCTGGCCGAGGCGGCGGTGCACGTGGGGATTTGGGAACTGGAGCTGGGCCAGACGGAAAAGGCCGGAGCGGATTTGAAGAAATCGCTGGAACTCCCGGAGATTGGCCGCTGGCGCGAAGTGGCGGAACTCGGGCTGGTGAGAACGTATTACGACACCGGCAAGTACAAGCAGGTGCTGGATGCCTATGCGGACCTGACGAAGGGCCAGAACCCTTCGGTGCAGTTTTCTCCGGAGACCAAGCCGGAGTTGTTGTTACTTGTATCGGATGCACTTCGCCAGCTCGGCAAGTATCCCGAAGCGATCGCGCAGTACGACGAGATCGTCAAAACCTATCCAAATACCCTTTACGCGCGCGAAGCCTCCTATCAACGGCTGGCCTGTTTTTACAATTCAAACGATCCCAAACTGGTCGCCGAAATCGACGCCTATTTGAACAACAACCCGGAAGCGGACAAGCGCGACCAGGTGATGCTCATGAAGGCGGAGACTTTCTACAAGAAACAAGACTATCAGGCCGCGGCTCCGCTTTATGAGCAGATCAGCAAATCCACGCGGCTCACCGGCACACTGAAAGCGGAGTCTCTCTTTCGCTATGGCTGGATCTCCATGCAATTGCGGGACTTTGACCACGCGATCAAAGCGTTCTCTTCATTCATCGATGATTATCCCACAAACAAATCATTGCCTGATGCGGTGACGCAGCGCGCCGTGGCTTTTCAGTCGATGAAAAATCTGGCTGCGGCGGAAAAGGATTTTGATACGGTGATTCGCCGGTTTCCCAAGGCGGCGAAGCAGCGGGAGCTGGCTTTGCAACAAAAGGCTCTCATTCGCGGACAGCAAAATGACAATGCGGGAATGAATGAGGCCTTTGAGCAACTGCTCAAAGACTATCCGGAAAGCGCGGCTGCCGCGCAGGCCCATTTTTGGCTCGGCTGCAGCGCGTTTGATGCGAAGGATTATCCGAAGGCTGCGGCGCAGCTCGATAAGGCGCGCGAGCTGGACAAGGAGCAATTTTTCGAAAAGGCGACGCTGCGGATCATGCTGTCGTATTACTATCAGGATGACAAAGCGGGCGTGGCGAAGGAGGTGGATCGGTATGCCAAGTCCGGCAAGAGCCGCGTGCCGGTGGAGGTGTTGCGCTGGCTGGCAGAGCAACTGTACAACGGCGCTTCCTACGAGAATGCGGAAAAATATCTCAGCCAATTGGCGAGCCGCGATGATGCCCAGCCCAAGGACATTCTTACTCTCGGCAAGACCTGCCTGGATCTGAAAAAATATAAACAGGCGGGCGAGGCGCTCCAACGCTATCTTTCCATGGTTCACGAGCCGCCTTCGCGAGCGCTTGGGTTACTTGATCTCTCCAACGCGCAAATCGGCCAGAAGGATTTGGCCGCCGCCCAGAAGTCTGTGGATGAAGCGCTGACGCTGCAGCCTGAAGGAAAAATCAGCGGCGAAGCGCGCATCGTCGCCGGCGAGATCCAGGAGGAGCGCGGCAATTTCGAAGATGCGGCAAAACTCTATATGAGCGTTTCGGTGATTTTGGACGATGAAGACGTGACCCCGCGCGCTCTGGAGCGGGCCGTGAAGGCCTATCAAAAAGCCGGGAAAGATCCCGAAGCGAAGAAAACGCTAAACACGCTGCAGAGCCGCTATCCGGAGTATTTTCAAAAGCGCAGCCAGGAAATCGGGGCGAGCGGGTCTTAGCTGCGAAAGCTAAAGGCAGCCTTCGTTGGAGCCGACCCCGGGAACGCCAATCTCCTGATTGGCAAGTTTCTAAAATGGCTCACTTCTCTATGGCGATGCGGAGCGCTTAAGGTTACGCCCGCAAGAAAGCGTTGCTGCCAATGACCACCGCGCCGATCGGGAGATTGGCGTTCCCCGCGGGCCGTCTTTGGATGTTGAGAGTTGGGAGTTGGGAGTCGAGAGTCGAGAGTTCCTTTGCTTCGCCGACTCGCGGCCCCTTCTAATGAGCCTTCCCCGCCTTCTCGCCATCCTCTTCTTAAACGTCGGCGTTGCCTTCTGCCACGCCACCGACAGTCCAGCAATCATTGCCCGCCTGCCGCACGAAGGCATCAAGCCATCGGCCGCATTTGATTCCGCTGGCGTTTTGCACTTGGTCTATTTCAGCGGTCCGACTGACGGAGGCGATGCATTCTATGTTACTTCGAAGGACCACGGTCTAAACTTCAGCACTCCGTTGCGGGTCAATTCGCAGGTAAAATCGGTCATGGGAGTTTCATCGATTCGTGGACCGCGGATGGCGCTGGGAAAAGACGGTGCGGTTCACGTCTTATGGAATGGCGCTTCCGAAGCGCTTCCAAAAGCACCTTTGAATCCCGCCCTGCCGACGGATTCCAAATTCAACGGCATCCCACTTTTATACACGCGCCTCGACGAATCACGCCGCGCTTTCGAGCCGCAGCGAAATCTTATGGAAAAGAGCTGCTCAATTGATGGAGGCAGCACCATCACCGCAGATGACTCCGGCAACGTGTACGCTATTTGGCACGCCATGCCGCTCACCGGTGGAAAGGAATCGGATCGCACCGTCTGGATGCGAAAATCCACGGACAATGGCAAAACCTTCGCTGACGAAACTAGCATTTTACCCGCGCCCTCCGGAGTTTGCGGTTGCTGCTCACTTGCTGCGCAGTCCTCGCCGGCTGGCGAGATCGCCGTTCTCTTCCGCAGCGCCGCCGGCGATGGTATGGAGCGCCCGATGAATCTTCTAGTCTCGAAGGATCACGGGACGACGTTCTCTCGCACGGCCTTGGATGAATGGCCTCTGAAAATGTGCCCGATGAGTTCAGAGTCCGTTGTCCCGGTGACGCGAGGATTCGCCTACGCCTGGGAAGGCAAAGATGGATTGCGATTGGCTCGCGCCGACTTGTCAGCGTCTTTGGAAGATGCAACCAAGCCGCTGATCGTTAAAACGAACGCCGGCAAGCCGCTCAAATATCCCTCCGTTGCAACTAACCAGAGGGGCGATATCCTCTTTGTCTGGACAGAAGGGATGGGCTGGAACAGAGGTGGCAATCTGCTTTGGGAAGTTTTCGATGCCACAGGTATGCAATCTCTTGGGACCGGACGCGTGGAGAACATTCCGGCGAATGATTCACCTCTGGCGCTCTCGCAGCCGGATGGCAGGTTCCTCATTCTATATTGATCGTTAACCCGAAAAAAGCGCGCACACCTTTGACACGGTGTCTAAAACAAAACAGCGCTCTCCGCTTTGAGTCCCATCGCGGGCGGCCTTTTTACTTGTGCGATTTTAGCGCGGCTTCGCAGGATTAAATTCGGTGAACGGCTTGTTGCACCCAAGGCCTGGAGGCGGAATGAATTATTTTCATCATTTAAATTGAAAAGAAGAAATCGCTTTCACAAAAGGGATGGCATGAACGGCGCTTACGGCGAGCACATCCATGCTCAAGCCAACCCAAACCACCACTCAATTCATCCTCGCTAACATTCGCGCTGTTTGCGCGGCGGCCTCCATAGGCACGGCCGCAACGGGTATTTCTCACGGCGGTGAGCCGATGCTCAAAGACACAAAAAACGTGGTAGAGGAAACGCCTGCGAATCCCCTTTGTTTTGCCGATGGCACGCTCTGCTTCGACGTGC
>FTBG01000293.1_pt1 | contig 17629 bp, 10 predicted proteins | sample 1639311 | NCBI WGS metagenome assembly FTBG01 (sample SAMEA3914864, study PRJEB12502) | metagenome | biome: forest; material: soil | place: USA | collected 2012-03-12 | depth 0.3 m | reverse complement strand
TGAACGTATTGCTATTTTCGCCCTTGCAGTACGAAGACATGCTTTGGGGATTCCAGATTGGTTTTATGCTTCCGGTGGCTTGTCTTTCCGCAAGCTGGTGGCTGGCCGTGGAGAAAAACAGGCCGGTTCGATTTCTAGGCACAGCCCTTGTTGGGACTATTTGCACGTTTTCCATGGCCAGCGGCTTTCTATGCTGGGTTTTGGCGGCCCCCGCGATGTTATATCGCCAAGGAAGATTTACCTGGCGTGAGGAGAAACCGTGGTGGGCAGGCTGGTTGACTGGATTTGTCGTCAACGTCTTCTGCTATTTCCACGGCTACGTAAAACCAGCCTATCATCCCAATAACTTTGCATTCCTTGAGCATCCGATTGATGCCATTCACTACATTCTCAGTTACTTGGGGTCCGATTTTGGATTCGGGACCGCATTCGCTCCGGATGGTATCTCTGCTCTGGCGGGAGCATTGCTTTTGATCATGCTGGGAGTTTGCGCAGCTTATCTCATTTATTGGCGCGCAGATCATTCCCTCATGGATCGCGCACTGCCATGGCTCATGCCGCCGTGCTTCGCTCTCGCCAATGCCTTTCTTACCATGGTGGGACGGCTTGGATTCGGGATATCGCAATCGCTCTCCTCACGATACGTGGTTTTCTCGATCTTGTTGCCGATCGGATTGATATTTCTGGTGCCGCTCATTTTTCAACATTGGAGAGCGCAGGGTTCCTCCCGGTTCAATCGCGCTCCCGAAATGGTTCTGACGTCGGCCCTGACAGCGCTGGCGATGCTTCACCTCATGAGTTCTGTTGCTTCGCTGGGAGCTTGGGTCGATTTGAAGCGGACGCGCTTGATCGCCAAATCGTATGTCTTGCTCATCGATGTTGTGGATGAACCGCAGGGACTGGGCGCTTACGTGCATGCGATCGTGCCTCCATTGAAAGAGCGCGCGAAGCTGCTCGACCGCCTGGGTTATTTGCGCCCGCACCTGGTTCGCACGAATTTGATTCGCGAAATCGGCGATTCGAACGACCTCGGGTCGGTCCGATATGGTGAACTGCAACAGTCTGGTAGAACGGAATCAAATCAATGGGCGGCCATCGGATGGGCGGTGCTGCCGGAAAGCCACAGGCCGGCCGATGGAGTGCTCCTGACTTATGATGATAACGAGGGCCAGCCTGTAATATTTGACATGGGAGACATGGGAATCGTGCGCCAGGATGTCGCGGCTTCCAACGAGGAGCCTGACTATATTCGCTCTGGTTGGAGCAAAGCTTTTGATGACAAGCAATTGCCCGCGGGGGCCCGAATTTTGAAGGCGTGGGCGTTTGATGCCGAGAATTGCCGAGCTTACCGCATCAAAGGTTCAGCAACTTTGCCACGCTAAACCGGTTGATCGAATTTCCGTCGCAACGATGCAATCCGCCAAGCTTAAGACGCTAGTTTTTATTCCTACCTATAACGAGCATGGAAACGTCGCAAATATTTGCGAACAGATCCTGGCACTCGAGACAGGCGCGGATGTGTTGTTTTTGGACGACAATTCTCCCGATGGCACTGGGGACGTGCTCGATCAACTCGCGGGAAAACATCCGAAGGTTTTTGTGATCCATCGGTCGGGAAAGCTTGGAATCGGCAGTGCCCATCTCGATGGGATTAATTGGGCTTACGACCGTGAGTACGAACGATTGATCACGATGGACTGCGATTTCACCCATTCGCCGGCGGATATCGTGAAAATGACGGAAATGGCTTCGAATTACGACGTGGTCGTGGGATCGCGTTTCCTCGAGAAGGACAGTCTGCCGGGATGGAGCATGCTTCGCCGCTTGCTCACTTTTCTGGGCCATATGTTAACGATTTGTTTGTTGCGGATGCCGTTCGATGCATCGGGAGCGTTTCGCGTTTACGATTTGAAGAGAATTCCGCGAAGGCTTTTTGCCCTTAATCTGCCGAGAGGCTACGCGTTCTTTTTCGAAAGCCTGTTTGTGCTCGTGCAAAATGAGTTTTCGATCCATCAGGTGCCGATTACCCTTCCGGCGCGAACGAAAGGAACATCCAAAATGTCGCTGCGAGAAATGTGGCGGGGTGTGTCTCGGCTATTCATGGTCTTTTGCTTAAGTGTGCTCCAACCTTCGCGCTTCAAACTTCCGCCCTCGAAATGACTGATCCTGAACCTGTTTCAATTCCCGAAAAGGAGATTTCCAAAGGCGGAGTCATGCTTTGGATTGAGTTCTGTGCTGGTCTGGCTTTTACGGCCGCCATTGTTTATTTCCACGGATTCTTTGCCGCTCATGCCGGCGGGCTTTGGCGGGATGAAGCCAATACCGCCGGTCTATCGACCATGCCTACGTTGGGGGATGTCTGGAATCACCTCGAGTTCGATTCGTTTCCCATGGTTTGGCTAGTAGTGATCCGGGTCTTAAGTGCGATCGGATTGGGCGGGGATGCCCCATTGCGATTTGTTGGAATGAGCATGGGGATACTTTCGCTGGCTGGACTCTGGTTTTGCGCGCGATCCTTTCGCACCGGCCCTCCCTTGTTTTCGCTGTTTCTGGCGGCGCTTGCGCCGACGGTCATTGTTTGGGGGGACACGCTCCGTGCACACGGGGTCGGATTGGCGACCGGGCTGATTGCTTATGCCATGACCTGGCGGTTGGCGGAACGCGGTGATCGAAGAGCGTTGCTGGGAATGTTGTTAGCTACCGTTTTGGCGGTGCAGACTTCATACTATAACTGCATCGTAGTGCTGGCGGCCTGCTTCGGGGGGCTGGTCGCCTGTATCCAGCAAGGCAATCTTCGCCGCAGCCTCATGGTGATTCTGGCGGGTGTGCCCTCCGCAGTATCTATCCTGCCGTATTTGCCTGTCTTCCATCGCGCTACGGATTGGAACAACGTCCTGTATATTCCGGAATATAATTTGCCGATTTTCTGGGCTAATATTTCATTCGCACTGGGTCATTCCGGTATTTGGGTGGTCTGGCTGTGGCTGATCTTGCTCGGATTTGCGGCGGTGCTGGGGATTGCGGCCTTTAGTTATCTTCCCGACTGGAAAGTGCCGCACGGCCGACAGCAGGTGATCACCTTTAATCTCGTCGCGCTCTTTGTGCTAATCGTCGGTTACTTTTTGTTTCTTAAAAGCCTCCATTACGGCACGCACGAATGGTATTACGTGAGCTTGTTTGGACTCGTCGCCGCGGGAATCGACGGAGTCTGCGGGGCTTCCTGCATCAACCTTGGCGCTCGGATTACGCGCCTCACAGTGGCTGTCGCGGCCTTTATCGCACTCCTTCCGCCGACAATGCAGTTCCTGCCGTATCGATTGACGGATATCGATCTCATTGCGGCGAAGCTCAAGGAGATCGCGAAGGAAAAGGATTTTGTGGTGGTCGATCCCTGGTACTGCGGGATTACCTACGCGCGTTACAATTCCTCCGCAGCGCCGTGGAGTACGCTACCGCCCATGGATTTCCATCGCTTTCACCGTTTCGATCTAATCAAGCAAATGATGCAGGAAAAGGATCAGGCTGATCCCTTGCGCCAGCTGATTCAACAAATCGGTGAGACGCTGCGCGCGAATGGAAAAGTCTATTTTGTGGGAGGTTTTCGCAACCTGGCTCCCGGAAGCCGTCCAGTACTGCTGCCGCCTGCCCCTAGCGAGCAGGCGGGTTGGAGTTCCGATACTTACAGCCTCGCTTGGTCAACGCAGATCGGTTACTTTATCCAGAATCATGCCATCAAGGCCGACGTGGTCATACCTAGTGAACAGTCCGAGCATATCAACCCATACGAAAACACACTGCTTGTTTCCGTCGAGGGTTGGAGGGACTAGCCAGCCGGAGTTTTGCGCTTGCGCAAATTCGACCGACGAGCAGCGGCGAAAAGCGTCCTCGATTAGTCCCCGCGCCGTTTAAGGCCGTGAGTGGCGCCGAGTCCGCTAGAGCCTAGTGAACTGCCGGAACTCATTGCGGAGGTATTTTGGTGAGACGGAACTGAGGCCGTTTGCGCGGAAGGTGCTGAGGCCGCTCTGGCAGCCGCAGCATCTGCCGCAGCGGCACTCACTTCCCGCTGTTGCGCGGCCTGGGCCAGAGCAGCCCTCTGCGCTGCATCGGCTCCCGCGACTCCACGGGCGATCCTCATATTATTGGTATATTGATTGGGAGTAAGGGACAGCACCTGGCCATTCGACGTCTCGAATTTTCCGTCGGCATTCTTTTGCACTTTGGTGCCTGGCGGAAAACCGGTGATCCCATCGGATGTTTCCACGGATACTTTGGTGATGAGGTAAAAAGTCCCTTCAGGTGCGAACTCGTCTGGGACAGGGGTGGCGGCAACCACCTTCGGAGTTTCTACGGGAGCTGGAGTGGCCTGTGGCGCAGGTGTCTCCGCGACGATCGTGTTTTGTGATGACTTGTTACACGCGGTAAGAAGAACAGTGCTCGCCGCGACAATTGAAAACGTCCTTAGACCAATACGGTTTTTCATTTGGGTGGTGGTAGTGGAAGCAGACCTTCACCTGCTCCCCTTAGGTTATTTGAATGCGACTAGAATAGGAAAATCACGAGATTGCAAGTTTGTAATCGGCGAGGGATTCACTTCATTAGCCGAATTTCGCGGTCCTTGGCAGACCCGCATGCAGGCGAGATGTTCAAAACTTTGCCGCGCAGATATCTTTATCAAACTGCTATTTAACATGCGCAAACAGCATCAACACATCGACGATGAAGAGAATCACGATGGCGATCTCCAAAATCAGCATGATGCGATTGGTCCGGTCTTGCGCCAGCATCCCATAAAGTTCATCTAATGTTTTCAACTTCTCGTCGATGGAATGGTGCCAATCGGCAAGGTGAAAACGGGCAGCCAGATTTTGATAGATTCGTGCGAGATGCCAATCGCCGAAAAACTTTGTAATATTCGACAATTCGTCGGAAAGCCGGGCCAGGTCGATGCGTAGTTCACGCAGTTCGCTCAGTACCGAAGACCGCGAGCGCAAGCCTCGCGAGCGAAGATCGCGATAGGCCCGATCCATGGAATCATCAAGTAACCGGTCATAGGCTTCCAGTTCCGCCAGTTGTAAATTGGCCAGCTCCATCAAGTAAATAGTCTCGGCGAAGTGGCGCGGTTCATCGAGCAGCAGCGCCGCATCCCAGTCCACGACGACCAGGTCATGTCCATAATAGGAGAGATGGCGCGAGGTCGATTCCTCGGCTTCCTGGGCCGAGAGAGCAGCGGTGTCCGGCTCTTCGTTGAGAAGGGCCGCGACTTCGCGCCGGTGCGCGGTCAGCCATTCCTCCGCGCGCGGATTTTCATCCTCCACCGGTGGGACATCCAGGCAAAACACCGTGTAGGCTTCTTCGTGAGCCAGCATTTCGTGCGGGCGAACGATATACCGGCGCAATTCCCGCGAAATCTCCGTGGCCAGCTGACGCACCTCGTCGTAGAGCGAACCATTGGAAAAAGAGAGATCGTGATAGGCCACGAGATCGACGAGTTGATCCACCTGGAACGGAACGCGAATGGCGATCGAAATGGCTCCCACCGGGAGCAGCTTGACCGTTCGCTCGACTCGTACGGCGCCTCGCGGGCCAATCCGCTCAAGGGCCGGCAGCCGCACCATTTGGGGACGGTAAAAGAATAACTGGCGCGGGCCGCGTTTGCTGGCGTCGACGACGAATTCAGCGACCGGCTGGCCCAGAAGGGTTTGCACGGGTTCGCGCTTCATTTCGTAGCCCACGTCGAAGGCGAAGAGATAGACCACCTCCCCGCGAAACGAGCCTTTCTGCCCGTCCTTCGATGATGATTCAGCGGCTGGAGCGTGCATCGGAAGTCGATCGGTCGCAGGAACATATCCCGTGAACAGGGGGATTGCACAGAGGGAAAAGAGCGCCGGCGGATGGCGCAACCGCTATTGCTCATGGGGTGAATGAAGGGTTCGACTCGGTGATGAACCCTGGGCGCCAGAAGCGCCCTCAAAGACTCCGCGTGGCTTTGGGTTTACACCTCGCCAACTTGGTCTATTGAACCTTCCCCGCTTACTGTGCTCATGAATCGATCTGCCTGCCTCGCCCTTTCCGTCGCCCTTGGCGCCAGCGCCGCCTTCCAGACCAGCCTCGCTGCCGAGGGGAAGCCGCGTTTCCAGAGTCAAAAGGTGCACGAGACAGCGGTTCCCATTCATGTCGAACTCACCGGGGCGAAGGAGCTTTACCTCGTGGTGACAGACGCTGGCGATGGTTTTACTGCGGACTGGGCGGACTGGATGGAGCCGGTCCTGACCAAGGCCGACGGCTCAAAGATCAAGCTTACCGAGATGCCGCCCAAGATCGCAAAGGTGGGATGGCGGAAACTGGAAGTAAACGCCCGGCCCGATGGCAATAAGCCCATGAAGGTCGCCGGCCAGGAGGTGCCGTTCGGATTTGGAGCGCACGCGCCTTCGATGATCGCTTTCGATTTGCCGACTGGCGTCGTTGCGTTTGATGGACGGGGTGGGGTAGATGAGGGTGGTGTTTCCCAGGGAAGCGGCGCGACCGTGGTCTTTGAGGTCTATACGGAAAATCCAGGGGAAAAAGTCATCGCTCCCTCCGTTTCACGCGATCCGAGCGCGAATGGGAAACCGTACGGCTACGAGGAAGCCAAGGCGCAGATGCAGAATTTCACCGCGGCTCCAGGCTTGCAGGTGGGCCTATTCGCCGCCGAGCCGCAGATCGAGAATCCCACGAATATCGACATCGATCACCGCGGACGTGTCTGGGCAGTCGAAGCGGTGAATTATCGCAAATGGAGCGATTTGCGACCGGAGGGTGATCGCGTCGTGATCTTGGAAGATTCCAATGGAAATGGTGTCGCTAACAAGGAGACGACTTTCTGGCAAAGCCCGGAGTTGAAGTGGCCCTTGGGAATTTGCGTATTGCCCCAGGCGGGTCGTGGAAAGCCGGGGACGGCCGTCATCGTCAGTGCCGCGCCCAACGTCTGGCTCCTCCAGGATACCGACGGCGATGACAAGGCAGATAAAGTAACAAAGCTTTTCACCACGGGCGGCGTGGCGAACCACGACCATAACATTCACGCCTTCTCCTTTGGAGCCGATGGCAAATTGTATTTCAACATGGGCAATGAAGCCCAGAAGCTCATGTGGCCGGACGGAACCCCGGTGAAGGATGTGGCCGGGCACGAGATTACGAACAAAGGCACACCGTACCGGCAGGGGATGGTCTTTCGCTGTGACCTTGATCCAGACTCAGGCAAGGTAAGTAACATCGAGACGCTTGGCTGGAATTTCCGCAATAACTATGAAGTGTGCGTCGATTCCTTTGGCACGCTCTGGCAGAGTGACAACGACGATGACGGCAATCGAGGCGTGCGCATTAACTATGTGATGGATTACGGAAATTTCGGCTACACCGATGAAGTGAGCGGCGCGGGATGGCAGTCCAAGCGCACAAACTGGGAGCAGGAAATTCCACTGCGGCACTGGCATCAGAATGATCCGGGCGTGGTGCCCAATCTTCTCCAGACGGGCGGTGGTTCACCGACGGGCATCCTGGTCAATGAAGGCACGTTACTTGGGCCGCAGTTTACGAATCAAATCATCCATTGCGATGCCGGTCCCCGCATTGTCCGCGCCTATCCGGTGACGCCTGACGGGGCCGGGTATAAGGCGTCGATCATCAATGTGCTGGAAAGCAAAGATAACTGGTATCGCCCGGCCGATCTGGCTATCGCTCCGGATGGATCGCTTTTCATCGCGGACTGGTACGATGGAGTGGTGGGTGGGCACAACATGACGGATCACGAGCCGGGAAAGATACGCGGGCGTATTTACCGTGTAGCCCCGGAGGCGGGCAAGTACACGGTGGCGAAGCCGGATTTCTCGAGCGTGGACGGAGCCATCGCCGCCTTGCAATCACCGAACAAGGCGACGCAATATGTGGCCTGGCAAAAGTTGCACGCGCTGGGCGCCCAGGCTGAGCCAGCTTTGCAAAAGCTGCGCAAGAGCGAGAATCCGCGCTTCCGGGCGCGGGCGCTTGCGTTACTTGTTCAATTGCCGGGCCGGGATCATTATATCGCCGCCGGTCTCTCCGATCCTGATCCCAATATCCGCATCGCCGCGATGCGGATGGGGAGGGAGCAGGCTGCCGTCAATCCCAACCCGGACTGGCCGGAGACGAAGGAAGCGGCCGCCCGCCTTTTGGAAAGTGAAACCAACCCGCAGGTTAATCGCGAGTTTGCCATCGCGCTCTCTATTGTTAAAGATCGCGAATCGATCGCGGACGGCTGGGCGCAGCTCGCGCGGAAGTACGACGGGCGTGATCGCTGGTACCTGGAAGCGCTGGGCATTGGCGCACGTGGGGCGGAGAATGAATGCCTGGAGGCGTGGCTGAAGATCGTGAGCAGCGGCTGGAATACACCCGCCGGGCGCGACATTATCTGGCGTCTGCGCGGCACGAAGAGCCTGCCCTATCTGGAAAAGATTCTCACAGACCCGCAAACGACCGAAGCGGAGGCGCCGCGTTACTTGAGAGAATATGATTTCATTCCGGCCGGCGCGGAGAAAACGAATTCTCTCGTACGGCTGGCGGAGCTCGGTTTGAAACGCAAGCTGGTGGCGGAGGAGGCCCTCGATCGGTTGAAGAATGTCGACCTGACCGCAAATGAAGGAGTGCGGCGGATTGTCACTTCATTGCTCCAGGCCAGCAAGGGGACGGCCCGCTTCGTCGAACTCGTGCGTGACTTTAAGGTGTCTAACCAAGGCGACGGCCTCCTGGAAATTGCGATAAAAGCGCCCTCGAGCCCGGAGGGTGTAGAAGCGGCCAAAATGCTTCTCTCTCCTGACTACAACGCCATTGTCGACGGCGCGCTGCGCGGCGCCGCCGCGCTTTCCTTTGTCGAAGCGCTCGGCAATACTGCAGACAAACGGTCGCTGCCTTTCCTTATAAATATCTTGACGAATGCCACGCAGGATGCGGCCCAGCGCAAGCAGGCGGTAAAATCGCTGGTCCAGAGTCCCGCCGGCATCGAGACGCTTCTCGACCTCGCCCGCAAAGGCACGTTTCCGAACGATCTCAAGCTTACGGCGGCCAGCGCGCTGGCAGCAGTGCAGGTCCTTCCGCAGATCAAAGGTGATGTGGCTCAGTATTTCCCGCTGCCCAATGCGCTCGGTGGCCAGGCCCTTCCGCCAATCTCCGCGCTGGCCAAAATGAAAGGCGACGCGCAACACGGGAAGGCGCTTTTTGCCAAGGAAGAGACGGTTTGTGTTACTTGTCATAAAGCCGGCAGTGTGGGCGTCGATTTCGCGCCGGCACTGAGCGAGATCGGCACGAAGCTTGGCAAGGAAGCGATCTATGAAGCGATCATTGATCCGAACGCCGGCATTACCATGGGATTCGAGACCACGATGCTCACCCTCAAGGACGGCGGTTCCGCCATGGGGATTGTGCGCAGCGAAACAGAGGACGAGGTCATCCTCGCCATGCCGCGCGGAGTCCAAAATCGTTATAAGAAATCCGATATCACCAAGCGTGAAAAATTACCCACATCGATGATGCCTCCCGGCTTGCAGCAATTGCTTTCCACCCAGGACTTTGTGGATTTGGTGGAGTATCTGGCTTCGCTCAAGGCAGCCGCACCGGCGGCGAGCAAATAGGCGTCCGCTCCGCGTAACCAATCAACAAGGTTACTTTGCCGCTTCGCAGTCGGCACCGACGATCAGCGCCGCTTCGCTCATTCCGCGTTCCGGATCGATTTGAAACGCCATGGCAAACCCGGCGTCTCGCAGAACTTCGAGTGTGCGCGTGACTTTGGGAAGGGGAAGCGCTGGGCCGGCGGAAAGAATCAGTCCGCGGGTCGCCGGAGAAATACCAGGGTCTTCCCGGGCATCCAGAGCCCTCCAGCCGGCCTGGGCGAGAATTTCCGGAAGCACCCTGGCAACGCGCCGCGCGCCTGCGTCGCCCGGAGCGACAAGTAACAAAAGATCCCTGAGCGGTGGTCCGGCTTTGGGCGGCTCCGCCGGAGAGTCTGGTTGCGCGATTTCACTGCCGGCGGGTTCGTAGGTGATTTCTGCCTCTCTGGGCCTGGCTGGCGCCGATGAATCGCTGGAAATCGAAACTTCCGGCAGCATTTCGGAAACGGGGGCATGGAGACGATCCAGGATCAACGAGGAGCGCGGGCGTGCCGCGCCCAGCATCGCCTCGACCTGATGCTCCAGTGTCTCGATGCGCATCCGTAAATTTTCAAAACTCTCCGCAGACTCCCGCGATAGCTTGCGCACGGCCGTTAAATCCGCCCGATTTTCAGTTTCCGCCTCCTCCGGTAAAGTAACCACTTCGCGGCATTTCGGACATTGCACCTTTTTTCGCCTTCCGATGGTTGCCGTGAAGACACCACCGCACGCGGGGCACGTTTGCTCCCGACTGTGGGTGTTCATTTTTACCATAGGATAGTTATAGATCGCTTGTGGCCAGCAAGGACTCGCATTCGCCTTCCAGCGGAGCACTCAAAAACTCGCGTTCTTCGGCAGTGAGACTGCCGAGTGGCTCCGTTTGAAAGGTGAGCACCTCTTCCGCTGCCGCCGGCTGAGGAGCCCCGCTCCATTTGGGTACCAGCGTCTGTTCGCGGCATACCGAGCAGGCGCGCATGAGTCCCTGGCATCGTGCATCCACTCGCAGCCTCGAGCCGCAATGGCCGCAGAGAAACTTGACCTCGATGGCCAGAATTCCCGGCATGTACGCGGCCGTGGGATAGCCAAACTGGCCGGGACGTTGCGGATAGCCCGGAATCGGCACGACGTGCTGACACCTCGGACAATCGCAAAATCCACCGGCGCTTTTGGCTTTCGCGCAAAGGCTCTCCCCGCAGATGACGCAAAAGAAGGGAATTTCGTCCATGAGACGAGAGGAACTTGACAATAGTACCATGCCCACTACTAATGGGCAGTCAAGGTGAAAACTCCCACAACATATTGGGTATTAGCCGGAATTTCTGGGGTGGACCTTAATTTCAGTGGCAGCCGGTCGGCGTGGTTATGAGCGCCGATCTTGCCACGAGAGGGGGCGCCGTTCCCGAGATCGAGCCGGCGCAGCTTCAATTCATTGAAAAGGAATTTCAGGGCTTCCTGGGAAGTCACCCGGATTTCGGCTTGGTTCGCGAGATTTACCGCGCCCTTTTCGTTGAGGGAAAGCCACTTGCGGCGGTCCGCTCAGAGATTAGCGGACGGCGCGCTTCGTTGAATGTGATCGCGGTGACCAGCGGAAAGGGTGGGGTGGGAAAGACCACGATCAGCGTGAATCTTGCCGTAGCCCTCGCTGAGCAGGGAAAACGCGTGTTGCTGTTTGACGCCGACCTCGGGATGGCCAATGCCCATCTCTTTGCCGGAGTCACTCCGCGTGGGACGCTCTTGGACGTAGTCGAAGGGCGGGCCAGCCTTCACCAGATCCTCACCCCGGGCCCAGGTGGAACGCAGATCGCCTGTGGAGCTTCGGGTGTGACTGCTTTGGCCGATCTCGGTGGGCAAACCATTGGCTGGCTCGCCAAAGAAATCCTCGGTCTCGCGGGCATTTTCGATGTGGTGGTGATCGACACGGGCGCCGGCATCTCGGCTCAAGTAACGCAATTCCTGCAAATCGCTCATGAGATCGTCGTCGTCACGACTCCCAATATCGCCGCGATCCTGGATGCCTACGGTGTCGTGAAGGTGGTGCGGGAATCACGACTTCCTGCGCGAATCTCGCTTTTGGTCAATCAGGTTCGAGATGAAGTGGAAGCCGGTGCGACGTTTGATCGCATCATGAGCTGCGCTCAACGCTTTCTCGCGTTTGAGCCGGAAAATCTCGGTTTCGTAAAGCGCGAAAGCGCGGTGGAAAAGGCCAATCAAAATCGGCAGCCCCTCTTGATCGCTCATCCCGCGAGCGCAAATGCCCGCCGCATTCGGGATTCAGCGGCGCGGCTAACCTCACAAGAGGCGACGGCTGCCCCGCCCGCCACTCATTTTTTCGCTGCATGAATCGTCCCGAAGCACCTTCGTGACTCAACCATTCAAAGTCCATCGCGACTCCTGCCGAAGCCCATGAATCCACAGCCCGTTGAAAATCTGTTTCATCCCGTGATCAGCCCTTTCGATTCCTCCCCGCCTGCGCCCGCCGGTGGCAACCGCCGCCACGAGCCGCTCGCCGATCTCATCTCGGCGACGCCTGCGGCAAATCCCACACCCTTCGCGCTTCCTTCCATTCTGCCGGGAGAAAGTTTTCTAGACTACTACGGGCTATCCGAAAACCCGTTCGCCGATTGCGTTCATCCCGGGTTTTTCTTTCGCACGGAAAGCCACGCGGAAGCTTTTCGCAGCATGATGCTCGCCGTGGAATTCAACTCCTCACTGGGACTGGTCACCGGTCCCAGCGGAACGGGAAAAACGCTCGTGAGCCAGCTCCTCCTGGAGCATCTCGATCCCGCCAAATACCAGGTGATCCTCGTGCTCGTCACTCCCGGCCTTTCCAAAACCGGTTTGCTGCGCGAGATCCTCTCGGAACTTAACATTGCGCTTCCAGCGGGCATTAATCGTGTGCAGGACCTCATCAAGCTGCTGAGCAACCACATCATCGAGTTGCACGAGCGTGGTCTTCGCCTCGTCATGGTTGTGGATGAATGCCATCTCCTCGACGCCGATTGCCTGCACGTGATTCGCACGATCAGCAATATCGAAATCCCGGAGTGCAAGCTCACCACGAGCCTGTTGTTTGGCGAGGCCCGATTTAGCCAGCGTCTGGAGCATTCCAGCTACGAATCGCTGCGCAATCGGATCTATTTGCGTTCGCAGCTTCTGCCTCTGAATGCTAGCGAGACGGGACAGTTTGTGAAATACCGTCTCCTTGTGGCCGGACGCATGACGGATCTTTTCACTCCCGAAGCCATCGAAGCGCTTCAGAAACACTCCGGTGGAGTCTGCCGCTCACTTAATAAACTCTGTATGCTCAGCCTCATCGAAGCGGCTGGCCGCCAAAAGCCGCTGGTGGATGCGGAGATCGTCACGGTTTGCTCCAGCCGCATGTAGCTGATGCGTCCGCGCTCCAAAACTGAACTGCGCCGCTCCCGGCGACCCAAAGCCGATGCGCAGCCAAGCTCTGCGGCACCGTCCGCTGCCATAGGAGTGAATGAGGAGGCTGTGCTTTTTGGAGAAGGGATCCTAAATAAAGCCGACGATTCTGAGAAAAGACGCCAAGAGCAGATTGAGCAAATTTGGCTATAGAATAACGGGCTGGATCCCCAGCATCGTTGCTTCGTAAGTGCGGCGCACCGCGAAGTGCGGAATTACAAGTAACTCGCCGCACGCGCAGGGCGATGGTGAGTCAATCAGACTCAAGCCACATTCCTTTCTGGAACAAGGTGAAAATGGATATTGCGGACCTTAAGGGTTTTGCGCGCCGCACGATCTCTTTTAAGACCGCTTCGAAGAAACTTCTCAATTTTGGGCGATCCGCTACGTTTTCCGATTGAACATGCTCACGAATGTGATGAATCGCGAAAGTGAAATGGACTCGGCCAGGGCTCACTTCCGCGCCGGCCATTTTGCGGAAGCGGAAGAGAGTTGCCGAAAGATCCTCGCGCATTGGCCGAATTATGCCGAAGCGCTGCATTTACTCGGTCTGATCGCTTTTCGAGTTCAACAAATTCCCGTGGCTTTGAAATTGATCAACCGAGCTTTGGAAATCGCTCCGGATATGGCGGCGGCTCATCACAACCTCGGCAAGATTTTTCTTGCCATGGGCAGAGCATCCGAAGCGATTGGTAGTTGCCAAAGAGCCGTGCTGCTGGACCCTCGGCAGCCTGGCCCTCGCAACGATCTGGGAATTGCTTTCGGCAGTGTGGGAAAGATGGAAGAGGCGCTCGATGCTTTTCGAGAATGCCTTTTACTGAGCCCAGACTATGCCGATGCTCATAGTAATCTTGCGAGAGTCCTTTCGGAAATCGGGCGAAACGACGAAAGCATCGCGGCCTGCCGCCGTTGTCTCGAATTCCATCCCCGGCACCTGAATGCGCAGATTATTTTGGGCACGGCTTATTTTGCAAAGGGCGCGATCGACGAAGCGATCGCTGAGTATCAAAAGGCGCTGTCTCTGGATTCGACGAACGCGGAGGCATATAACAATCTTGGAATGTGCTACCGGAGTCAGGGACAGCTCGACGAAGCCATCGAGGCATGCCGCCACGCGGTGCGATTGCGGCCCGACTGGGCTGCCGCGCACAGCAATCTGCTCCTCACTTTGCACTATCATGAGCGCTATGATCCTCGTGCGCTCGGGGAAGAGCACCACCAATGGCAGGTTCGGCATGCCGGGCCGCTGGCGCGATTTAGATCGGCGCATGAAAATGTTCCAGATCCCTTGCGGCGCTTGCGAATTGGCTACGTTTCCGGCGATTTTCGCGAGCATCCCGTCGCTCGTTTTTTTCTTCCGTTGCTTCGAGGGCGGGACCGGACGCATTTTGAAATCTTCTGTTATAGCAATACGCCGTTTGCCGATAAGTTTACCGATGAGGTGCGCCGCCAGGCGGATGAATGGCGAAATATTCGGGGAGTGTCTGACGAATCGGTGGCAGAACTGATTCGACGTGATGGGATTGATATCCTTGTCGATCTTTCCGCTCACACGGCGCACAATAGGCTTCTGCTTTTTGCCCGTAAGCCAGCGCCCATTCAGATCACTTATCTGGCTTATTGCAGCACCACGGGTCTTGATACGATCGATTATCGCATCAGCGATGCATACCTGGATCCTTTGGAGGAAGACGGCGCCTCTTACTCCGAGAAAACGCTTCGTTTACGAGAAAGCTATTGGTGTTACTTGGCACCGCCTTTTGCGCCGAAGCCCAACGCGCTTCCCTCCGAGACGAAGGGGTATGTGACGTTTGGTTGCCTGAACAATTTCGCCAAAGCAACCAAGGCCACGCTCATGCTTTGGGCGCGCGTTTTACAAGCGGTGCCGGGTTCACGTCTCTTGCTTCATGCGGCCGCCGGGCGTCACCGCGAAACGGTGCGTGATCTTTTCGCCGGACGCGGCATCAATGCAGAACAGATCACTTTTGTCGATCGCCTTCAGACCGCGAGGTATTTCGCTCTCTATCACGAGATTGACATCGGCCTGGATCCCTTTCCTTTCGGCGGCGGAACGACGACCTGCGACGCACTTTGGATGGGGGTGCCGGTCATTAGTCTTGCCGGAAAGACGGCGGTATCGCGAGCGGGTCTCAGCTTGCTCTCAAATATTGGGTTGCCTGAATTTGCGGCGCAATCCGAAGGGGAATACATCGAGATCGCGAAAACTTGGGCGAACGATCCACACCGGCTCTCGGAGTTGCGTCGAGTCTTGCGTTCCAAAATGGAAGAATCCGGACTGATGGACGCTGTCGGGTTTGCGCGAAATGTGGAGGAGACGTATCGAGCCGTATGGCGGCGCTGGTGCGAAAGCCGCGACAATGCCTGAAGCCGAAGTGGGCTTCGGCGCGGTTGATCGGGTGTGAAAACAACAACGAAGCCGGGCACGGACAATAGAGGCAAGTTCCACGAGATGGCTGCCTGCGAGCCACTTTACGCAGGTTAAAGGAAAATGCGCCGTGGAGGGGATGGTGAAAATGGTGTATCGGACCTGCAAAAATGACTCCGGCAACCATCGAGCACGCATTGAAAGTGGCTGCCGAGCACCATCAGGCGGGCCGGCTGGCCGAGGCGGAGACGCTCTGTCGCCAGGTCCTCGCGCATCAAGCGGATCATGCAGGAGGACTCCATTTGATGGGTGCGTTGGCGGCCCGATCGGGTCATTCCGAACTGGCGATTGAACTCTTCGGGCGCGCCATCGCCCTGGATCGAAGCAATGCCGAAGCGCACGCAAACTTGGCGGTGTTGCTGCAGGCGCGTGGAGAAAACGAACCTGCGAGAAATGCCTGCTTGCGCGCTCTTCAATTGGGGCTCGAGTCCGCGAGTGTTCAGAACACATTAGGTAATACTTATCTCCATCAGCGCCAGTTTGCCGAAGCCATCGCTGCCTACCGACAGGCGATTACGCTCGATCCAAGCTTTGCTCGTGGTTATTTCAATTTGGGCATTGCCCTCGAGGAGGACCGGCAAATCGAGGGAAGCATCGCCGCATATCGAGAGGCATCCCGGTTGGATCCCGCCCACGCCTCGGCGCAATATAACATGGCAAATGCGCTCCAATCCATCGGCCGAATGGACGAGGCTATCGATGCCTACCGTGCAGCCATCCGGTCTAAACCCGATCATATAGGCGCGCACTTGAAATTGGCGTGGATTCTTCAAACCAACGGTCGATTAGAGGAGGCTATTATTGTCTATAACCGAGTCCTCGAAATCGACTCCAATCTAGCAGATGTCTATAATAATTTAGGTGCCTGCTTGACTGGGGTAGACCATGTTGGACAGGCTATCGAGTGCCTTCGTACGGCGCTTTCGCTGCGGCCTGATTCCGCGGAATTTTATAGCAATTTTGGCAGTGCGTTGAAAGCTAACGGCCAATTTGACGAGGCTGAAGCTGCGTTCCTCTCTGCGATCCGACTGCATCCCCATTCAGCGGACTTGTGCGACAATCTGGCCGGCTGCTTCAAGGATCAAGGGATGCTGACGGAGGCCCTTGAATGTTATCAAAAAGCCATCACCCTGGAACCTTCTCGCCCAGACATTCACAGCAAACTCGTTTACACGCTGAATTTTTGCGATGTGAATGCAGAGGTTCTCCTGGCGGAAGCGCGTCAATGGGACTGCCGGCATGCATGGTCATTCCGAGAGCACATCCGGCCTTATAAGAATGATCCCGACCCGGATCGGCGATTGCGAATTGGGTATGTGTCTCCAGATTTTCGACGGCACGTCGTGGGCCAAAATATTTTGCCTTTGCTCAGAAATCACGACCGCGATTGCTGCGAGGTCATTTGTTATTCGCATGTATTCAAGCGCGACACTGTGACGGAAGAGATACGATCACACTGCAGCCATTTCCGGGATTTGGCGCGCCTCAATGATGATCAAGCGGCCGAGATCATTCGGGCCGATCAAATCGACATTCTGGTGGACCTCACGATGCACATGGCGCGCAATCGACTGACGCTGTTTGCCCGGAAGCCTGCGCCGGTGCAGGTTAGCTATCTGGCTTATTGCGGGACGACAGGTCTGCAGGCGATGGACTATCGAATCAGCGATCCCTTTCTGGATCCACCAGAATACAGTCAGGATTGCTATAGTGAGCAGACGATGCGGCTGCCTTCGTGCTATTGGTGTTATGAGCCGCTTCCCGATACACCAGTCGTTACGTTGTCGCCGTTCACGCGAACGGGATACGTGAACTTTGGTTGTCTGAACAACATAGCCAAGATTTCTGAACGGACCCTGGAAGTGTGGACGGAAATCCTGCGGAAGGTACCGAGATCGCGTATGCTGATCCACGCGCCGGAGGGGCGTTGTCGCAAGCGCCTCGAGGCCGAATTTGGCAGAGGAGGGGTGGGGCCGGAGCGGATCGAGTTTGTTGGAATGCAGGATTGGGTTGAGTACATCCGGACCTGGCAGCGGATTGACATTGGTTTGGACCCCTTTCCCTATGGAGGGGGGATCACCACGTGCGATGCTCTATGGATGGG
>FTBG01000606.1_pt1 | contig 17674 bp, 11 predicted proteins | sample 1639311 | NCBI WGS metagenome assembly FTBG01 (sample SAMEA3914864, study PRJEB12502) | metagenome | biome: forest; material: soil | place: USA | collected 2012-03-12 | depth 0.3 m | reverse complement strand
CGCATCTTCTAAGCAAAGACGCAGATTTCCTCAAAGCGGCGCGTACAAATTTTGATCTTTGCTATGCGCGGGCGGCCTCGCCGGATCTCGGCGGCGGTCTGTGGTGGAAGGTGGATAACCGGTCAAAAAATGCCTGCGTGAACGGACCGGGAGCCATCGCCGCTTTTCTCCTCGGCAAGGCGACACAAGATGACGGTTACTTGGCAAAAGCAAAGGAGCTTTTCCTCTGGGAGCGCACGACTTTGTTTGATTCATCGACCGGCCGGATTGCCGACAACATCACCGCTAGCGGCAGGGTAAACCGCATGGCCCTGACTTATAATCAAGGGACCTTTGTCGGCGCCGCCAATCTTCTCGGATATAACGATGAAGCGCGACTCGCGGCGACATTTACCATGAATCAATTGTGCCGCGACGGTTACTTGCCCGCCTCTGGTGAAAATGGAGACGGCGGAGGCTTCAACGGCATTGCCGTGCGATGGATTGCGCGATTCATGAAGGATCACGGCGAACAAACCACATTTGAACCGTGGTTGCAGAAAAATGCGGATGCCGCGTGGCAGTCGCGCCGCACTTCGGACAATCTTTCCTGGTGCCGCTGGCCACAGACGACGCCCGCGGATCGGAGATCTTCCTGGGGGTGCAGCAGCGCGGTGGTGATTTTGCAAGTCGTGCAGCCGACCGAATCCGCGAAGGTGGATAGCCCCAAGTGACTTGGATTTGATATAAATCCGGCAGGATTCTCGTGGAGAGATCGATTACGCAGGTTGCTATATAGATTACCTCCATATATCGATCTCATAGAAAGCGGCAGTATATATAAATGTTATACAAACTGCTGATTTGCTCAAAAATGGAGAATTGACGGGAGCAGCAAAGCGCTTTTGAATTGGCGCGCTCAGGAAGTCGGCGAGCCCCGGCCGGATTCCGAAACTGTGTGTCATCTCAAGAGGCAGCACTGCCCCGTCCTGCTCGTGTTTGAAACCGTCCCATCCTCCATGAATACTCTCTTGCGCCGCCCTGCGCACTCATCTCTCTCGTCTTTACAGGCTTTCTTAACTGCTCTGCGGTTTAGCCTGCTCGCTATCGTCCTTGCGCGCGCCATTTCGATTGCCGATGCGCAATCCTACTCCTGGTCCAACTTTGCCGGCCGAGCCGGTGGCGGCGGCTACGCCAACGGCACACGCCTCGACGCACGCTTCTTTCAGCCGCAGGGAGCTGCCGTGGACCCCTATGGAAACGTTTACGTTTCCGACACGGGAAATAGCGTGATTCGGAAAATCGCCGCAGACGGCACCGTGACCAAAATCGCCGGCGTCCCGCACAGCAACGCCTTCACGAATGGCCCCGCCGATACGGCGAGATTTGCCGGTTCCATCGGAGTCGCCGCTGATTCAGCGGGCAACGTTTACGTCGTGGATGAAACTAACAATGCCATCCGCCTGATCACGCCGCTGGGCAAAGTCCTCACCTACGCCGGCGGTACCAAGGGGAACGCGGACGGCACCGGGACGAACGCGCAGTTTTCCAATCCCATCTGCGCCGCCATGAATGACCACGGTGTGCTTTTCGTAACGGACGGACTCAATGCCACCATTCGTCGTATTGACCCTGGCGGCATCGTCACCACTATCGCCGGCGCTCCGGGAGTGACCGGCACGGCCGACGGCGCGGGAAGCGATGCCCGATTTACATTTCCCGCAGGGATCGCGCTGGACTCAAACGGCGACCTCTTTGTTTCCGATGCACTTGCGCACACCATCCGCAAGATCACGCTTACTCCCAGTGTCACTGTCACTACCCTCGCGGGCAATCCTGGCCACTCCGGAGCAGCCGATGGACAGGGTTCCTCCGCTCTCTTTTTTCAACCAATCGGCATTGCGGTGGATGCGGATGATAACGTTTTTGTGGCGGACGCCGCGAATTTCGCCCTGCGAAAAATCACACCCGACGGCACGGTCACGACGTTTGCGGGTGTGCTCACACAAAGTGGCGCACGCTTCGGCACAGGTTCGAATGCAGGCTTCAGCCTGCCGGAGGGGCTGACCATCGATGCGGCGGGAAATCTTTATGTGACTGATGCTTCCGACGAAATTATCGATAAAGTAACACCGGACGGGACTGTCTCATTGTACGCAGGCGGCCTGTTGCAACCAGGCTCCACGGACGGCGCAGGTACAACCGCGCAGTTTAGCGTTCCGCACGGAGTGGCCGTGAATGCGCAAAGAAACGTGTATGTTGCAGATGCGGGCAACAATACAATTCGGATGATCACACCGCTCGGGGAAGTGAGCACACTGGCGGGTTCTCCAAACGTAACCGGAAGTGCGGATGGCAAGGGCGCACTGGCCTCATTTAATTCTCCCCTCGGCGTCGCCGCAGACGCTTTCGGGACGGTGTACGTTGCGGACAGTTTTAACCATATCATTCGAAAGATCAGCGCAGAGGGACTTGTGACCACATTGGCGGGCAGCGCTGGCCAGGCCGGTAGTGCCGATGGCCAGGGCGGCATTGCACGATTCTATCAACCCGAGGGACTTGCCGTGGACGCAAACGGCAATGTTTATGTCGCCGACACCATAAATTCGACCATTCGCATGATCACTCCGGAGGGATCGGTATCTACCATCGCGGGCAGCCCCGGGGTCTTTAGCAGCGTGGATGGAACGGGCAGCGGCGCCAGCTTTACCTTTCCGCAGGCTGTCGCAGTCGATGGAAACGGGACGCTTTACGTGGCTGATACGACCGGTGCGAAAATCCGCATGATCACCGCGGGCGGTGTCGTCACTACCATTGCGGGAAACGGCGCTCCCTTTTTCTTCGATGGCCCGGGCAATCAGGCTAACTTTAACATCCCTTCCGGCATTTCGGTGGATGCGGCGGGAAATATCTACGTGGCGGATCTGGGAAACAATGCCATCCGCATGATCACGCCCGACCACTTTGTAACTACCGTCGGAGGATCTCCTGAAATCATCGGTGGCGGCGGGGGAATCGGTCGCGCGGCGGCATTTGACGGCCCTACGGGCATCGCTGCCCTGCCTGACGGCACCCTCTTCGTTGCGAATACAGACGAAAACGTCATTGCCAAAGGCACACCCTTTTCGAATCCGATCGCGCACGATGACAATGTGATCCTTACCTCGGGCGGCGCATCAGTACTGAATGTGCTGGTCAATGACATCGATCCGAAAAATCTTCCGCTGAGCATTGTCTCGGTAAGCCAGCCGGTGCTCGGTCGTGTGAAAATCAATGCGGACAATACCATCACGTACACGCCGGCTCAGGATTTTGGAAAATTCTCCGGAGTCGATTCATTCAGCTATACCGTTAGCAATGGCACCGGCACCTCGACGGCCGCGGTCACCGTCGGCAATCCGTTCTATCTTCAAAAGGGCAATTTTGCCGGCACTCTGAACAATCCTGGAGGAGGAAGCCTGACGTTGACCATGATCCGCACTGGCGCCTTCACCGGCAAGCTCCGGGCCGGAACGGCCGTTTACAAGCTCAAAGGAAATTTTGATCCATCGGGCAATTTCAGTGTTACTTTAGGCGGACAGGAACTCGCACTCCATGTCGATGTGAGCCTGTTTTCCGGCGCGCCATACGGAGCTTATACCCTCAGCGGGTCTTTCGGCAGCGTAGCCTTTGCCGCCTATCACGCCTTATATAACAATAAAACCGACCCTGCTCCCGAAGCAGGCGGTTACACGATGCTCCTGCCCGCAGTTCAGCCGGCTCAATCTACCATTCCCGCTGGAACAGGGTTTGCGCGGCTTACGGTTGGAGAATCCGGCAACGTGTCCATCGCTGGTTCTCTGGCGGATGGCACTGCCTTCAGCGACGGCATTTATCTTACGGGCAGCGGCACGCCGTTTGTGAATCAAATTCCCGTTTACCTAAGCCTGCCGTACGGGGTCAAAGGTTCGCTTACCGGGACGCTTACTTTCGAGAATGTCCCGGACATCAGTGATTGCGATGGCGCGCTGCAATGGGTCAAACCCACCCAGCTCAAAGGGGCGCTTTATCGCGATGGCTTCACCACGTCGCTTTCCGCCGCGGGGTCACGCTATATCGCGCCGTCCGCAGGTGCTCTCGCGCTGGGCTTGGCTGCCACCGTGCCCAATGCTCTCATTGAGCTCAACGAAACGGATTTTGCGCAACCACTCGAGAAACTGGTGACGGTAACCATTGGCTCAGCCGCCCATACGGACAGCATCACCGTGTTCAACACGGCAGCCGACCATCTCTCGCTGGTCATCAAAACGTCGAACGCCGCGATCAGCGGAACTTTCACCCACCCGACCAGCGGGAAAACGGTGAAGATTCAGGGCATTCTCCTGCCCAAGCAAAACATCGCGGCGGGATACTTCCTCGGGCCGACGCAAAGCGGTGCTCTTTCTCTCCAGTCTCGCTCGAATCCTTAACGGGCCGTCACCCAGGTTGCGGTTTGACACCCCTGGCGCTCCGCCATAGACAGGAGCACCATGAAGCACGGATTATTTCCCTCCACCTGGATCTTCGTTATATTGTTTACCACCATCATCTTCTCTGCGCACGGAGCCACGCCGCTTCCACGCAGCACGCCGGAAGCCCAGGGCATCTCGTCCAAAGCCGTCCAGGAATTTGTGGAAGCAGCGGACAAGGTCAACACGCTCCACAGCTTCATGATCGTCCGTCACGGACGCGTGATCAGTGAAGGCTGGTGGAAGCCGGAAGCCGCGGACAAGCCCCACGTGCTCCATTCTCTGAGCAAGAGTTTCAATTCCACCGCCGTGGGATTGGCCATTGAGGATGGAAAACTGAGCCTGGACGATCCTGTGCTGAAGTTTTTTCCGAATGATGCGCCGGCCGATCCTTCCGAAAATCTCAAGGCGATGAAAGTGCGCGATCTGCTCACGATGACCTGCGGGCATGACACCGAACCACAGGCGGTGGGCGGCGCGCCATCGGTAAAGCAGTTTCTCGCTTTTCCCGTTGCTCACCAACCAGGAACCCATTTCCAGTACAACACCATGGGGAGCTATACTCTCTCGGCTATCGTGACTAAAGTAACGGGCCAGACGACACTGGATTACTTGAAGCCGCGATTGTTCGAGCCGCTGGGCATCGAAAATCCCAAATGGGACAGCAGCCCTGAGGGCAATTCTCTGGGCGGTTACGGACTGTTTCTCTGCACGGAAGACATCGCCAAATTCGGGCAACTCTATTTGCAAAAAGGAAAATGGAATGGCAAACAGCTCATCCCCGAGAAATGGGTGGAACAAGCAACCAGCAAGCAAGTGCCGAACGACGTGGAATCGCATTCCAAGATCGGCATCGACTGGCAGCAGGGCTACGGCTTCCAATTCTGGCGCTGCACGCACAACGCCTTTCGTGGAGATGGAAAGGACGGCCAGCTTTGCGTGGTGATTCCGGAAAAAGATACCGTGGTTGCGATCACGGCATTTACCAACCAATTCCAAACCGAGATGAATGCCATCTGGGAAAAGCTCTATCCCGCTTTTCAAGCCGAAGCGCTGCCGGAAAATTCAGCCGACCAGGAGAAGCTGAAGCAGACCATCGCGGGATTGGAAGCACATCCGAAAAAGTAACGAAACGTCCACAGTACAACGCGGGTATCGCGAAGCATGCCCGCGAACGCATGCCTTGCTCGCTAGTTTGGCGGAACATCCCAAAACCAATTTCCAAAGTAACTCGACCTGGAAAATCTTGTGATTTCGGGATTCTTCTCGCCGAGAGTGATCCAGGATGATTGATCTATGAGACGGGCCGCTTCAACCAGAAGTCGCCATGCGTGGTTTGCCGTTTTTGCCGGCCTGCTTTTGAGCGTCAGTTTTTCCGGCTTCAACAACGAGGTGCGCGGAGCCACAGGCGAAGATTCCGGCAAAACAGCGGATGCCTTGGAAGGGGTAAAAGCCGGAGACAATCGCATCGCGGTGGGCGTCCCTCTTTGCTGGTGCCCGGCGGGCAAATTTTTGATGGGAAGTCCACCCACCGAAGTGGAGCGCCGGCCGGACGAGAACCAGATCGAGGTTACTTTAACAAAAGGTTTTTGGATGGCTCAATATGAGACAACCCAAGGCCAATGGAAACGCGCCATGGGAGCATTGCCTGGTCCGTTCACCGCGGAATTACCCGAAGGCGACGATTACCCCGTGGGCAATGTTAACTTCGCCGAAGCGGAAGCGTATTGTCGAAAGCTCACGGAGCTCGGGCATGAATCCGGCGAAGTGCCGCGCGCGTGGGAATTCGCGCTACCGACTGAGGCGCAGTGGGAATATGCCTGCCGCGCCGACACCACCACGGCTACAGCCTTCGGCGACAAACTCAGCAGCAAGCAGGCGAACTTCAAAGGCACGCCGTATAACGGCGCCGAACCGGGTCCGTCGGTCGGCCATGCCGCCAAGGTGGGAAGCTATGCTCCCAATGCCTGGGGATTATATGATATGCACGGCAATATTTTCGAATGGTGCCGCGATTGGTATCATTCGCAATTACCGGGTGGGATCGATCCGGATCTTTCGTCGGATGCGGCGACCTCCCGCGTACGCCGCGGCGGATGCTGGACGGATGACGGATGGCCCTGCCGGTCCGCTTTCCGCTTGCGGTTCGAGCCGGAGCGTCGATTCGATCATATCGGCTTTCGTATAGCTTTGGTGAGGTCCAAGAAACGCCAAGGCGATTAAGCGCGCAGCGTGCCCTCTGTCTCCGGCGGATGAGGGCTTGCGCCGAAAGCTCCCTGCATTACTCTCGCCCGCATGAAAGCCCTCCCTGTATTATTTTCAGTATTACTTCTTTCCCATATGGCTGCTTTTTCCGATGACAAAGGACTGATTGCCGACGGGGCAAAGGTCGAAGTTTTGAGCGACGGATACCTCTTTACGGAAGGCCCGGCTACGGATCGCGACGGCAACGTCTATTTCACCGATCAACCCAATGATCGCATTGTAAAATATAGCGCGGCAGACGGTTCGTTTTCCGACTGGCTCAAGCCCTGTGGCCGCAGCAACGGAACCTATTTCGACAAAGCGGGAAATCTTCTCGCGTGCGCGGATGAAAAAAATGAGCTCTGGTCCATTTCTCCAGACAAGAAAGTAACCGTGCTAGTCAGTGATTTTGGCGGAAAATTGCTCAATGGGCCGAATGACCTCTGGATTCGACCGGATGGCAATCTGTATTTTACAGACCCTCTTTACGCGCGCGACTATTGGAAGCGCGACAAAGCGAAGCAGCAACCGGGAGAATACGTTTACTATCTCGACGTGAAGTCAAAGAAAGTAACACCGGTCGCCACGGATCTGAAGCAGCCCAATGGCATCGCCGGCACGCCTGATGGCGCGATGTTATATGTCGCCGACATCGGAGGCAATAAGACCTATACCTATACCATCAAACCGGATGGTTCCTTGGAGAACAAAACCCTCTTCTGCGAACTCGGGTCCGATGGCATGACCCTGGATTCAGAAGGGAATGTTTACCTTACTGGCCACGGCGTGACGGTCTTCGACAAGACCGGGAAAAAGCTGATGAATATTCCCATTCCCGAGCCGTGGACGGGCAACGTGAAATTTGGCGGAAAGGATCGACAGTTACTTTTCATCACCGCGAGCAAGAAAGTGTACGGTGTGAAGATGCGGGTAAAAGGCATCTAGTGAAGCGATGCTGCTTTCGAATCGGGTTCATGCGATGCTTGATGGCGTAAATATCCAGGAAAGGTAACATGGGCTTTGTCACCCAAGGCGTTCCGAAAGAACTCGTCCTGCGGCTGGCATCCAAGCCAGCCCAGATGAGCTTTGTGGAAACGGGCACCTATTACGGCACAACGGCATCCTGGGCAGCGCAGCATTTTCGCAAAATCATCACTATAGAGGTCGATCCGGAAATCAGCCGCGAAACCGCAAAGCGTCTTCAAACCACTCCCAATATCGAATTTCTCGTCGGGAATAGCGGCGCGCTTTTGCCCCAAGTAATCGAAAAACTCGGAGAACCCGCCCTCTTCTGGCTCGATGGCCACTACTCGGGGCCCGGGACTGGCGGTGAGGGCTTCGAATGCCCGCTCATGGACGAACTCGCCGCGCTCACGAAAGCGAAAGATCCCATCATCCTCATCGACGACGCGCGCTGTTTCCTTGGCCCTCCTCCCCCACCTCACAAGCCGGAGCAATGGCCGCGGATCGATGAAATCTTTGCTTATCTAGCGAAAAACTTTCCACACCACGTGACTACCGTCTGCGACGACGTCATCATTTCAGTGCCCGCTCACGTGAAGCCAGCACTGGATCAGGAGTGGCTGGATCACTTCGAGGCGCGGTTTCCCACACCACCGCCGCCTCCGCCCCCGACGGTTCTTGATCGGATCAAAAGGCGGCTCACCCGCGGGCGAGCGTAAGCTTGAGGATTGTTAGCTACGCCTGTTCCAAACCCGGACTGGCATCTTCTTTTCCCGGAGAAGTTCCAGCGCTTTGCGGCTCCAGCCTTCCAAATGCACGCCATCCATCGGCGCTCCTGGCTCACAGGCCGGGCGAGGAGCAGGGAAGCACGGGCGGCAATAGCTCAAATCCTGGCTCACCGTTCCGCATGAAAAAGCGCTTCGCAGAGAGGAACGCGCCACTCGGACAAGTCCCACCTTTGAGTTAATGCCAGTATTCCTCCGCGAGCTCGGACGCAGAAATCACGACAACCCTTGCATTTCGCCTAAAAACTGGCAGTTTGGCGCCTCAATGAGGCACCCCTTAGCCCACCTCCCGATTCGACTACCTTTGCAAAGAGACGTCTTTTTTTGTGCGACGGTGGCGCTGTTTATTTTCGTTTTGGGGTGGGCTCCGTTGGAAGGAGCCGTGCTCAATTGGAATAACACGGCCAATTGGACCGCAGGCACGCCGAATACCACTGGCGTAACACAATCATTCACCGGTAGTGATACCACCGGCATTTCCGTCAACATCAAGGATTCCAGCGCTTCGACCGTGTGGCAAAACGGGTCGAACGGCGTGTCCACCGTAGCATCGCCGGGGATCAACAACACCCTTCTCACCGATCACCTCACCGGCCAGAAAGCGCTGCAGCTTTCAATTTTCAGCGAACCTAGTACTACCGCGTTCGTACAGGTGACTGTAACCTTTGCCAAGCCCGTCACGAATGTAAGCTTTACGCTTTGGGACGTGGATAAATCCATCGCCGGCCAGCAAGGGAACGGCACCGGCAATTCCTACACGGATTTGATCAGCAATATCGGTGCAAAGCTCGTCAATGGTACGACCGTCGCGGCGACGACGATCACGGATGGCGGTTCGGACGGCACGGACAACTCCAAGACCAACTCGACGACCGTAACGGGGACACAAGTAACAGGAGGCTCGAATAACGGCGGCACCGAAAACGACGCCCTCAACTCAGGACAGGTGACGATCAACTTCGGCACCCAGGCGATCACTTCCTTTACCTTTCAATGGAGCAATCCTGGATGGATCAATGGCGATGGCTCGCAGCAGTTCATTGCGATGGGAAATATTAATTACACGGTCTCCACTCCTGAAGTCGGTTCGGGCCTTGCGGCGGTTGCTGTCTGCGGTTGCATGGTCGGTGGCACGTGGGTTCGCAGGCGGCAGATGAAGGCTTGCTCGGGACCTGTCGTAGATTGAGGATCGAGAGGTGACTGCCTCTTGAGCCGTAAGCTAGTTATCGGATGGGGGCTCTTGCTTCTGCTCGCGGGCACAGCGCCCTTTGCTCTTCGAGCGTGGAGGAAGCATCAGCAGCGAAATATCACGGCGGTCGCTCAGGATTATCTGAATCGGGGTGATCTGCGGGGCGCTTACCTCACAGCGCAGCAAGCACGGCAGCTTGACCCAAAAAATGGCAAGGCCATTGAAATTCTTGCGAAAATCGCCGTCCGGGAAAGATCGCCTGCCGCCATTCTTTTGTATCAAGAGCTCGCCGACCTTTACCCACGCGAGCCTGTCTTCGCATTCGTATGCGCAAAGACGGCACTGGAATTTGGTGAAACCGCCGCCGCTCAGCAGGCTCTGACCCGCATATCCGAGCCTGAACGGAGCACGGTCGAATTTCATGAACTGGCCGCAGGCTGCGCGCTCCAGGAAAAATCATTAGCGGAAGCCGCTGAGCATTTTGAACAAGCGATCTCCCTGTCACCACCCGGACTGCATCTCGAATCGCTTCGCCTCAATATGGCCGCAGTCCGCCTGGCAGAGCGCAATCCCGCCACCTTGGAACAAGCTCGCCAGCAATTGGCAGCGGCAAAGAACAATCCCGCCCTGCGGCAATCCGCCACACGAGCCCTATTCAGCGATGCACGTGCGGAGAATAATCAGGAAAAGGCCATGGCGCTCGCGAGGGAGTTACGCGCCGCACCTGATGCGACTCCTGAAGATTTGTTACTTTATTTGGAAGTATTGCAAAACGAGCCAGGCAGCGCTTACGAAGAGGAACTTTCTCGAATGCAGGCAAAAGCCGAGAGCGATCCGGGTTTAGCCTATATGCTTCTCACCTGGCTGAATGCGCACGGGGAAGCGGCGCGGTCCGTCCGGTGGCTTAAGGCCATGCCCGCGCGCCTCCGCGCGGAACAGCCGATGCGGCTGGCGGCGGCGGATGCTTATTGTGCAGTGCAGGACTGGGAGGCATTGAGGCACGACTGCGCCGGCACCACCGGTGAAAAATGGGGAGCCCTGGAATTTCTGCGGCAGGCTTACTTTGCGCGCGCACTTGCCGAAACCGGGTATCACCAGGATTCGCAAATCGTGAAATCGGCGTGGGATGCAGCCGTCTATTCCACTGCGGGAAATAGTAACATGCTTTCCATGCTCGCCCGGCTGGCCGGAAGCTGGGGCTGGCGCACCCAAGCCACGCAGGTCTGGTGGCTGATCGCACGGCAGCCGGCGGCGCAGCGCCACGCTCTCAAGGAATTGTTTAAGTCAGCCTCGGAATCCAAGGACGCGGCTCAGCTTTATCCTGTGGCACAAAGGATATACGCATTGGAGCCCTCAAATCCGGCAGCTTCCAATAATGTCGCAATGCTTGGGCTGCTCCTCGGTGAAAACCTTCCCGAAGACCATCGACTGGCTGGCGAGTTATATAACAAGTACCCCAATTCACCGGAAATTGCGTCCACCTGCGCACTGTCGCTGTTCCTGCAGAAGCGCATCGATGAAGCGGAAAGGATCATGGCCAGGCTGCCGCATGACTCGCTCGATGATCCATCGCTGAGCGCCTGCTACGGAATCATTCTCGCGGCGGAGGGCAAAAGGGAGGAAGCGGAAGGTTACTTGAAAACTGCTCGCGACCATGGCGATGGACTCTATCTGCAGGAGCTCGACCTGGTCCACAAAGCACGCGGAGAAGCCGTTCCGGCGACGAGCCACGAAACGCCATGAACGAGGCGCGCCACTCGTGGAATGCGCGGGCCTGGTGCGCAACCGCTCTGTGCTCCTGGATTTCCGCCTGGTCCCATCTCTCCGTGGATTGGTCGCTCGATGATCGATACCAATATGGCTGGGGTGTGCCTCCCCTTTTCCTCTGGATCATCTGGCAACGCTGGACTGGCGGGAGCGCAGGCCAGGCCCGAGGCGTGGCCTGGTTGTTTGCCATCATCGGATTTCTCTCACTTGCGTTTGGCGAATTGCTGCGCTGGAAGGATCCAATCTGGCGTTTAACCGGCGGCGCGCTGGCACTCGGCGCTCTGCTCGTGACCACCGCTTGCTTTTACCGGCTCGGCGGCCGCACCCTGCTTCGGCGGCAACTGTTCTCGCTCGGCTTTTCCGTCTTCGCCGTGCCCTGGCCAATCCCTATCGAGCAATGGCTCAGCTCACATCTTCTGCAGTTCGTGACTGGATGCAATGTGGTGTTACTTGATTTGGCAGGCATTCCCGTTTTGCAACGGGCCAATGTGCTCGAATTGCGAAATGGAATGGTCGGCCTGGAAGAAGCCTGCAGCGGCATTGAATCTCTTCAGGCTTCCTTGTTTGCCGCGGTATTTCTCGGCGAGTTTTTCCGGCTTTCATCATTTAAACGATGGACGCTTGTCTTCGGCGGCGTCCTCCTGTGCCTCGCTGGGAATGGCTGCCGCGTCTTCGCGCTGTCACTGGCCGTCAATCGTTTTGGAGGAGCAGCCGCAGAAGCCTGGCATGATCGCATCGGACTTGGCGCAACGGTTCTGTCGTTTGCCAGTCTGATTTTGGGCGCTTATTTATTAACCAAGGGCAGCCCTTCCGGGATTTCCGATCACCATGCAGTGACTTCATGGAATCTGACGGGCATCGATGGTTGGTCAGCGCTCGCGACCTGCGTAGTTCTCCCCGTCGGAGCGTGGATGAATTTTCAATACCGATCGCCCCAAGACGATCAGTCGCACGTCTCGTGGACCTTGACGGATAATCCACCGCCCCCCGGCTGGAGTGCCGTGCAGGTGGAACCAGGACGAACTGCTGCGGCCAGCCTTCATTTCACCCATTGGGGCTCTCGGCGGCTTCTCAATCCCGAAGGCCTGACTGGACAAGTAACGCACCTTTCCTGGAAGAGAGGCGCGAGGATACCGGGCAGTGCGTTCTTTCACACGCCGGCCCTTTGCCTTTCCAGCACTGGTTGGACCGCCCAAGGCGTCCCCGAAACATGGATTCTCCCGCTTCCGAGCCGTCCACTTGCGGTTGCGGCCTATCATCTTCGCAATATCGACGGGACGGAAATCGTCGCGATCCAAAGTTTTTCGATGAATGGAAATCCAGGGCCGTTTCTGGACGAGTTGAACCAGCGCGCGAACTCCTGGCAGCGCCTGGCGCTTGTTTGGAGCCGTTCGGAACGCCGGATCGACGAAGAACTGCTGGCTTACCTGCCAAAGCTGGATAGCGCCGAGCTTGAGCAGCAGGCTTTCACGCGCCTCCTGGATGTTTGCCTCGTTGAAAGCCAGACGAGGTAACGATGCATTGATTTAGCCAAGTAACGAATACTGCCGCCCGCATCAAACTCGCTGCCTTTCCACGTTGAAAGCTGAGCGTTGAGCGTTCAACGTTTTTCTCTTTCCCTTTTCGCTGGCTCCTTTTCCCTGTGCTCTCACACTTTCTCCCTCCTGCCAGATGCCTTCGATCAGCACTCCCTTCTGCACCGCGGGCTCTCCAAATTCGCCCCGTTGCAGTTGCGCATGCACGAGATCCAGCGCAGCCCCTCCGATGACCGCGCTACGCTGATCCACACCGGTGACACCCTGATCTCCCGGCTGCACATCCAGTGAAATCCAACCCAAATCCCGCGGAACACGAACTCCGAGCGGTGCCAGCCAATTTGCCACGGCGATTCTCCGATTGTGGGTGATAATGACATCGGGCCGATATTTTCGAAACCACTCTAGTAACGGAGCCGGCTCGAAGGCATCGAGTTGGCATACCGGCACCAAATCTCGCGCGGACAGTTCGGATTGCACGGAGTGAAAGCCGCCTCGAAACCGCCGATCGCTCCGTTCATCAATGCGCCGTAATACCGCAAAACCGGGGCGGCGATAGCCGAGAGCCAGGGCACGGGCCGTAGCGATGGCCGCAGTAGCGAAATGATCACAACAGGCAAAATGAAATGCCGGAATTCGCGGCAGCCCGCCCATCGCGGCGCAGGCCAGTGATCCGAGAACACCATGCATCTCCGGAGGAAGCATGCGAAAATCGTCGGGAGAAACGACCGCCCCGCGAATATTGCGCGCACGCAGAAACGCCGCCAGTTGACTCGGCCTCATCGGCGCATCAACCAACCACACCGGGCAAATTCCGTAACCTAATTCGGCCGCCCGCGCCTGGACCCCGGAAATGAAGCCGGAAAACGTCCACGACGTTTGGATTTCCGCCTGAGAGTGAAAAATGAAAAGTGCGACGTATTCGCGAAATTCCCCCCGCCCTTCGGAGCGCCGGCTGGCCAGCAAAGCCGCCGCTCCGTCCCGATGATAACCCATCCGCCCGGCCAAGGCCTGCAGGCGGCGGCGAAGCGGCTTTGAAACGCCGGGGGCTCCATTCAACGCACGCGACACTGTCATCGGGGAAACACCCGCTGCCGCAGCGATAGCCGCCAGGTTGGCTTTGAGCGAAGGCACGTTAGCGCTAACGCTGGGTTTGAATGTGACGCCTGTCCAACCTTTTTGCAGACTCTGTTCCGAAACGCGGCCCCCTCCGCCTTCACTCCCCCAAATATTCCAGAACCTCCCTTTTTCTGCCGCCGGTCTCCCCACCTTTGCCCCGTTTCCGGCGCGGCAATTCACCCACTTCTTTTCATCTCTTCCATGAAACTCCCCTCCTCGGCCATCGCCGCCCTATGTTCCGCCGGTATTTTCCTCGGCTCCTCTCTCCCCTCTGCCGTAGCTGCAGACCGAAACATCGACACCAATGTTATCTATCCCAACGCGGCGCTCGTGCAGAATGGCGGACGCGTCATTAACATGATGAGTCCGCCCAGCGGCATTCGCGCTGCCGTGGGCAATGGCACAACAGACGACACCGCGGCGTTTCAGGATGCTTTCGACTTCATCAAAAACCAATTCGTCGCCTCCACCAGCAATAGTTATATCATCTACGTGCCCAATGGCACCTACCGGATCACAGCCACGCTTATCTATCGAGGCTCCGTGGTAAGCGGTCTCGATCTGAATAATGTGCGCATCGTCGGCCAGAGCCGCGCAGGCGTTACCTTTAAACTCGATAACAATCTTGCGGCATTCCAATCCGCCACTTCACCGGCGCCGCTTCTCGCCTTCCAGCATCCGTCCACGACATTCAACAATATCGCCACGTCGAATCTGTGTGAAAACATCACGCTGAATACAGGCTCGGGAAATCCCGGCGCAGCCGCGATTCACTTCCAGGGAGCGAATTCCGCCCGCATGTCCAATGTCACCATCACCTCCGCGGATGGCGGCGGACGTTGCGGCGTATGGCTGAAGACAGGCTCGGTGCAGGCTTACTTGAAAGATATCACTATCAATGGCTTTCAGTACGGAATCCTTTCCGTCCCTAATGCCGAGAACGATAGCGCGTGGGAGCATGTGAGCATGAATAATCAAACGCTCGCGGGTATCTATATTCAGGGCGGCGGCATCTCCATGCGCGACCTCGATTTCAATCAAAGCACGGCGCACGTCCCGGCCGTGCAATTCACTGCGACGGGCGGCAGTTGTGTGCTCCTCGACAGCCATCTCAACGGCGGCAGCTCCACTAATCCCGCCGTCGTAATTACCAGTCCCAAGCAGGATTTCTTTGCCCGCAATGTTTCCGTTTCTGGCTATACCGTTGCCGTTCAGAATCAGGGAGTCACTGCTGTAGCAGCCCCCTACGTTTCCGAGTACGTCGCCCTTCCGACGACCACACTCTTCACCGTTCCCGACATGCATTCCTTCGCGCTCCCGGTGGAAGACACGCCGATCGTCGGGTGGGAAACTAACATGGGCAACTGGGTCAATGTTCATGACTTCGGCGCGACCGGAAACGGCACCACAGATGACACCGCGGCCATCCAGGCGGCATTCAATTCCGCCGGAACAAACGGCCAGACGTCCGTTTATTTCCCCGGCTTGAGTTACTTGATCAGTAGCGCTATCACCATTCCGGCTTCCGTTAATCGGGTGGACTTTATGTTCAGCAAAATCACCGGCGGCTCTTTCTCGATTAATGCCGCATCACCAAATCCGGTGATCCTGGTGGGCAAGGCAGGCTATACGACGACCAATATTGCGGCAGCCCGCACGGTCATCGCCGAGTTCCACTCCGGAAACCTGGTAAACCAGCAAAGCGCACCGATTCATACCTTTGTCGAAAGCTGCACGAATATGGGTGGTGGCGGTTCCTTCTGCAGCGCTGGGCAGAGCCTGTGGGCCCGCTCGCTGAACGATGAAAACGGCAGCGGCACCGACATCGTAGGCAATGGCGGGACCCTCTGGATTCTGGGCTATAAGACGGAAAACAAACCCTGCATCGCCCTCGAAGGCGAAGGGGGCGGATACGTCGAGGTGCTCGGCGGTTACACGAACTGCGTGCAGGACCCCGGCACTACTCCCATGATCAAAAACGTGAGCGCCAATGTTTGTTATACCGGCTTCACGAACATGACCGGCACGTTTCCCACTGTCATCTCCGAAACCCAGGGCACAACGACCGTGACCGCGGCAAACACCGCGTTCCCACCGCGAGGCGGCACCTACGCGAGCAACTTCTTTGTTCCCCTTTACCTTAGCGGCGCCCGGCCTTCGACATCGTTGGGAATCTTCACGCAAAGCGAAGATATTGGCGCAGTGGGCGCGACTGGCTCCGCGAGTTCCTATGCAGGCAAGTACTTCATCGATGGCTCCGGCGCGGATATTTATAATACCGCCGATGCCTTTCAATTCGTGAACACGACCGAGACCGGCAATGCCACCTTCGTCGCGAGGATCAATTCCATTGATAACACCAACGAATTTGCCAAAGCCGGCGTGATGTTCCGCGACAGCCTCAATGCCAACGGCATGTTCGTGGCCATGCTCATGACGGCGGGCAATGGCGTGCGGCTTGAAACGCGCACCGCGGTGGGAGCGACCGCCTCGATCGCCGCTAGTAACACTAGTCTCACGCTCCCTTGCTGGGTGAAATTGCAGCGTACGGCCGCCTCTTCCTTCACTGGCTACACCTCACCCGATGGCACAACCTGGACGCAATTAGGTACCGCCACAGTCAATCTGCCAAGCGCCGCGCAAGCCGGCCTCTGCGTGACCGCGCACAATACCGGCGCTGTCTGCCGCACCATCATTGAAAATGTCTTCCTTTCGCAAACTAGCCTGAAATTCGAAGCCGAGTCGTTGCCGGTCACGGCTTATTCCGGGCCGGATTGGCGCATATTCACCGATACTCTTTGCAGCGGCAGTGAAGGCTCAATCCTCGATAGCAACGCCGCCGGCAACTATTTCACCTTCACGGTTCCCGCGATCACGCAGGGCACTTACGACGTGCGCGTTGGCGTGAAGAAATTGAACACTCGTGGAATTGCGCAAATGGGCATCGGCGCAGCGGGAGGAACTATCTTCAATCAAGGCGCCGCACAGGATCTCTACTCCGCGACAGCAACCTATCCCGAACTCGACCTAGGCACATGGAGCCCAGCTGCGAGCAGCGACAAATGGTTCCGCTTCACCATCACCGGTAAGAATGCGAGCAGCAGCGGCTATTCTGAAGCCATCGACTACATTCGCCTGATCGCGCAGTAGCCGCCGTGCTTACATTTCGCGACTAGCGCCGCTGATAACCACCACCGCCGCCACGCTGCGGACGGTCTCCGCCGCCACCACCACGCGGGCCGCGATCTTCCATCGGACGCGCCTCATTCACCTTGAGCGGGCGCCCATCCACCTGCTTGCCATTCAATCCACGCATGGCGGCTTCGCCTTCCTCGGCGCTGCCCATCGTGACAAAGGCAAATCCGCGTGAGCGATTCGTCATGCGATCCATCATGATTTTGCATTCGGACACCGTGCCGAATTTTTCAAAAGCATCCTGGAGATCGATTTCTGTGGTTTGAAAAGAGAGGTTCCCAACAAACAGTTTCATAGCGAGAGTTCGTAAAGGCTGACTGACTGCTGCGAAAGCCGTTCCCGGTCATCGGGTTTCAAATCACCGCTGAGCGTGGCTCAACTGACGATCTACCGTGCTACGAACACTACAAT
>FTBG01000636.1_pt1 | contig 17734 bp, 13 predicted proteins | sample 1639311 | NCBI WGS metagenome assembly FTBG01 (sample SAMEA3914864, study PRJEB12502) | metagenome | biome: forest; material: soil | place: USA | collected 2012-03-12 | depth 0.3 m | reverse complement strand
GGCCCAGGCACAATACCCTCTCTACGAGATCGCGCAAAATTTGAAAAAGCGCGGCGTGACTGTCCGGTTTGCCATTCATCCCGTCGCGGGCCGGCTGCCAGGCCATATGAATGTGCTCCTCGCGGAAGCGAAAGTGCCGTACGACATCGTGCTGGAGATGGAGGAGATAAACGAGGATTTCCCGAGCACCGACGTAGTCCTGGTCATCGGGGCAAACGATATCGTAAATCCTGGTGCGCTCGATGATGCCTCGAGTCCGATCTACGGCATGCCGGTGCTGGAGGTTTGGCGTGCCGCCACCGTCGTTGTGATGAAGCGCAGCATGGCCAGCGGCTATGCGGGCGTGGAAAATCCACTCTTTTTCAAAGAAAACACGCGAATGCTTTTTGGTGATGCGAAGAAAAACGTGGACGCCATCCTCACCGAAATGCGGGCCAGCGGTTCATTGGCTGCGGCGTAAAGCTTGTCCTCGAGATGCGCGATCTCACCAATCCGAAGATCATCAAGCTAAAGGGCTTCCTTTTCCTTTTTATGGGAACGCTTGCCTCTGTAATGCTCATCGCTCCAGCCCCGTCGCTGCGCAATATAGCATTGCTGGCTATCGCGATCTGGAGTTTCGCGAGATTTTACTACTTCTGTTTTTATGTGATCGAGCACTACGTCGATCCCAGCTTTCGCTTCGCCGGTTTGGTGGATGCGTTTCGCTATCTCCTGGGCCGCCGGAGGGAAAAAGACACCCGCGAAAGTTGAAAGATGAGCAAGCGCCGCGAGAGCATCAGCGATGAATTGGCGGCTTGGATCAAGCAACAGCAGATCTTCTTTGTTGCGACAGCGCCTCTCGCAGTGGACGGCCATATTAATTGTTCTCCGAAAGGAGGTGATTCATTTCGCGTCCTTGGGCCGATGGAAGTGGCGTATCAGGATTACACCGGCAGTGGTGCGGAGACGGCGGCGCATTTGCGCGAGAATGGACGGATCGCAATCATGTTTTGCGCCTTTTCCGGTTCACCAACGATCGTGCGATTACACGGCACGGGTCGCGTCGTGACCCCGAAAGACCCCGGGTTTACGGAATTAGCGGCGCATTTTCCACCGCATCCCGGAACGCGCGCGCTTATTTATGTTGCCGTGGAGCGTGTTTCCGACTCCTGCGGATATTCCGTTCCTTTTTACGATTTCAAAGCTCGACGCGACGCTCTGGATAAATGGGCTGCCAATAAAGGAGAAGTTGGGCTGGCTGAATATCGCTCTCTCAAAAACCAAAAGAGCATCGATCAATTGCCGGCATTCGATGCAAACGAATCCCCGTCACGGCGAACGGAATGATGGCTGCGGATGATTCCGCGCCTGGTCAAAATTCCATCGACGCTTTCCGTTATCTCATCGGTCGCAGAAAATCAAACCCGGCAAAGGACATGTAGCAAACGAAACGAACGCAACAGGAGCACCTGCTGCGTTCGTTAAGAATGTGCCCTGGGTCGTCGCGGGCAAGGCCCGCTCTAAGAACCGGGCGCCGGATTTGTCGTCGCCGCTGTGGGGGGCGCTGGAGCCGGCGGCGCAGGCAGGGTGACGCCCAGCTTCGAAGCAAGCGACTGGCGCCATTCCTCGTTCAACTCATCCAGGGAATGATGGGTCAGCGATTTCCATGTTTCTGTGTCGTCATAGGTGCCTCCGCGGAGCGCGACATTCACTTTCCAAACCAGTTCCTTGTCATACTTGTCGGTCGCCCAGTTGAGGAAATTGGCGCTGATGCGATACATGCCGTCATACTTGGCACGGGGAAGACCACGCGCATTGATATCGGCTCCATGAGATTCCGGTTCGTAAAGGAACCAGCGAATATAATCCGGAATTCCTTCCACCAGCCATCCTGGCGTGCGGGCCTTCGGATTGTTGCGGCGGGCTCTTCCGTATTGTTGCACGACGTGGACTAACTCGTGAACCACGGAACCGGGGCCTTGTCCTTTCGGAAGAATGTTATTTCGATACCAGGTCGGATCGCACATGATATGCGTGCCGCCAGTGGCTGCGACGCCGTGATATTGATTGGTAAATTCGATGCTGAATTTCTTCGGCGCATCAAAACCAGGGCTCGGCATCATCTTGACGATTTCCGGATACCATTTTTGGACGGTAGGAGCCAGTATCTTGCGGGTCCAATCCGTGAGATCGGGCGCATCCGCCGTCATGATCGTGAACTGAAATTCACCGCCATCCGTTGTATAGTGATCGGGCTCAACGCTGGCCACAGCCGCCCCATCCACCGCGGTCGGCGCAGGAGCGTTCTTATCGATGATATCGATTTCACTATAAAAGGTATTGCCGAACGGGTCCGATTTTTCCGTCTGGGATATGTCAAACAAGAGGTACTGATAGTGACCGATAGCGCCGGCAGTGTCGAAAATGCTCACCCCATGCTGGCCGCCTTCTTCGCCGCCCTCCTTCCGGGTATCTACTTTGGCAATTAGCTTCCAGCCGAATTGCTCCGGTTCCGACCCGCGCTTGGGTTCCGCATTAAAGCCCGCCGTTTTTCCATCGCTAGCATAGACTGTGTACACCTGCGGCGCCCGAGTATCCGTGTGCCACGAATACGTATTGATCTGCTTGATGTCGATGGCGTTGCCGAGATCGATTTCAATTCGCCCTCCGTCGGTTCCCTGAAGGAAGAAAAAATTAGCGGAGGGTTCATCCGCTTCGGTGGGTGTGGCTCCGTCATGCAGCTTGTCCAGGTTACCGCCGTTTCGATCCGGCTCGCCATCGACTAGGGTAAATTTCGCCTTGGCCGCGGCATCATTTTTCGCGGGCGGTGGAACATTTTTGAAAGCAAAGCCAGGCTTGGCCTCGCTGCCGCCGCGATGTTCGACCGTAGTCTTAATTTCCGCGTGGGAAAAGCAGGGTGATAAAGCAAGGGCTGCCATGCAGGCAGCGGGTGACAACAGTTTTTTCATGAGAGGAGAGACGGTTTTCTGGCAGAGATGTTAATCGCGACGATAAGTGGAAACAAGGCAAGGCTTTCTGGTTAAGGATTGTGTCATATAAGTTTTTGCCAGCAGCGCATTTTAGAAATCTCCAAACCGCTCCATGTTTTGCCAAAACTTCCGTCCGCTGTCGGATTCTTGATCAGCCATGAGCCACAAGATGCGCGCGATGGAGGCCACCGAAATCAAATCTTCGGGCGGATGCTCTTTCCATTGCTGGTAATAATGGTCGGCATTCTTTTTTGCGCGTTCCCACAAGTATTCTTCGTGCGTCGCGCGGTAGAGGGCGAGGTCCGCTTCCACCATCAGGTGGGACCATTTTACCGCGTCGCGATACGCGGTTTTCTCGGAGTTCATAAAGCCATCTGCGGCTTTGCCGATGCGCTTGGCCTCGGTGAGATAGCGAGCGTCCAGCGTCGCGCGGTAAAGGCCGAGATTGGCTCGCAGCATCAGTGCGGAATTGTAGGTGAGCTGCGCTCGATTCATACCGCCATCCATACCAATGGAGTCGGCGAAGAGGCCATTCTCCAATTGCAGATTGGAAGTGGTCCATTGAGTTATCTTTTTGGCCCAGGCGATCCGACTGTCCGTCATCGCCACGTGCAACGGCTTTTTCGCCGAAAGCAGACACGCCACTGCGGTCGGCGCGTTGGCGCATGTGTTCTTGCCGCGGCTTTTCTTTTCATGCAATTCGTGCCACCAGATGCCGCCATTGAGCACAGTGTCGTCCCATCCGCTGAGCACGAAGTCTAGCGTTTCCTCCGCGCGACGACGATACTGTTGTTGATAGGTGAGCTGGTAGGCTTCGAAGAAGGTAATCGCGAGCCAGGCATTGTCGTCGTAATACTTGTCGTGGCCGTTGCCAGAGGTGGGAGCGGGCTCATACCCTGGGACGGGTGCTTTGCTGTCCCAATAGCCATTGAGCCCTTCAAAGAAACTGTTAAGCAAAGTTTTATAGTGATCCGGTTCATTTCGCGCTGCTCCCACGAGCGCCGAAAACATTACCCCGGCTCCCCAGACGGTGTCCGCTTCCTTGCTGTCCGGCTTTTTGGCGTAACGCTTCGCTTGAGGCATCCAGTATTTCGCCTGGATATCGCTCATTACTTCATGCGCTTCCTCGCGATAGTTTCCCGGACGGGCAGATTCAGCGATACTTGATTTGGCACTCTCTGGCGTCCTCGTTACTTTATTGGCTGCTCTCATGAGATCCGTGCCGCGAGCAAGGATATCGGTAGAATCAAAGGGAGCGGTGAAGTGCTGGCTGAGAAACTCCACTTCCACCTGACCACCGGTGACGCGGATGAGACGGACGGCGGTTTGGGCGGGCAGTTGCGCTTGCCCGGAGTTTTGTCCATTGCTCGTGACCGGAATCGAAAGAGCCCGCGTGAGGCTGACGGTTTTTGGCCACCACGCAGGGTTGCGGGTTAGGGTCTCGATATCGAGCGCGGCGGCCGAGGGTGATGGAGCGATGGGTGTCGTCGGGCTGACGCTGCCGCCGGCTTGTGGCGCGGCGGGAGTTTGCGCCGCGGCGGCTGAAACCACGAAAAAAAGGAGAGATGCGGCGAAGACTCCGGCGGGGAGCTTTTCAAAAATGGCGCGATGTAGTTTCAGAGCGGCAATGTTTCCGATGTGCGATCATCTGGCAACGGCTTGATTAGAGCGCACGCCCTCGCATATTGATGCGAGGCAATTCTATCCTTCCGATGAGTGCAAATCCTCCCGATCTCGGCGAAAAGCGCGTGGCGGCGCTGAATGAATACGAAATCATGGATACTCCGCCAGAGGAAGTGTTTGACGATATCAGCCGGCTGACGAGTTTTATCTGCGATACACCCATTGCTTGCGTGACCTTGCTGGATATGAACAGGCAGTGGTTCAAATCGAGAATTGGGCTCACTGATTCGGAGACCCCCATCGAGCACGCCTTTTGCGCGCATGCGATCCGGCAGGAGCAGGTGTTCCTGGTGCCGGATGCGACTTTGGACGAGCGTTTCGCGCAGAATCCCTTCGTTACATCGACGCCAAACATCCGCTTTTATGCCGGCGCACCGCTCATTACCGCCGATGGCGTCGGCGTGGGAACGCTTTGCGCGATCGACCGTATCCCGCGCAATTTAACGCAAGCGCAGCAGGAAGCTCTAACGGCCCTGGCGCGACAGGTAATGGTGGCGATGGAATTACGCCGCACCGTGCGGGCACTGGATAAGGCATTGAAGGAAAAGGAAGCCGCGCTCCACGAAGTGAAGCAATTGCGGGAAATCCTTCCCATGTGCAGTTGGTGCCGGAAAGTCCGAGACGACGAAAACTTTTGGAGTCACGTTGACGACTACCTCGCAACGCATTCCGATCTGCGCTTCTCTCATGGAATCTGCCCGGATTGCGCGGCAAAAGTACGCCAGCAACGGGGGCAGCCAAGTTAGGATTCGAACACTGCGGAAAGAGAGAGCGAGAAACCTGGCAGAAGAGGAGTCGTTACCGCATCTCCTCCTTTTAAGACCTGCACCGGCGCGGAAGGAGATTCCCGAAAGCGATAGATTTCTACCGTCCGCCCGGGGGGCGAGACTGCCCAGAATTCGAGGACGCCGCTTTCCGCATAAATCTCGCGTTTTCTGCCGAGATCCAAGCGGGCAGTGCCTGGAGAAAGGATTTCCACCACAAGATCTGGAGCTCCCTGCGCGCCCTGTGGTGTGAGGATGGAGGCGCGCTCTGCGCTTACGAAATAGATGTCAGGATGGAGAACATGCTCATCCGTAAAGACGACATCACTGGGGGCGACGTAAATGTGCCCCGCCCTTGTTTGCCGCACATAGTCTTTCAAAGCTACCGCAACATTGAGCACGATGTCCTGGTGATAACGGTTCGGGGAAGGTGACATGTATAGTTCTCCATCGATGAGCTGGAAATACGGCGGCCCTTCCGGCAGTGCGAAATAATCCGCTACCGTAAGCTGAAATGCCGGCGGTGGCGTGGAGATCATGTTCGCACTATGCCCTAGTTTGCCGGCGGATCAACTGGATCTGTCGGAGCGGAAGCTTCGCCTTCGGCTTGCTCCTCTTCATCCTGGCTCACGACCGGCGCAATGGCGCTCAGTTTTTCGCCGGATTTGAGGTCGATGAGTTTCACACCCATGGTATTGCGGCTCGTCTCGCGGACTTCGTGGACACGGGTGCGAATCATCTGGCCCTTGTTAGTGATGAGCATGAGTTCATCGCTATCGCGAACGGTGAGGCCGCCCACGACGGTGCCCGTCTTGTCGCCCGTCTTCATCGTGATGATCCCTTTCCCGCCGCGGGACTGGCGGCGATATTCGTCGAAGGCGGTGCGTTTGCCGATCCCGTTTTCACCGGCAACAAGTAATGTGCAGTCCTTGGAGACGAGCGCGCTCGCGACGACGTAGTCACCCGGCTCGGGCCGGATGCCCCAGACACCCACGGTATCCCGGCCCTGTTCGCGCAATTCGTCTTCATGAAAGCGGATGGACATGCCTTCGTGCGTGATTAGCAGGATCTCGTCGTTGCCTTCCGTGAGCTTGCCATCGATGAGCTTGTCGCCTTCCTCGATTTGGATGGCGATGATGCCGCCTTTGCGAATGTTTTTGAAACGCGAGAGGCTGGTCTTTTTGACGATGCCGCTCTTGGTCGCGAAAACGATGTTATTCTTCTCGTTCCAAGTTTCCTCATCAGTCTTCTTGCCTTGAATGCGAATAGTCGCGGCAATTTTTTCGCCGGATTTGAGTTCCAGAAAGTTAGCAATCGACCGGCCTTTAGAAGTGCGGCTCATCTCCGGAATCTCAAAGACACGCTCCACATAACAACGGCCCTCTTGCGTGTGGAACATGAGGTAGTCGTGTGTAGTCGCCGTGAAAAGGTGTTCGACGAAATCGCCGTCGTCTTCCTCCGTCTGGCCTTCACGCGTCGTCATCCCGATCACGCCCTTGCCGCCGCGACGCTGGGCGCGGTAGGAAGAGACAGCGGTGCGTTTGATGAACCCGTTGTGGGTGATGGTGATGATCGTGCCTTCGTTAGCAATCAGATCCTCGATGGAAATTTCTCCTTCTTCCCTCTCGATCGTCGTGAGACGCGGATTGCCGTACTTCTTTTGAATGTCGCGCAGCTCTTCCGTGATAATGGTCAGGACGCGCTGTTCTCTCGCGAGGATGTCGAGCAGGTCTTTGATCGTATCGATCAGCGCGTCGTACTCATTCTTGATGCTGTCGCGCTCGAGGCCAGTGAGCTGATAGAGGCGAAGATCGAGAATGGCGTTGGCCTGCCGTTCGTTGAATTTGTAGTTGCCGTTGACAATGCGCGCCTCATCTCGAATGAGGATGCCGATCTGCTCCACCGCCGGGCGCGTCCAGTTGAGGTCCAGCAAACGTTCGCGGGCATGATCACGGTCGCGCGAGTCGCGGATGATCTTGATGAAATCATCGAGATTTGCCAGGGCGATGAGCAAGGCTTCGAGCCGTTCGGCTTTTTCCTCGGCTTCTCTGAGCAGAAAACGGGTGCGCCGCAAAACGACTTCACGCCGATGCTCAATGTAACAAGTAATGGCATCCTTCAGCGTGAGCAGCTTGGGCTTGCCATGATCGATGGCCAGCATGGCCACGGCGAAGGAAGATTCGAGCGCGGTGTGCTTGAAAAGATTGTTGAGCAGGACTTTGGGATTCGCGTCCCGCTTGAGCTCGATGACGATGCGCGTGTCTTCGGCGCTCTCGTCCCGGACATCGGAGATTCCCGCGAGGACCTTCTCGTTCACCAATTCTGCGATCCGCTTGACCAGTTCGGCGCGGTTCACGTTATACGGAATTTCGGTGACGATGATCTGTTCGCGCCCGCCTTTCATTTCCTCGACGCCCGCCTTACCACGCACGCGCACGGCGCCTTTGCCCGTCTTGAAGTACGACTTGATTCCCGCGCTGCCCTGGATGGCGCACCCGGTCGGAAAATCAGGACCTTTGACGTACTCCATCAGACCATCGATGCTGATATCCGGGTCTTCGATTTGGGCGCAGATGCCGTCGATCACTTCCGACAGATTGTGCGGAGGCATGTTCGTAGCCATGCCGACAGCGATGCCCGTGCCGCCGTTGACGAGCAGATTGGGGAACGCCGATGGGAAAACCGTTGGTTCGGTAAGACGCTCGTCGTAGTTGGGAACGAAATCGACGGTGTCCTTTTCAAGATCGTCAAGTAACCGTCCACCCAGCGAAGTGAAGCGCGCCTCCGTATAACGCATGGCTGCCGGTGGATCGCCTTCGACCGAACCGAAATTTCCTTGCGGCTCAATCAGCGTCTCACGCATTGCCCAGCTCTGGGCCATGTGCACGAGCGTGGGGTAAATGACGGCCTCGCCGTGCGGATGGTAGTTACCCGAAGTGTCACCGCAAATCTTCGCGCACTTCATCGGCTTGCGCGGAGGATAGAGGCTCAGTTCATGCATCGCGAAGAGGATGCGCCGCTGCGAAGGCTTGAGGCCGTCGCGCGCATCGGGCAGCGCACGGCTGATGATGACGGACATCGAGTAGTCGAGGAACGACTTCGACATCTCATGGGCGACATTTACCTTTTCGACTTTTTCGTTGGGATTCGGCATCTAAATTGGGGAAGAAGGAGGGCGGCTCTTACGTTTAATTCTCGACGCTCAACGCCAAACTCGTGGCTGGGGTGAGGATAGGTGAGTCGTAAATGGGAGACGTGTAATCATTCTCCTGGAGTTTCGTTGATTGAGAAGGGTTGTTGACGGTATTTGGCAATCTCCGCGGTAAGCTCGGCAATACGATTACGGGCGCGCGCTACTTCTGGGCCAAGTTCCTCTGCAGGCAAACAGACAATCTCGTCTTCGCGGCGGACCACGACCGGTACCGACTCGCGGCGATGGCGTTCAACTACACCCAAAAATGCTTCGTTCAACCCCCGTTCGGTGAGGAGGTGCATCGGAACTCCTGGGGCGAGTGGGAACTCGTCTTTCATAAGCTCAATTCAAAGTTTGTGACTATGTCTGCAAATGCGGCGGTAGAGACGATCGTCATTTCTGCGGGATCGCCAAATGCAACCAACTTCGGCGCGTAGCTGCCGTTCTCGCTATACATCCAATCTTGCATTCAGCGCGTTGTCCTCGATGAACTGCCGCCGCGGCTCGACTACGTCACCCATGAGAATGGTGAACATTCGATCAGCCTCAACGGCATTATCTTCATTGAGATCGACCTTCATGATTTTCCGCTTATCGGGGTTCATGGTGGTCTCGAAAAGCTGCTTCGGGTTCATTTCGCCGAGGCCTTTGAAGCGCTGGATTTGCATCCCCTTTTTTCCAATCTCAATCACCTTGGCCAGGATCTCGGGAACGGAGAATAGCGAATGCGTCTGCGCTTTTTCGCCTTCGCCTTCAATGAGCTCGAAAATGGGATGATCGCTATCGGAGAAATGCTCGACGGTGAGACCCTTGTGAGCGAGGTCGGTGATCAGTTTTTGGACCACGGATGACTCGTGTAACTCGACGAGACGAGCGCGGCGCCGGCTGCCTTCTTCTTTCTTGGCGGATTTTGCGGGCGTTGCGGGTTCGCCTTCCGCATTCTCCTGGCCATTGGTTCCGTTCGTTTCCGGCACGGGCTCATCGAAAAGATTGAGATCGCGATTTTCGTCGTGAAAGGCGCGGACTTCTGTCTCGCCTGGGAAGTAAGTGACCCATTCCTGGTTGCCTTCGCGAACCTTTACCAAGTAACCAGGAAGATGCCCGGTCTTGGGATCGCGCTCGGAAAGATATTTCTCGAAGTCGCCGCCGTGCCTGCGAATGGCATCGCTGAATTTAGCAAGGCGCTCCAGTAGTTCGAGCATATCCTTGAACTGGGCCGCGGTAAAAACTTTCTCGTCAGCGAGATTCTTCAACTTCACTTCCTCGGCGCCGAGGGTAATGAGAATGCGATTAAGTTGTGCGTCGTCATCGACATATTCCTCCCGCTTTTTGCGCTTAAGCAAATAGAGCGGCGGGCAGGCGATATAGATTTTGCCTTGCCGCACCAGTTCGGGCATCTGCCGATAGAAAAACGTGAGCAGCAGCGTGCGAATGTGCGAGCCATCCACGTCCGCATCCGTCATGATGATGATGCGCCCATAGCGGAGCCGATCCATCCGGAAAGCGCCGTCGCCTTCGCCGATCCCGATCCCCGTGCCGATCGCCGTGATCATGGTTTGGATTTCCGTATTCTGCAGAACTTTATCCAGGCGCGCTTTCTCGACGTTAATTAGCTTTCCGCGAATCGGAAGGATGGCTTGATACCGCCGGTCGCGGCCTTGCTTGGCGGAGCCGCCTGCGGAATCGCCCTCGACAATATAAAGTTCGGTGAGCGCGGGATCGCGTTCGGAACAATCCGCTAGTTTTCCAGGCAAGCCTCCCCCAGTGAGCGCGCCTTTGCGCACAGTCTCGCGAGCTTTTCGCGCGGCCTCGCGAGCGCGCGCGGCGGTGAGGCCTTTTTCGACGACCTTCTTGGCCACGGGCGGGTTTTGATCGAAGAAGGTCATCAATCCCTCGTAAGTGATGGAACTGACGATGCCTTCCACTTCCGGCGTCACGAGTTTCACTTTGGTTTGTGATTCAAACCCCGGCCACGGATGCTTGATGGAGAGCACGGCGATCAACCCCTCGCGAACGTCGTCCCCGGTGATCGATGCGTCCTTTTCTTTCACGAGGTTGTTCTGCTTGGCGTATTGATTGATGGCCCGCGTCAGCGCGGTGCGGAATCCCGTGGAGTGGGTTCCTCCATCAGGATTGGGGATCGCATTGGTAAAGCAAAGGATCTGATCATTATAACTATCGTTATATTGCATGACCAGGTCCGCAAACATATCGTCCTCGACCTCTTGCTGATCCTTGTTGCGGAATTTCACCGTGCGTTTCCCGGTGATAACGATCGGCTTCGGATGGATTACTTGTTTGTTCTCGCCGAGCTGGCGCACAAACTCCTCGATGCCTAATTTATAAAGATATTGCTCCTTCCTGACTGGTTCGCAGCGTTCATCCACGAGATAGATTTCAAGTCCAGGATTGAGGAAAGCGAGTTCCCGCAGGCGTGCCGCCAGCTTTGGAAATTGAAACTCCGTCGTGATGTTAAAGATCGTCGGATCAGGCAGAAAGGTGATAAGCGTGCCGGTTTGTTTCTTGTTGGTGAGGTCGCCAATCACCGAGAGTTTGGAAGTGGTTTGCCCGCGCTCAAAGGCCATGTGATAGACCTGTCCGTCACGCGAAACTTCCACCTTGAACCAATCGGAAAGAGCGTTGACGCATTTGGCGCCGACGCCGTGCAAACCACCGGAAAACTTGTAAGCGCCCTGGCCGAATTTTCCGCCCGCGTGCAGGTTGGTCAGCACGAGTTCGATCGCGGGAATCCCGAACTTCGGATGAATATCCACCGGAATGCCGCGACCATTGTCGCGGATCGAACAAGATCCATCGACATGCAGCGTGACCTCAATCCTGGTGCAATGACCGGCCAGATGTTCGTCGATGGAATTGTCCAGAACTTCAAACACGCAGTGATGCAAACCCCGCTCATCCGTGGGCCCGATATACATTCCCGGGCGTTGCCGCACCCCTGCGAGGCCTTCCAGTTTGTCGATCTTTGAAGCGTCGTATTTCTGTTCGTTCGGATCAGGCTGCATGTGAGGAAAAGGAACTAAGTCGGCGTCTTTTTGCGGGGTGTTTAATCGGCTAAAAAGAAGACCGAAAATGATGGACCCAAAATGTAGATGGGAGGGGCGGTTGTCACAACCATTTATTTGGGGTCAAGTTTGGAATGGAACGCAACAAATTGAGCCCGCGCGGAAACCAAACCCCAATATGTGGTGGTCGCTGGTTGCGACATGCAGCCGAGCGCAAAGAAAAGGTGAAGACGGTTTAACGAAGAAGATTTTTGCCGCGCTCAAATCTGAAAAACGCACTCAAAGTCGCCCTTGTCCGTGTTGACCGGATCGCTTTGCTCTTGGCTCCAATCCACCCGTTCGCCGACAGTCCCGCGTGCCTCCGGCAAAACGCATTTTCATTTCCACGTTGATCTTCTGCTTTTGGGCCCTTGCAGCCTTCGTGGTGCGTTGCCACAATTTGCACGACGTGCTGATCGCCGGGCAGATTTACTTCACCGATACGGATTGCTATTCCCGAATGACGCGCGCCCGAATGGTGGAAGCGCACCCCGGCCTGATTATTCGCCATCAGGATTTTGAAAACTACCCGGAAGGTACGACGACGCACGCGACAGCGCCGATGGACTACTTGATCGTCGCGCTGAAATGGGTGGTTGCGGCGATCTTGCGGATTCTCGACCGGCAGGGCACGAGCATTCTGGAAAAGCAGACGCTCGACGTCGCCGGCGCTCTTACTTCGCCATTGCTTGGGGCGGCGGCATGCGGGTTCCTCGCGCTCTATGCTCGCGGGCTTTCCATCGCCAAAGCCTCATGGTGGACTGTTCCCTTCGTGTGGGCGGTGAGTCCCATCCTCGTGCACGGCACGGTGCTGGGCCGGCCCGACCATCAATCGCTGCAAATGGTGCTGCTCGCCGTTGGGATTGCCGCGGAATGCCGGCTTGCGGAACAAGTATCTCGCAGGTGGGCCATCGCGAGTGGCATCAGCTGGAGCCTCGCTCTGTGGGTGTCGCTGTACGAGCCGTTGGTGTTGTTTGGCGTGGTGTTGATTCTTTGGCTGGTGTGGAATCCCCGCGGGCTGATTGCGAGGGAGCGGCGCTGGGGTTGGGCTGCCTTCATTGCGATCCTGGCAGTAGCGTTGCTGCTCGAGGGCTGGCCGGTGGCAGTGCCCGAGGGGCCGATGCGCAGCTATCTGGCAAATTGGGCGGGCACGATCGGAGAGATGCGGCATCTGCGCTTGGGACGATTTTCGTTTAACCGCTGGTTCGGCATTGCCTGGGTGCGTCCGGAGGACGTGCCCGGAAATAGCGAGTTTTTCGATGTTTTCTATCGCTGGCTCGGCGCGGGATGCATTCTCGCTCCGGTGTTCCTCTACCGCGCCATGCGCCACGACCGCCGTGCACTTGGATTGGGCATCCTCCTCATTTTCACTTCAGTGCTTACGTGGTGGCAGATTCGGTGGGGTTACTTTGCGGCGATGATCTTCGTCCTTTCGTTGCCGTGGCAATTTTCCGTGTTCAAGCGCTGGTGGAGCGTCCCGACATTTGTCCTGATCTGTGCGTGGCCGACTCTCCGCGCTTGGGAAAAAACGATCTACGTCGATCCCGAGCAGCGCGAAAAGCTGCACCACGAAGTCTACCTGTTGCGCGAAACGGCCGAGAGCCTGCGCGGTCCAGAAAGGGCGCCATTCATGGCGCCGTGGTGGATTTCGCCGGCGCTGGCCTATTGGTCGGAACAGCCGGGAGTGGCCGGAAGTTCGCACGAGAGCATTGCGGGTACAGTGGACTCCGCCCGATTCTATCTCGCAGCCACGCCGCAGGAAAGTGCCGCCATTTTGCGCGAGCGAGGTGTGGCGCGTGTGGTTGGCGATGGTGACGCGGAGCGCGTGATTTCGGCGTGTGCACCGATCCTCGGTAAAGAGGAACCCGAAAAATGCATGGCTCACTTACTCGGTGAGCAGTTCCGGCAGCCAGCGCCCTTTCTCATCCCGGCATTCTCCAATGAATACTTCCACGTGTATGCTGTGGACCAAGCGAGGCTCAATCCATGAATAATCACTCCTATGATTTCGTCGTGATCGGTGGCGGCAGCGCCGGGTACAATGGCGCCGCGACTGCGGCAGCGCTCGGCCTGAAAACTGCCGTGATTGAAGGCGCCAAGGAAGTGGGCGGCTTGTGCATCCTGCGCGGCTGCATGCCGAGCAAGACGTTACTTGAATCCGCGCATCGGGCTGAAAGCATCCGCCGGGCGGGTGAGTTTGGTTTGAAAGCGGAATACCTCGGCGCAGATGGAAGTGCGATCCTTGCACGAAAGCGCCGGCTCATCGCGGATTTTGCTGGTTTTCGCCGGCATCAGTTGGAGTCTGGAAAGTTTGCCTTCATTCGCGGGCATGCGAGTTTTGTCGATGCGCACACCGTAGAAGTGCAAACGCTGGACGGAAAAGTAGAACGCGTGCATGGCAAAGCCTTTCTCATTTCCACGGGCTCCGTCATCAATTGGGTGGATGTTCCCGGTCTGCGCGAGTGCGGCGTCCTGTCGAGCGACGATGTGCTGGAGTCGGATCGCACGCCGAAATCGGTGATCGTGCTCGGAGGCGGCCCGACGGCTCTGGAGTTTGCCAGTTACTTTGCGGGCATCGGCGCTAAAGTAACCGTGATCCAGCGCAGCGCGCAGTTGCTGAAAGAGGTTGATGCCGATCTGGCGCATGCTCTTTCTGCGGCGCTGGGCAAACGCGGGATTCAAATCATGGTGGATACGAAGCTGGTCGCCGTCGAAAAGAGCGGGGAAATGAAGCGGGTTCGTTTCGAGCAGCTGGGCCGAGAATGTACGCTCGAGGCGGAGGAGATCGTCTATGCGCTCGGAAGGAAGCCGGCGATTGAAGGTCTCGCTCTCACTAATGCCGGCGTGACGTTGGAGCGAAACGCGATTCGCACCAATGAGCACCAGCAGACCAGCACGCCTCACATTTTCGCCGCGGGCGACGTCTCCGGTCCATACGAAGTTGTGCACATCGCCATCCAGCAGGCCGAAGTCGCTGCGCGAAATGCCGCCAAAATGGTTCGAGATGAAGGCCGCCATCTCGAATCTATCGACTATTCGCTTAAGCTCTTCGCGGTTTTCACCGATCCGCAGCTCGCTGTAGCCGGGCTTACTCTGAGCGAAGCGATGGAACAGGGGCTGTCCGTGATCGAAGCCTTTTCTCCTTTCGACGATCACGGCAAGGCGATGGTGCGTGGAGAAACAGATGGCTTTGTTAAATTAATCGCCGACCGCGACAACAAGCGCATCCTCGGCGGGGCTGTCGTCGGCCCCGAAGCCTCGGAATTAATCCACGAAATCGTCGTCGCCATGGCCTTTGGCGCAACCGCCAGCCAGCTCGCTCGCGTACCGCATTATCATCCCACACTTAGTGAAATCTGGACCTATCCCGCGGAAGCGCTGGCGATGGGATAATGATCTGAAGGGCGGGCATCCGACGTTGCGATATCGTTCGTCCTCGCGTCCCTATCGAGAGTTGGGAGTTGTCTCTCTCTAAAACATTCTCCCATCACCCGGCGTTGACACCCTACCCGTCGCGTCTAAACTCAAATTCGCACTGCTTCCTCCATGGCAGCCCGGCTTCCGCGGCGGCAGCTCCAATCGCAATCCCTATTACGTCTCAGTAACCCCTTATCCCGAAAGCAACTATGGCCGATTTCTCTGCTCCTATCGCCCGCGAAGGCGGCGCCAGCCCGAAGAATCTTCTCTCGTCCGATGTGGAGATCAAAGGGTCCATCAAATTTCAAAACGACCTGACCATCGACGGCAAAGTGGAAGGCGAGATTGCGTCTCCGGGTAATTTGACCGTCGGCGAAAACGCCGAAATCCGCGGAGAAATCAAAACGAAGTCGGTGACCGTTCAGGGCAAAGTGCACGGCAATATCACCGTCGATGAGCGCTGCGAACTGAAGGCGCGCGCCGTTCTTCAGGGAGACCTGAAAGCGACTCGCCTCGTCATCGAAGATGGAGCGACCTTTGTCGGCAAGAGCGAGGTGACTCCCAATCGTGTGGCCATGAAGCAGCCGGAGGTCGTGCGGCCGCAAGACGCCAAGGCGGCTGGTCGCTAGGGCCTAATCCCGGACCTTGTCCAACCAGCGCAAGCAACCCGAAAAGATCAGTGCGGATTGCCCGCACTGCGGCTTTTCGCAGTTGGAGTCCGCTTATGCAAAGTCGACGATTTGTCGAAAGTGCAGTCAGGCGTATTCCATCGAAAAGCTTTTAGCCAAAGAGGTCTCCAGCCTCAAGGCGCCTTCTTTTCTCGATAAAATCGGCAAGTTGATCTCGCGGGAAACCGTCCGCGAGGTCTCTTGCTTTAGCTGCAATGCGGTGCAGCAAGTCAGCTCCGCCGCGGAGTCCAGCCTATGCCCGAAATGCGGATCGTACATCGATCTGCGCAATTTCAAAATCACCGGTCCCTTTGGCCGGTCGATTCAGACTCAGGGAGAAGTAGTCATCACCAGCAAGGGCGATGCGACCAGCCAGCGTATCCTTTGCGGCACCGCGCGCATCGAAGGGAAGATGCGCGGGCAAATGCTGTGCACGCACACCGTGTATGTGAAGATGCAGGGCAAGCTTCAAGGCAGCATCGAGTCGGAAAAAGTCGTCGTGGAAAAGAAATCCGAAACGGAATTGGCCAAGCCGATCCGCGCACGGAGCATCGAGATCGACGGCACGGTAAAGGGGGACATTGTTTGCGACGGTAAAGTAACCATCAACAAGCACGGCAATCTTTCCGGCGTGGTGCACGCCCGGTCCATCGTCGTGGAGAAAGGTGGAATTTTTTCCGGAGAACTGCACATCGGCGAATCCCTTCAGGCGGAAGCCGCTGCGGAGCCTGCCGCAGAGCTGGAACCAGCCAAGTCGGCGCCGTCTGCAAAACCAACGCCTCCGGCACAGACGCGCGGCGCAGCCGGAACTCCTGCCAGCGGAAGCGCCGCTTCGACTGGCCACCTGCCGGGCTTTGACCCCGCGGCATCAAAACCGGGCGCGACGCCGCCGGCCCAGCGGGGCCAGCAAGGGAAAGGGAAGCCCCCCAAGCGCTTCTCGGCGAAATAGGGCGCTGGATTTTATCAAGTAACCAGCGCGGTATGCTTAATGATCGCGTCGAGGTTTCTCTTTTCTTGCGGGCGCACGTGGTGCCACCTCTGAAGCGGGCCGCACCAGCAGCTTCTGGCCTTTGAATCGGATGCCGTGAAGTTTCTTTAAAACGAGCTCTGCGTGTTCTTCCGCGACGTCAACTAGGGTTTGCCTGGGCAGCAGCTTGATCGCGCCGATGCACTCCCGCGGAAGCCGCGCCACCCCGGCGATCACGCCCACCACATCGCCTGGCGCGATGCCTTGCTCTTTGCCTTGGTTCAGCTCGATCCGCACCATGCCAGGTTCGTGAGAAATTCGGCTGGGTTCGTCTGCAGGCTGGTATTCGCGCTTGCCGGGTCTTTCTGCGGCGACTTCCTCTCGTCTCCGTGTGGGTGCATGGCCTTTGGCAGGCCGCGTAAGTTCCTCATCCCATTTGAATCCTTCGGCGCTTTTCGGTTTCTTCGAAAGGGCTGGCTGTTCCTGCGAGATATCTAGTTTAGCGGTCTTGGGGCGAGGGGAATCCGCCGGTTCCGGCGCGCGATCTCGCTGCTCGGAACGCGGCACATATTTTGGATAAGCGCCGCTTCGCGCTTCGCGGGGTTTCTTCGGATCATCTTCCGGAATCCGTTCTCCGGCCGGCTTGTCGCCGGTGAGGATGGAAAGAAGTGCGGATGCGATATCCGTGGCGGTATGCCCTGAATCGAGAAGCCGGTCAAACGACTCGTCGTGTCTTGGGTATTCTCCCTTTTCCAACACCCCTCGCAACATTTCGAAAAGTGCGCTGGTGCGTTTTTCTTCGACGGCATTCAGTGAGGGCACATCCGCGCGGCGAATGTTACCCTTGGTAAAGCGCTGGATTTGCTGAATCCTATATATCTCGCGACCGGCGACAAACGTGATCGCTCGCCCTTTTCGTCCCGCACGCCCGGTGCGTCCGATTCGGTGCACATAATCTTCAGAGTCCTGCGGCAGATCGTAGTTAAATACCACCTCGACGTTCTCCACATC
>FTBG01000260.1_pt1 | contig 17862 bp, 13 predicted proteins | sample 1639311 | NCBI WGS metagenome assembly FTBG01 (sample SAMEA3914864, study PRJEB12502) | metagenome | biome: forest; material: soil | place: USA | collected 2012-03-12 | depth 0.3 m | reverse complement strand
TAACCGAGCCCGGATCCGCTTGATCGTCGCGGATGTTCTCGAAAAACTTATTCCCTTTGATCGCCCAGTCGCCAACGTTTTCCTTAGGCGTGTCCTCGTTCGCGGCAACAGTGCCATCCGCATGGTAGAAATATGGACGGCGCGGGGACATCCATCGCCCAACCAGGGCCTTTTTCAATTGCGCCGCGGAGGTGGATACCGGCATCGGGTGACGAGTAATTTCGGCGTCGATGGCACCCATCGCCGCCGAATCGGCGCGCGTGAGTTTCTCACGCATTCGGACGAGTTGGGTTAGATAGTGAACCCGGTCGGCTTCCGTCGGATTCTTAATAGCCTGATATGCCTGGCGGGCGTCATGCAGGGCCTTCGGTTCTGCGGCGTGGAGAGTGGTCGCAAATGCGATCGCTGCGAGGACGGTGAAAATAGAAATCTTCCTGCTCATAGTGAGTCTGCCAATGGACCAACTCTATGGGATTTGCGGACTGGGTTTCAATCCGCCTTTAGTCGGGGGACGACGGAGTTGACGATTCCGAAAATCAAATCCCCCCCCGCCGAGTTAGTTCGCCCCATTTTCGAGACCTCGGTACTCCAGCTTCCAAAGGAAATCGAATACCGGGTGTTCGGGGCCGGTTTTACCGTGATCCCGTGGTCACGCCTCGATACCGTCCTCAGTCTGCGCGTCGCAAGGCAGGGAGCGCGCAGATGGATTTCATCCAGAAATCGGATCAATTGCTTCTCCTCGCCGCTCTGCTGAGGAACCCCAACATAAAACAAGGGCGCGCGGTATCCGAAACAGCCAGCGCGAGACTTCGTTCACGGTCTGATACGGGTAGGTAAAGCAAAGCCGCCGGAATGTGGAAAGTTTCCTCGCTGGGCCACGCTGGATCGAGGTGCGGAAGCCGACCCCGGTTTGATCGATCGGAAACGGAGAGACAGAAACGGCGTTGAGCCCATATACCCATTCGCGGTCGATGGCGTGGTCAAAAGGAACACGCATTGGGAGAAGCTGCTCTGCTATTTTCCGAGCTGCACGGCGATTCAAGAAGTAAGCGCCCGCCCCTTTAAGGCGTCCTAAATTCACACGTAAAAAGTAGCCAGGTTGGAGAGCGATAGCATTTACGCCCGTGGCCTCTCGTAACCCTGAAAGACGCGCAATATCCCAAGACCCTGCATGGTCAAGCAATCGCTTGACGATCTGTGCCGGGTCCGTTTTGAGCGCAATATCGTCCTCACAAATGAGGGCGTGCTCCTCTCCCGAGTCGAGGAAAAGGCGCATCGCGCGGATGTGGCTGTGATAACAAGCGACCTCACGGAGGTTTGTGGTGCGTCCATGCCGCCGAAAGAACGAACGTTCGGCGTACCCGGCGACACCCGACGTCAAGGCATTGCCATCGACGGCCTCCACGCGCACCAGCGAGAACGCTGTGGGTGCGAAGACTTTTTCGACGTGATCCCACCGGTCTTTCGCTGCGGAGAGATTGATGACAAACGCGTCCATGTTGCGGGCGCACTCTCGCATTGGAACGAGTCGCGGCAAGCGGAGTGTTGCCGGGAATTTGCAAAATGATTCCGCAGGCAGAGACAACCACTGACACAAGCGCACCAGGAACCACACCGAATCCGCACTCTGCGCGATGTTAACACTCTGCGCGATGTTAACACTCTCGCGGAGGTGCGCGATGTCAGGGTTGATTTATCGAAAGGAAAACACGAATTGGAGAACAACTCCCCAGTCGGTGCGGTTCATTGCCCGCTGCCATCCGAGACAGGAACATTCTGCAGCGCGTCGCGCACGGCCTCGAGTACCTTGAATTGGTCAGGCTGGATTTCGAGGAACGGCCCTATGCGAGTACCGTCGGGCTTTTTGCCGGTTGGGCAACTTCCCGGCAGAGCGTAGAAGCAGCCCTCGGTGAAGGTGCCAAGGTCGAAGGTGAACACGCCGCCGCCGCGCACCACGTCCACGGCATATTTCACCACATCCTCCGTCTTTTTGTTGCAGCCAGGTGCGCCCCAGGTTCCGCCAATGTACTGAAGCACCTGCCACTGGATTTTATATTCGGGGTCCCATCGGCCGTAGAAAGGCTTGATCGCCGTTATTTGGCGGCCCCAGTATGGGGTGCAATGGCCGTGGGTAAAATCGGAAATCTCGTAGGTACCGCTCGCGACCAAGGAGTCGGGGTTACCGTGTTTGAGGGCGTTGTGGATATTGACGCGGTAGTCCTTTGTGAATTCGGCCAGGCCGTCCACCCACCAGCCCTTGCACGTGGTACCGTAGTGATCGGAGTACCACTGCGCGACCTCGACCCAACGGTCGAAGCGTTCGTCGCCTTTAAGGGCGGTTGGTCGGGGCATTTGAAATTGGTGGTCCGTTGCGAAGTACAACATCAGCGCGATGCCACGCTTGTTGAGCGCCTTCCAAAGGTCCATTGGAAGGTCGCGCTTCGAGCAATACTGCGGCCCCCAGTATTTCGCGATCACCGGGTTCGGGGCGCAGCAGTAGATCTGATTCTGCCCCAAGGTGAGGATAACATAGCCGGCACCAACGGCCTTGGCTTGGTCGGCAACCTTCTCGACATCCACCTTGTCAACCCAGTCGCTCCACTCCTCGGGCGTCCATTGACCGCCCGACAAGTAATCGAAAAAGATGCCATACTTGGCGTCGTGCAGCCATTTTACCCGGGCCTCGTAGGCCCTGCGCTCCGCCGGCATCCGGTCCTTCAGAGGCAGCGCAGGTTTCACCGACGCGCCAAATGCGCCGCGCGTGATGGCCGGGGTAATGTCGGGCGGCGGATTCAGCAGCGGATAGGGTTTGATAGCAGCGATCGACGCCGGACGGGCGCCGCCCATTGTCCATTGCAACCGATGAATGTTGCAGGTAACGGGTCTCCGGTCACCGCCCAATGAGGTGCCCAGCCCGTCGATTCCGACCTTGCCGATCCGCAGCGTATCCGGAAAGGCGCGGCCGTAGACGGTACCAATGAGTTGAAACTCTTCGCCCTCCTGGGTCGCTTCGCAAATAGCGTTCAGCTTTTCCAAACGGATGCGCAAACGAACGGGCTTCTTGCGGTCGAAGTGTCCCGTTCGTTGGCCGTCCAACTCGTAGAAACCGCTTGCTGGGCGGACCACGAAGCGATGGGGCTCGCCGCTTTCCGTGAATGCGACACCCGGCCCCCAGCCGACATCGCTGACATCGTCGCCACAGTCCAAAGTCACTTCGACAGCCTGCGCCGTGCCGGGCCACGGGCGCTCGAGGCACATCGAACCGGCGCACACGCTGCGGATCGCTCCCGCCTTGCCCCCCTCGTAGAAAGTCGCTTCCGGCGTCCCGGCGGATCGGCGTTCCTCCCACGGTGCATCGAGCTTCGCGCCGTCCGGCATATCCCGGAAATCGATCACGTCGACGGCAGCGGCCGACGGCGCGACCGAGTCGGCGCGGACGTTCAAGGGGACACAAACAGCCGATAAAACCAGGGCGGCGGACAATAGGAGCGGGGTCGAGGGCATAGTCGTCGGTGATCGAAAATCAGAGTCGGCCCAGCATCGGCGCAATCATCTCGAGCCAACCTGCCTATCTTGATCGCGTCGGATGGACGGGGCGTTAAATTTCGCTAATCATCCTTTTCTCCCCCGACTCCTGCAACCATCCTTTTGCGACACAAAACGCACGTTATTTCCCTCTATTTCAGCCAACAGATTGTCATTCGAAATGAAATTGCGACTGAAAACACCCTTCCGCCAAGCCTTGCCAGTCAGCAACTTCCTCTTCCGGCAACCGCTTTATCTAACCCATGCCGGGTGGGAACACTTTGCTCCCGGTGTTCCTTATGTAGAGGGGGAAGACGCTCTGTATCATCGACCTGTCTTTCCAGAAGGACGCATTCTGCCCGAATTCTGCCTTGCCCTGGTCGTCAAAGGTAGTGGCGAGTTGGAAACGGATCGCTGCCGGGGCAAGCTTCAGGAGGGAGACGCATTTCTGTATTGCCCGGGCAATTGGCACCGGCATCGCCCCTCGTCCCGGACTGGCTGGACGGCAATGTGGATCCATTTCAACGGCTCGGAACCGCTAAGATGGATGAGCGAACAGTTATTCAATGTGCGGAATTGCAAGGCGACAATCCAATGTCCGGCCATGTTCCGGGCCGAGTTCGAGCATCTGCTCGAATGCGTGCACCGCGACCCGGAAAATATCTCGCCGAATCTTTCGCTAAAAGCGCTCGGGCTTCTGTCCCATGTGCTGCGGGACACGCCAGCAGACGATCCCACTGGGGAAAAAGTTCGCGACAAACTCGTCAATGCTGCCAAGAGGTTCATCTGGAACTACGGCCACGGTGGCGTCGATGTTCCGATGGTGGCTGAACACTTGCATGCAGGCCGTCGTAGTCTCGAACGGCGATTCCGGGCAGCGACCGGAAGAAGCGTGCTGGAGGAAATCCAATTCTGTCGTGTGAGCCGCGCCGCGGTGCTGCTGCGCGAAACCAGCATCCCGATCAAACAGGTAGTCTACCGGGCTGGTTTCCGAAACGATCAACACATGCGCCAGGCGTTTTTGAAACTCTTCAGCCAGTCACCACAATCGTATCGTGACGAACATGGGGAGCATGGTCATCATGTCCCGGAAAATCTACAACCACCCCGATGAAAACCCCGCTTCTCGCCGTAATCTGCGCCTCACTCTTTCTGTTCCTGCTGGGGGCCTGCAGCACTCTTCCACGCCCGATTGGCTTTGCCGGGAACTATGCAGGCGCCGCTATTGAATCAGACCCCGACTCCGAAACCAGGTCGCTCGTGGAAGGGCTCGAGGTCACTGAGGAGGAGGGCAGCTATTCGCTCGCAGGCCACATGAATGCTACCAATCAGGAGCCGGGCATGGATCACGTCTCCAATACCCGCTCGCATTGGAGCGGCACAGGGACAGTAAAGGGCGACACTCTCGTATTCACCTACTCCAGCACTCTCGACGAGCGTGGCACAGGTTCCCTGCGCTTCGAACGCGGCGGCTTGTTGCTCACCCTCGGTCACATTCAGTACCGGCTGCACCGCGCGCCACCATGACGAGGAAACCCGCGGCCGAAGCGATGGAATTCGCTTTTGCGAGGGATACGGGCGATGAACTCCGCTGACTTTGCTCGCCTCCTAACTCTCAGATAGAAACTTCTCCTTCCTCATGTTGCCAAAACGAATGCTCGTCCTCGCGGCTCTGATCAGCGCGAATTCACTCACTCAGGCCGAGGTGAGCGTGTCGTCAGACAAAACTCCGCCGTCCTCGCCAGACGTCCTCTGGTTTGACCGACCCGCTTCCGTGCGCAAGGAGCCGCGCGTCGCCGTCGTCGCGTCGGGTACGGATACCGAGCTCGAACGGGAGGCGCGCAAGATCGACTTCTACGAGTCGCTGCCTGTCGGAAACGGACGCCTTGGCGCGATGGATTGCGGTGGCGTCGATCTCGAACGCGTGATCCTCAACGAATCCTCGGTCTGGTCTGGCGGCGACTATGACGCGAACAAACACGAGGCGTACAAAAGCCTGCCGGAAGTCCGCAGGCTTCTCTTCGCCGGCGACATCGCTGGCGCGCAAAGCGTGCTCGATGCCAACTTCGGCTGGGTCGGGAAGCGTTTCGAGCCCACCCAGTTTGGCTGCTACCAGACGCTCGGTGATCTGCTGGTGAAATCCAGTGACGCCTCGACACCGGCGACGAATTACCGGCGCGAACTGGATCTTTCCTCCGGCGTGGTAAAGACCTCCTTCACCCGTGGCGGCGTTCGTTTCACTCGTGAACTCCTAGTTTCGAAGCCCGCCGAAGTCATCGCGATGCGCCTTCGCGCCGATAAACCCGGCGCTTTGAACCTGCTCGCGGCTCTCGCGCGTCCCGCACAGGCATCCGCTGCACCTGAGGGGAAGCGCTTCGTGTTGAAGGGCCAGCTCACCTTCGACTGGCCCGGCGGCGTCGGCGTCCAATACCGCGCAACCCTCGGAGCAAAGACTGAAGGCGGGCAGATGACGACCGGTCCCGACGGCCTCCACATCGAAGGAGCCAGTGAAGTCGTTCTCGTCATCTCGGCGGGGACAGACATGAAGGACAAGGCGTACGAAAAGACGATCGCAACGCGTCTGGACGCCGCATTATCCGCAGGGTTCGACCAGTTACTCGCTGCGTCCGTTGCGGATTACCGAAGCTACATGGACCGTTGCGTGCTGGAGCTGCCGGCAGGCACAAACTCGTCGCTGCCGATCCCGGAACGGACGCGGTGCGCAAAGGATACCCCCGATCCTGCGCTCGACGCGCTGTATTTCCGCTACGGACGTCACCTGTTACTGTCGAGCTCGCGTCCCGATTCGCCGCTGCCGGCAAATCTCCAGGGCATATGGGCCGAGGAGACGAAGACGCCGTGGAATGGCGATTTCCACAGTAACATCAATATCCAGATGAACTATTGGCCGGCTGATTCGACAGGCTTGGGAGACTGTACCGCGCCGCTCTACGATCTTATCCGGCGCACCGCTGAGAAAGGCGCGGTCACGGCAAAGTCCTATTATAACGCGCCCGGCTGGATGTGCTTTCACACGCAGAATCCCTGGGGATTCTCCGCGCCGACAAATCTCTCGGCCGGGGCTGGTTCGACCTGCGGGGCCTGGCTTTGCCAGCATATCTGGTCCCACTACAGTTACAGTCTCGACAAGGAATTCCTGCGGAAGAACTACCCGGTCTTGCGCGGCGCCGCCGAGTTCTTCCTTGCAGCACTAGTCCCCGACCCGGAAACGGGCTATCTGGTCACTGCGCCTTCCAATTCGCCGGAGAACCACTATGTCGTCCCAACGAAGGACGGGAAGAAAACTAAATCTGCGCTGACCTATGGCGCGACCTACGACATGGAAATCATCCGCGAATTACTCAAGGACACGGCCTCGGCGGCTCGGGTTCTTGGGGAGGACGCGGCCTTTGTCGCGAAGCTCGACGCCACCCGCGCGAAGCTCGCCCCGACGCGTCTCAATGCCGACGGGCGTATCATGGAGTGGATCAAGGACTATGAGGAGACGGAGATCCATCACCGGCACGTTTCACCTCTCTGGGGATTGTATCCAGGCACGCACATCACCGAGGAAACTCCGGACCTCGTAAACGGCGCCCGCCTTCTCCTGGAACGCCGCGGCGACGCAGGCACAGGCTGGTCGATGGCTTGGAAATCGAGCCTCTGGGCGCACCTCAAAGACGGCGATCATGCGCACAAGTTGCTTGCGATGGTCATCGGACAAAGCAATCACAACCTCTTCAACATGGGGCCCATCTGGCAGATCGACGGCAATCTCGGCGCGACATCCGCCATGACTGAAATGCTGCTGCAATGCCCGAATGGCGTGCTGACGCTACTTCCCGCGCTTCCCCCGACCTGGGACAAGGGCCATGTGAAGGGTCTGCGTGCCCAGGGAAACTTGGGTATCGATATCGAGTGGAACAACAAAGTGCTGACCTCTGCACGGATCTCAGGCCATCCCGGCGCTACGCTTAATATCGTCTACGGTGCCTCGAAGCTGGCGAAGACGATTCCGGCAAACGGTGTGCTCGAGTTGAAAGCCTCGGATTTTGGCCAGAAAACAACGACCGCCGCAAAATGACGCACTCAGCGCATGACTTATCCTCAATGCGCACTAACTCGGCGCCATTCTTGCCCAGTCCATCTGTGGGATTAAGGAGATCCTCGGCCTTCTTTCGCAAGCGGCGATGCTATCTCTCAACGACGCAATCCGGATAGGTCTGAGTCTATGGTAATCTGTCCACCGCCGGCTTCCACGGCTGCTGACCACTTGTCCGAAAGCTGGATACTGCCGCTTGTATTGAAAACGATATTCTTACCAGGCACCGAATTGACCAGCAACGTAGTGGGAGCCGATGCCGAAAACGTGCAGCAGTTCATGTTAATATAAGTCGTTCCATACTCCTTCATCGCACCATTGGTAACAAAACGGATTTGGTCATTCGCCAATCTGGAGTTCAGTACATTTACCGCATCCACAGGCGTGGCGATGGAAAGGAACGTGATCGGCCTGGTCTGCAAACACTGTACATTTTCCAGCGTAATGTTCTGCTGAACGGGGATTTGCGCCCCCGGATAGTAGGAGCGGCTATATTTATCGTTGTCAAAATGGATGGAAAAGGCCGTCCGAGCCTTATGCAGGAAAATGTTTCGAAAGATCACATTTCGAACCCCGGCGGTGTACGTCACATCAGTTTGCACCAATCCCCAATGGATCCCATCCAACACCGCTTGACCAGCAGCGTGCGTCGGACGGGCAAGTGATTTGAACACCCTGCCATCAGGCTGTTCCTGGACACGATAGAGCTTTCCGTCGGATACCACTGTATCAGATTGCTGAACTTCCATTCCCGGCTTCCAATCCATCCACCCTCCAGCCAGGATGCGGCAGAAATATCCCGTGGTCTTTTGAGCATCGAGGTCATGGCAATTTTCCACGACACCGTCCTCGATCCAACCCAGTTCGGGATTGCCAGTCGCGTAATCGTGGCCGTTAAGTGCGATCGCGTCATCGAAGGTTTCAAAGAGGCAATTGCTGATCCTGAACCGTTTGCCTCGCCCCAAATGCACGCCATCTTTGAGGCCCTTGATGATTGCATCGTCGACCGTGAGATCCTCAAAAGTGCAAACCTGAATTCCGTATTGCGCCTTGCCCAGGTCCAAACAGCGGAAGTGCTCAATACGCACATCCTTTGCATAGAAAAACGCGAGTTGACCATGCAGTCCGTATGCGTCCTTGAATGTTCGGACATCCACGCCATTGACGATAATTTGCAGCCCTTCGACTGAGATATGTGAATCGTACGTTTTTGTCCGCGCGCCTTTGTTCACCAGCACGTGAGAAAACGGCTCTCCCTCCGCCACTTTTTTCAACACGACTCCATTACCGAAGACCAGGGAGGTATTGCTCCCTATATAAACCGTCCCGCTGATTGCGTACGTTCCTGGCCCGCTGACGGTAATAGTGCCGCCGTGATCGACGGCGGCCTGCAACGCCTCAGTGTTTTTCGTGCCGGTAGCTTGCGGAGAGAATCCAAATTCGGCGGCATCCGTGAAACCGTGAGCCGGCGACTCACCCGCGAAGAGCGTAAAAACCGGAACTACCGCTAAGATGATGGCAAGAATTCGAGTCATGTGATTGCAGCTTCGGATACGGGAATCACGGTATCGTATAAACCCTGGAAATAGCGGTCCCAACAGAAAACGAAAAATCCCCGGCCGTCCGGCTCAAGGCCAGACAACCGAGGATTTGAGGGCCCGATTAGGTCGCGTCTAAAATTCCCCTAACATTGGGGGCGTCCGGACTTAGGATCCGAATCCCATGTAAGGATTAAATGTATTGGCCGGCTGACCGTACTGCGGATAAGTCCGGGCCGGAGGTGTGTACGTGGGAGCCGGAGGCGTATAGGTACGCACTGGCGGCGTGTAGGTTTGGGCCGGAGGCGTGTAAGTACGCACGGGCGGCGTGTACGTCTGAGCCGGAGGCGTGTAGGTGCGCTTAGGCGGCGTGTACGTCTGGGCCTGCGGTGTGTAGTTTTGAGCAGCCTGGGTGGACGCACGCTGCGTCTGCGATTGTGTATGGGTGTGATGGACGGGAACGCTCGCGCTGCCTCCCGAGTTACCCCCGGAGTTTTCGCTCGTGCTGTGGTGGGTTACCTGAGTTCCACTTCCCGTTGAGCTTGCAACAGACGAACTTCCACCGCCGGAATTTCCCTGACTGTGGTGTTTCGTGCCCTGGTTCTTCACAACGCTTTCGCCACCTGCCTCAGTCGAAGCTCCACCGTTTGAGGGCGTCTTGGAGTGATGATTTGTTTCTCCCTTGGTGCCACCGTTTGAGGCGACGGATTCTGTTGCGGGCTTCGCATTGTCGTTCGACCCGACAGAGGTGCTCTTGCTGAATTTTCCGCCCTGCTTGTAGGGCTGCTGTGGTGCGCTCGCCGTCGAGCCACCGGTTGCCGCTTTAGGCGATCCAGCAGAAGTGGACTTCGAATTTCCAGTCGTGCGTTTTCCGACAGTCAGCCCAGCGCGGGCCGTCCCTGAAGAAGGCTCGCTGCCTCCCGTGTTCGACTTGGTTCCAACGGACGGATTTCTATGAGTTCCAACCGTGAGAGCCATCCGTTGTGCAGTGCCGGTTGTAGCGGCCTTTGCCGGAGCATTTTGCGGCGTCTTGCCTGCCGTCTGCTGCGCAATTGCCTGTTTGGTCGACTTCTTGATCATTGGATCTTTGATGCCGTTCCATCCTTTATCGATCACAGGCGAGTTAACCCGCTTGGCAATCTTCGGCTGAATAGCATGACTCCCCCGGGGATTGATTGCCGGTCCGCGCACGGCCATGAGTCCGCTGCTTGTCGTCGGGGTCGCTCCGCCAGCTGGCGTTCTAGTGACGCCTTTCACTGTCGGAACCGGCGTCCCACCGTTGGCGGCGATTGCGGAATTGACGTTGGTCACTGAAGGCCCGCCAACAAAAATCGCGTTATTGTTGTTCACGATGTTCGTGACGTTTGTCGTGCTCTTGAGAATCGACACATTCTGATCCGGCCGAACGAGAACGGCAGAGAGCAACTGGGCGCTTAGGTCCACCATCTTGCAGAAAACATAGGCGTCAGGGCCGATTCCATAATGATCGTCCACCCACTCGCCAACGCCTGCGGTGTCATCGCATTCCACATCCGGCGGCAGCGGAGCCCAGCCTGCATAATCATCCCCCGCTCTCCATGATACCCATGCCGGCGCCCACTCTGAGCCGGGCACCCAGCACCAACCGGTGCCTTCAACGTTGCACCACCTCCCGTAGTGGTCCGTTGCCCAACCGAAATCTTCGGCGGAAGCCCATACCCAGCCGTCGGCATCCGAGTGCACCCAGTGCCCTCGGGTATAGGGACGCCAATCCGGCCCCACATCTGTCGGATGCCAGCACGTTCCGTGGCCTCCCAGTGCTACCCATTCGCCATGATTGTTCAGCGATTCATCTCCATAGAACTCATCACTCTCCACGCCGACATCCTTCGCCTTTTTCGATGCAACCTTGTGAGAGGACCGCTCCGGTGCCGCACCGGCTCCCTCGGCCTCCACATTGACCACTGCCGAGATCTGGAATGGGTTCGCACCGCTTTTCTGGTTCACAATCACTCCGGGGGTCGTCTGCCCGTCCCAAACGAAGCGGTAGTCGATATAATACGGCTGCGACTTAGTTGAAAACTTACCGATGCTGGTGGTGGCATCGTTCTCATCAAAATACCCCGTCTCGGCAGGCGCCTTGCCATCGCCCGCGAAGGACAAATTCACCGACCGCGAAGCACCGCTCTCGGGTGCGATATAGATACGCAGGTCATATGTTTTGCCAGTTTCCAGGCTTTGCGGATCCAGGGCGATCTCCTGTTGCGAACCGTCCTCTGCACCGTCGTTTGCGACACCACTGGAAAGCGCGTCTGCGATCTGCCCCGCCACTTCCGGCTTCGCGATGGTCGTTTCCTTCAGTGTTCCCGTCAGCGCCTTGACGATCACGCCGCTGCCGGAAGCGCTCCACCCGTCGACATGCAGAGAAGACAGCTTGATACCACCGATTTCCTGATCGGCTCCCGGCTTGGCGGCATTCGTGTAAACGGAGTTGCCGTCAATGCCGCAATCACTGTCGCCAGTGATGGGAACGTAGGTTAGCTGCCCGGCAGATGCAGCTTTCGGAACGAGAGCCGCCGCCGCAAGCGTGAGGATAATTGGTGCTATCTTTTTCATGTAGGTTGGGTTGGGGAGAAATGGGGTGCGATATTTAGGATTTATATCTGGCGGAGGGAAAACTGGCGGGCCCGATACTTGGTCAGGCCCGGGAAAGCTTAGCTCCCCCCGAGGATGGCGGCGGCATTCTGCAGTCCTTCAGTCACTCCCTGGACCACGGGATCAGGAGCCGGTGGGGCATCCTCAGCAGGGGCACCCCCATCCGAGTATCCGCCCGGAGCGGGCTCCTGCTGCTGCGTTGAATTCAAATAATTCTGGCCAACTGCGGCCGCTGCCCCGGTAACAATCCCCGCTCGCTGTGTAGCACCCGGGGAGGAACAGGCGGAGAGGTGGAGACAAGCACAACCAAGCGCACTCAGCGCGGCAATGCGCAGAAGACAAACATTAGTTATGTTTTTCATATAGATATCGGTTGAACCAGAAAAGATGATGCCGCGTAACCACCTTGATCATCGGCAATTCAGATCGGCGGAAGTTAAAGGCCATCGTGGGGTAGAGAATGAATGAGCGCGGACAACAGCAAAGAATGAGCCGTGACCGCGCAAATCGCATTGGAGCGGCGAGAGCGACCCCGGGGATCGGAGCAGCAAATGCCTGGGGGGGGGCGAAACACGCGCGAAGCGGCCTCGAATCTATGGAGACGAACGAGCAGCGGAACTAATCCAGGAGAGCATTAACTCGAAGCCCTCGGTGGAAACGTACTGGAATTGTCGCACCTTCACGAGGGATCGCGGAGTGCGCAAATCCTTCGGACACTAAAAGTGTTATTCCTCCAAGCTGAAGTGAACGATGGCTGTGATAAAGGAAGGGGGGCGATAACTTTTCATTGAGGGTGGTGCTGTGATCCGTTGCCGCCAGAAGAGCGCCATGCCGGACCCGGAAGAGATTGCCTGAAAACATTGGCACCTCACAATTGGGAATACCCCCTACTCCCGCGTCCTACATTGGCCAAGATCTGCAGTGTCCCTCTTGGATTTCCTGACCGAGTGGGTAGTTGAGCATTCTGGCGCAATTGCGACAATGTGCGCCCGGCCTCTTTTTTGGAGCTGAGCGGTAGTTAAGGCTCTCCAAAAAATCCAGGCAGCGCATCGGATCCGGCGTGCGGCTGCTCCTTTACTTTGCTGTAGGTCAGTTTGAGTCTATCAGACCACCCGTTACGTTATGCTTCGGACAGCGATTCCATTTGGGTACTTATTCATAGCACTGTTCCTTCTTACAATATTCCTCGCAGGCGTAGCGACATTCGTCGTCGGACTGCGACGGCGTTCCGCTGGCTGGCGCTGGGTTGGCGCAGAGCTGTGCGCATGCGTCGCGGTCGTCATAGTCGCCGACATGGCGTTCGAATCCGCACTCGAATGGAACCCGAAGATCGACAGTGATTCCCAGATCGTCGGCACCTGGACCGACGACGGCCGGACCATCACCCTCGGATCCGATCATGCCTACACCTACAAGGCCGGCGCACAGACGACACGCGGCACATGGACTCGTGACGACTGGAACCTCTACCTGCACGGCGATGCCGACTCCGGCACGATGCGATTCATTCAGTTTCACGGTTCCTACCGCCTAATGACGCATCCGCCCGAGGACTCCGACGCATGGGACGGCGACTTGGGTCTCCGGCTCACTCAGCACTAATGAATTCCAGTCAAGCGCCCGGGATCCGCCCAGAATTGAATGAGCAGCCCCTAGCTGTGAGGTTACTAACCGCTTCCTTACATTTCATCGGAACAAAGCCCCATGCGTATTGAATGCAATCATTGCCACGAGCAGCTCGGTGAGCCCACTGTCTCCACAGGTATCTTCACCATCGGCCCAGCGGCGCTTGTTACCGGAGCCCTGTGCGGTGTATTTTTGCATTGGATTCATGGCTGGGCACTCACTCTTGCGCCTCCTCTCTGGCTTCTCCTTTCGTGGGTCTTCTGGGAGTTGCCAATCTGGCTCACCTGGCTTCGCTGCCGGCGGCGGCGCTGTCCCAAGTGCGGCGCTTGCGATTGGGGATCGCCTCATTACTCTGGCTTCGGTTTATGAGCGGCCAACCCGTCACGGCAATCTCCGCCCTCGATTGCCGCTAATCTTCAGGTATTCTGGCGACTAAAACGCGCATGAGTGTCCTCCCCAATCAACTTTGAATGACCTACGCGCTAAGCATGCAGCCCAAACTGCTCCAGGCCGCTTGAACGTGCACCACAGCGCGCGTTCATTGCTCGACGGACGGTAGCTCGACGCGCTCCTTGCTATCTAAATCTGCGGCTTAGGAGCCAGATAACACCCATGACGAAAAGCCATGACGCCGGAACACCAACGAGACACGCCCCCAAAAATGGGAGACCAAGTCGCCGACAGATGACGGCTCCCCCAACAGTAACCGCGATGGATATGCATTGCACCACGATATCCTCAAGCGGGATATAAAATCGTGGGCGCTTTGGCTTCACATTCGAATTTATGCTCCGCTCCCCAGGAGTCTCTTCCATCGTGAATCGCTACAGCGTTCGATCAGGCTCGGTTCAATAAGGAACGTTCCGGGTATTATAAGTCCCATTCCCCAAAGCCCCAAAACCCGAACTCATCCAACCTCCAACCCGGGACTCTCACTGTCAGGCGCAGACGGTTCGGTATTTGACTGCAGGATCAGGTTGGCCAGCAGAATAAGTCCCCCGCCCATCAACAAAGAGGGAGTGAGGGTTTCATTCTGGCTCGGCGATTCCGTCAAACGGGAGATCAAGCCCGGGACGAAGAGAGCAAATGCCGCGGCGAATACCGGTTCGAAAGCAAGGATCACTGCCGCCTGCATGGGTGGCACAAACCGCTGATAGGCGATTAGTAGCGAATAGCCGGCTACGATCCAGGTGATTGCCGAAAAGCCACCCAATCCCAGCGTGGCTGGAGTGGAGAAGATATCGACCAGTACCGTTGGCGATGGAGCGAGCGGGATCGACACGGCGAGGATGAGCGTCGCGACAGTGGCCGTCATGATGGCGGTGGCCCGAAGGGCATCATTTTCAGAATAAACCGCCCGACCATTCCAGAGGACCTGAGCGGCGAAACCGAACGAACAGAGCAGCCCAAAGAGTTCCCCTTTGCCCAGGGTAAGTGCCGCCGGGTCAAATCCGGAGAGGATCCAACAACCGGCAATCATCGCCACGACGGCAGCGGCAGTCCTCAGTGAAGGCCAGCGCCGTCCTTGAATCGCAACGAAGATGACGATTTCCGCAGAGTAGAACTGGTTAAGAAACGCCACGGTCGAGCCCTGGGTGTAGCGCAATCCCAGGAAAAGCAGCCAGATTCCTGCCGCGGTGAAAACGCCAACGCCAAGCCCTTGCTGGACTTCACGCGCGGTCATGCGGCCCGGGCGGAAGACGATCAGGAGCAGCAGACACACCGACGCCAAGCCAAATAGCGAGCCGATCGTCAATCCAGTGAGAACCAAATCATTGGTAGCTCCAGCAAGTGGATGCTGCAGTTCCATGAGTGCCTTGTTCACAGGATAGGCCAAGCCCCACCACATCGTGGTGATCAACAGCATCAAAGTGGCGAAAAGGCGGCTACGCATGGCAGGCAGGAGTCTGCGCGATTGTTTTGAAGGTGGGCGGATGATTCAGGCCAGATGACCAAATCTTACGAAATGACCAAATTCCGGCAGCCAAGCGCCGGGAATCGCATTCCAGCGAAGTTACCCCCCGTGTGACTAAATTCTCCGGCATTTGGTAATTTGGAAGAATTTGGTAATTTGGCCCTAAAATTCGACCTACAAATCACCAGCCCGGCTTGATTACAGGAAGGCTCGATATCTGCCGCATACGAAAGGATAATTACGACTGCTCAGAATCGACCTCTTTCAGCTCAATTGTAAGTCGAGGCGAGTTTCTCCTGGCTGCCCGTATCGTTGGGCAGCGTGATGGAATTGTTTGGAAATCCATTCTTCGCTGACTCGCCGGATTGATGGATCGGATCGGGAGCAGTCGGCGCTTCCTCGGGCGTCATGTTGGGCCGCTCGGCGAGGTAGCGTTCGAAGCGATTCGCCGCGTCCACCAGGACCACCGTGGGTTGCACGGGTTTGCTGGCAAACTCAAACCCCATGACGATGATCCGATCCCCCTCGCAGATGAGGTGGGCGGCGGGCCCGTTCATGCAGATCTCGCCATTACCCGGGTGCTCTCCGACAATGACATATGTTTCCAGTCGGGCGCCGCGATGCGAGACGACGAGTACCTTTTGTCCGGGCCAGAGATTGGCTTTCTCGGTCAATAGCGGATCGATGGTGATGCTCCCGACATAGTCGAGGCGGGCCATCGTGACGGTTGCGTTATGGATCTTGGAACTGAGCAACTCTCTCATGGTGATGCTAAGTGGGCGGTGATAGTGACGAAGTTTCTGCCAAGCTCGACGCTAAATTGCTCTTTGTCCCGGCGGGGAGCAAATGGCAATCCGGTCGCGGAAAAATCCGGCGGTGACGACTGCATTGCCGTGCGCAGCGCGAAGAATTCCCGAAGCGGAATGGCGAACTGCGCTTGCAACGAGGTCTGGTCTTCAGTGACCCAGCGGCGCAAGCATAGAGCAGCGCTTTGATGAGCGCGGAGCAGGCCATACTGCAGCAGCGCCTCCGCGAGTACCGGGACAGAATCTAAGTCCGGCAACGGGGTATGTGCAAGCGCCGCAGCCACGCGTTTCGTGCGGCTGGGTTCCTCCTGGAGAAAGTCGGAATCCACCTTGATGGCGACAACGGAAGCTGGCGACAATGCCCCCAGTTTCGCCTCCATCGCAGCCAAGGATTGCTCATTCGCCACGACAAATGACACATCCCGTTCGGGAGGCACAGATACCGCGCCCCCGGCCGAGCGGAGATCGGCGGGCACAAGCGGCGCGATCAGGGTCGTAATGAGGCGATCGTCCGGGAGCGGGCACTCCACTTGAACAGCCGCCTGCGTATTCCCGGTGTCGAAGTTCCGCGCGATCTGCAGCACGTCGTTGACGGAGAATCCGGCGCGGATCGTTGCGTCCCAAATCGGCAGCGTATCAGCGATGGGATTGTCCATGTGCTGATGAACCGCACTCCACCAGTCCTCCCAGCTCAGCTTCGGAATTCCGATGCGCGCAAAGGTCTCGTGAATCGTAAGCGGGTGTGGAGTATTCAGGTGATACGCCCGACCGACCGAAGCCGGGGAGAGCACGAGTTCCACGGCGGCTTGGGTCACGTAGTCGACCGGAGTGAAGTCGATCCGGCTCTCGATATCCGGGTACGCTCCGAGCGCAATGCATCCCGCGATGAAACGGCCCTGGAAATCGTCGGCATTCCCCTCACCCGTCTGGCTATCTCCGCTGGTGGGCCCGGGCCTGAGGATGCGGGCGGAAAGTCCAGCTCCCATCGCTTTCTGGACGAGCCGCTCGGCGACCCATTTGCTCTGGGTGTAGCCGATCGCATTGCCGCTGCTCGATTCGAGCGGCGTGTCTTCCTTGATCGGCTCGATCGCCGTCGCGCCCAGCGCTTCGAACACGGCCAGGGTCGAGAAGTAAGTCAGCGTCTTGGCTTTCCCAGCGGTGCAGAACTTCAGCACCTCCAGTGTACCCAGCACGTTCGCGTTGCGGCAGGTGGAATAAGGCTCCAGGAATTTCACCTTCGCCGCGGCGTGAACGACCGAATCGACCTCGGCAGCGAGGGCCGCGTAAGCAGCCGGCTCGAGGCCGAAGAGAGGCAGTTCAATGTTGCCGACAATGGCATCCATGCCCTTGGGAAGCTTGGCTCCGGCCGTGCGGACCAAAGCGGTAATCCGGATCCCCTGCTCGAGCAACGTCCGTACTAGCGGAGCCCCAAGGAAGCCGGTCGCGCCGGTGAACAGCACGTGCACCGGACGGGCCGCTGGCGCCGGTGAAAACCGTAGCGAATCGGCCAGCGTGCTGTCCGCTTCGAGCTGGACCGCCAAGTCGGCGGTGTCTTTCCGGCCGATGGCCTCTGCGTAGGCGTTAAGCGTCGGGCACTCAAAGATCAGCCCGGTCGGGGCATCGATCCCGAGTCGCTGGAGCAGCGTGGCGCGCAACCGGGCGGCGGCGAGCGAATTGCCGCCCATGTCGAAAAAGTGAGCATTGCCACCCGGCAGG